>Ga0272449_1003308_pt1 | contig 13983 bp, 16 predicted proteins | sample YNPCB0241_FD_198679 | JGI IMG/M metagenome (GOLD analysis project Ga0272449, IMG submission 198679) | Hot spring sediment microbial communities from Yellowstone National Park, WY, United States - YNP-CB-024-1 | ecosystem: Environmental > Aquatic > Thermal springs > Hot (42-90C) > Sediment...
CCTGGGCTTTTGTTTCAAAAGCTCACGACACGGGAGCCCGCTCCGGAGCAGGTGGAAGTGGCCCTGTCCGCGCTTTCTCAAGTTCTTGCGGCGCGCAATTCCTCGACCACGGAATAGGGGACCTTGACTAATCCCAAGCTTTCTTTGACCGAACCGGGACCGTGATCATCGGAGCCGCCGGTGGCGATGAGCTTTAACTCCGCAACCAAAGCGGGGATTTCCCCAAGGTGCGGGTTCAACGGCCGCGCATTCGTCTCATACGGGTAGAAAACCTCCACGGCGCGGAGGCCTTGCTCGCGGAGGGCGGAGAGGACTTTGCGCCAATCCGAGAAGGAGTGGAAACCGGGGTGGGCTAATGCAGCCACCCCGCCGGAAGCCCGGATGGCCTCGATCACCTGGGCGCTCGTGGGCCGGGCCAAGGGCACGTAGCAAAGCCCCTCATCCCCCAAATACACGGTGAACGCCTCCTCCAATGTGGCCACCACCCCCCGCTCCACGAGCACTGAGGCGAGGTGCGGCCTCCCCACAGAACCTTGGGCCTTAGCCCGCACCTCCTCGTAGGTGATGGGCAGACCCAGGATGTCCCGGCATTTCTCCACCATCGCTTGCATGCGGAGATCCCGGGCTTTGGCCATCCAGCGAAACAGCTCCTCCATCGCCGGATGCTTGGGATCCACGAAATACCCGAGGATTTCCCCTCTTTCTCCCAGGATCTCCGCCTTCACCTCCACGCCGGTGATGACCTCAAGCCCCCCGATCTCCGCCACAGGAGCCCAAAGCTCCGGGCCGATCGTGTCGTGGTCCGTGATGGCGATGGCGCAAAGCCCAAGGTCTTTCGCGCGGGAAATGAGCTCCGTAAGCGTTTGGGTTCCGTCGGACCACCGGGTATGGAGGTGCAAATCAGCCCAGCGTTCCACTTTGCTTCTCCTTATACACCCGATCCAAAATGGCGTTCACCATGGCCTTCGCCCGCTCCGTTCCGTAGAGTTTAGCGAGCTCCACGGCCTCGTTGATCACCACCTCCGCCGGGGTGTCGGTGTAAAGGAGCTCGAAAAGGCCAAGGCGCAGGATATTGCGGTCCACAAGGGGAAGGCGATCCAGGCCGAAGCCCCAAGCCCGCTCGTGAATGAGGCGGTCGATCTCCTCCTTGTGGTTCAAAACGCCATCCACCAAAAACTCCGCGAACTCCCGGGCCTCTTTGGGCAGTGCCTCTTCCGAAAGGAGCTCTTTTGGGGGGAGCTCCAGGAATTCCCGGCGGTAGAGGGCCCGGAGAGCCGCTTCCCGTCCTTTCCGCCGCATCAGACCCGACGGCTTGTTCCGTGCACGACCACTTCCACCTCGTGGACCTTAAGCCCGGTGCGCTGGGAAACCTCGGCGGTGAGGAGCTCCTGGAGATGTTCGGCAAGCTCGGGAATGCGTGCCTCCTCGGGAAGGCGCAAGAAGACGCGGATGAAAAGCCCATCCCGCCGGGAACGGAGGCGAATGCGGAAAGGGGTTTCCTCGAGCTCTTGAGCCAGAAGGGTTTGGGCAAGCTGGGTCACGGTCTGGGGGGTGATGAGGACCAAACCCCGCGGGCCGGGCAAGCGCAGGGGCCGGTGGCGCTCGATCCGGCCGGCCCAAAGGGCAAGACAGAGGGAGGAGCCCGCGAGGAATCCGGCGGAAAAAATCCCAAAAATCACGCGGATCCATAGCTCTGGAACGCTCCCCAAAACCACGGTCGAAGCCACTCCGGAGGCACCGAGCCCCGTCAAAACCGCAGCGAGGAAAAGAAGGAGGGCCTCCACCCAAAGAAGAAAGCTCATCGAGCCTCCTTAGGGAAAACGATGCGCACCACTTCCACATCCACCGCCTCCACGGGGAGGGCGGTCATCCTCTCCACCTCGGTTTTTACCTTTTCCTGGAGCTCCTGGGCCACCCGGGGAACCACCCGGCCGTACTCCACGGCGATGCGCAGGCTCAAGCGCACCCTTCCGCCGAGGAGCTCGGTGTCCACGTGGCGGCGGGCGGCCGGCCCGCGGGGGAAGGGCAGGCCATCGGGCGCGAAGACGCCGGGCGTCTCCGAGGCGGCCAAAGCGGCGATGGTGGAGATCACATCCCGGGCAATGTTGATCCGACCCGCCTCCTCGAACTCCTGCTCATCCCGCGGCATCTTCACCTCCCTCGAGCTCCAGCTCGGGCAGGAAAACCTCCTGCACGTAAACGTTGACCTCCCGGGCCCGCACGCCCGCGAGCTCCTCCAGGGCTTCCCGCACGGCCTGCTGGACGCCTTGGGCCACTTCGTGGACGGGATAACCGTACATGACGGCGATTTTCACGTTCACGTTGATGACCCCGGGTTCGGGGAGATCCAATTCCACCCCGGACTCGCCGCCCAAAACGCCCATGAACCCCTTGGGGCGCCAGAGCCTCACGCCCTCGATCTGGTCCACGGTTTTTCCCACGATGCCCGCGAGGACCTCCGGCCGCAGGGTAAGGCGGCCGAAGGGAAGACGCATCTCCACCCGCGCTTCCGCCATCAGCTCACCCGCTCCACGTAGGCCCCGGTGCGTGTATCCACGCGGATCACGTCACCGACCTCCACGAAAAGGGGGACTTTTACGACCAGTCCTGTCTCCAAGGTGGCCGGCTTTTCCCCGCCCGTGGCGGTATCGCCCCGCACGCCCGGCGGGGTCTCCACCACCCGGAGATCCACGAAGTTCGGGGGCTCCACCTTCACGAGCTCCCCTTGGTAGTAGAGGCCGGTGACCTCCATCCCCTCAAGGAGGAAGCCGCGGATGGGCTCGATCACCGCCGCGGGGATCATCCGCTCCTCGAAGGTCTCCTTGTCCATGAACACGAAGGTGTCGCCGCTTTGGTAGAGGTACTGCATGGGGCGCACCTCCAAATAGGCGGCCTCCAGGTTGTCGGAGTCCCGCAGGGTCTCGCTCAGGACCTGGCCGGTGCGGAGGTTGCGGAGTTTCGCGCGCACGAAAGCCCCGCCGCGGCCGCGCTTCACGTGCTCGAACTCCAGGACTTCGTAGAGGTTGCCGTTGTAAAGGATGGTCATGCCCCGCGTGATTTCCCCGATGGTGATCCCCATCGCTCCTCCTTTCTTGGCGTTATACCCTCAAACGCGCTTGCCAGCAAGGAAGCGATCGAGGAAGACGTGGAGGAACTGGGGAATCCAAAGGCCGACGAGGCCGGAAAGGGCCCAAGAAAGGCGAAAAGGGGGCAAGGCGAACCCCAAAAGGAAGGAAAGGGAAAGGAGCCAAAGGCCGAGGTAGAGGAAGCGGGTGAGGGGGCCGAGGAAGGGGTGGTGGGAAAGGCCGCGGTGGCGGAAAAGCCGGGCATAGGGCCACCAGAGGAACCGCAGGGGGCCCCAGCGCCGGGCCGGCCGGCTATAACGGAGATCCAAATCCGGCGAAAGGAAAAGGCTTCCCAAAAGGTACCCAAGCCCCAAGGGCAGGAGCTCCATCCCAAGTCCCAGGGCAAAGCCTCCGGCCAAAACGAGGGGAAAAAGGCCGAGCTCCCAGGCGAGGTGGGTTTTTCCCTTGGGCATGCCGGGATTTTGGCGGGGCCGGCGTTCCCGGCAACCTTGCGGCCCTGGCCCCGGGCCCGTAGAATAACTTTAGCACCCAAAAGCCCAAAGTGCTAACCCGGGAGGTGGTGGGATGAAGATCAAGCCCTTGGGCAGTCGCGTGCTCGTGAAAAAGATCGAGGAAGAGGAGCGCCGCACCCCCGGCGGCATCGTCCTTCCCGAGACGGTGAAGGACGAGAAGGCCGTGAAGGGGGAGGTGGTGGCCCTCGGCACCGGCGAAAAGTTCGAGGTGAAAGTGGGCGATAAGGTCCTCATCGCCGCCTACGCCGGTACCGAAGTGCGCGTAGGCGAGGAAAAGTACCTCCTCGTGAAGACTGCGGACATCCTGGCCGTCATCGAGGAGTAAGGAGGTGGGTATGGCAGCGAAAGAGGTCATCTACGGGGAAGAGGCGCGGCGAAAGATCCTCGCGGGCGTGGAGAAGCTGGCCAACGTGGTGCGGGTGACCTTGGGTCCCCGCGGCCGTAACGTCGGAATCGAAAAGAAGTTCGGCTCCCCCGACATCGTCAACGACGGTGTGACCATCGCCGAGGAGCAGGAGTACAAGGACCCCTTCGAGAACATGGGCGCTCAGCTCGTGAAGGAAGTGGCCTCCAAGACCAACGATGTGGCCGGTGACGGCACCACCACCGCCACCCTCCTCGCCTATGCCCTCATCAAGGAAGGGTTCAAGATGGTGGCCGCGGGCGCGAACCCCATGGCCCTCAAGCGCGGCATCGAAAAGGGCGTCAAAGCGGTGGTGGAGGAGCTGAACCGCATGTCCCGCAAGATCTCCGGAAAACACGAGATCGCTCAAGTGGCGGCGATCTCCGCCAACGATCCGGAGATCGGCCGCATCATCGCGGACGCCATGGAGGCCGTGGGCGAGTCCGGCGTGATCACCGTGGAGGACTCCGACACCATCGAGACCTACTACGAGGTCGTGGAGGGGATGGAATTCGACCGCGAGTACCTCTCGCCCTACTTCGTCACCGACCCGAAGAAGATGGAGGTGAACCTGGAGAACCCCTACATCCTCATCACCGACCGGGAGCTCAAGAATGCCCTGGAGCTCATCCCCATCATGGAGAAGGTGGCGCAGACCGGAAGGCCCCTCCTCGTGATCGCGAAGGACGTGACCGGCGAGGCCCTCTCCACGTTGGTCATCAACAAGCTCAAGGGCACCCTCATCTCCTGCGCCGTGAAGGCTCCGGGGTTCGGTGATCGCCGGAAGGCCATGCTCGAGGACATCGCCATCCTCACCGGCGGCGTGGTCATCGCCGAGGACGCCGGGATGGAGGTCCGCAACGCCACCCTGGATATGTTAGGCCAGGCCGAGCGGGTGCGGGTCACCCACGAGAGCACCACCATCATCGGCGGGAAGGGTAACCCCGACGCGATCAAGGCCCGAATCGAGCAGATCGAGGAGCAGATCAAGACCACCGACAGCGAATACGATCGGGAGAAGCTGGAGGAGCGGAAGGCCAAGCTCGCCGGCGGTGTAGCGGTGATCAAGGTCGGCGCCGCGACGGAGACGGAGCTCGAGGAGAAGAAGCACCGCTTTGAGGACGCCCTGGAGGCCACGCGGGCCGCGGTGGAGGAGGGGATCCTTCCCGGCGGCGGAGTCGCCCTCCTTCGGGCCGCCCGCGTCCTGGACAAGCTGGAGAAGGAAGTGGAGGGCGACGAGAAGATCGGCATCCAGATCCTCCGCAAGGCCCTGGAGGCGCCGGTGCGGCAGCTCGCGGAAAACGCGGGCTTCGAGGGCGCGGTCATCGTGGAGCGCCTCAAGCACGAAAAGGACACGGTGGGGTTCGACGTGGTTCAGGAAAAGTTCGTGGACATGTACGAGGCGGGGATCATCGACCCCACGAAGGTGACCCGCTCCGCCCTCCAGAACGCCGCCTCCATCGCGGGGATGCTCCTGGTGACCGAGGCCCTGGTGGCCGAGGTGCGCGAGGAGAAGAAGGAGACCACTCCGGCTCCGCCTCCGGAGTACTGAGTTGCCCGAAAAAGGGCCCTGGAATCCTCCAGGGCCCTTTTTATTTTTCAGTGGCGGCGCCGGAGGCGCTCCTCGTGCTTGGGCCGAGAGTTTTCTTTGGGTTTTTGTCCCGGCCGCAACAGGCCCCGGAGGAGCTTGGCGTACCCGAGCGCGGCAATTTTGATGTCCGAAACGGGAACGCGCTCATCCGGCTGGTGGGCGAGGCGCTCATCGCCCGGTCCAAAACCCAGGGTGGGAATCCCCCTCCGGCCGCAGGATTCCACGCCGTCCGTGGAAAAGCGCCAAACCCGGAACGGCGGCGATCCCAGGGCCTCCCAAGCGCGCTGGACCCAGGGGTGATCCGGCGGCATATACCACGCGGGGAAAAAGAGTTTGGCCTCCACCACTTCCCCGGTGTAGAAGCGAAGGTGGACCCGCTCGATCGCCGCCTCCGCTCCGATCCCATGGTAATCGGCCAGAACGCTTTCCTCCGTTTCGCCAAGGACGATGCGCCGGTCCAGAAGGGCGACGCAGCGATCGGGGATCACCGGCCCCTGGCCGTCCGCGCTGACGAAAACCGGGGCCACCGAACCCGTGCCCAAAAGGGGGTCCTCGGGAAGTGGGGTGCGCAACGCATGGGCCAAAGCGTGGAGCATGCGCTCAATCGCGTTTTCCCCAAGCTCCGGCATGGAGGCGTGGGCGGGTTTCCCCCGGGCAAAAAGCCGGATCACCGCCCGACCCCGATGCCCGATGCCCAACCGGAGATCCGTGGGCTCACCGAGGACCACCAGGTCCGGCGTTTCGACCTGATCGAGAACGCGGCCGAGAGCCAGGCCCTCCGCGGTTTCCTCGTGGGGCACGTACACGAGGTAGAGGGTCCCTTGGAGATCCGGGGCGGCCTGATACGCGCCGGCGATTTGCGCCGCGATGGCGGCCTTCATGTCCACCGCGCCCCGGCCGTAGAGGAACCCCTCCCGGATCTCGCCGGAGAATGGGGGAACGCTCCATCCTGACCCTTCGGGCACGGTGTCCATGTGCCCGGTGAGGAGGAGGGTTGGGCCCTCCCCGCGGCGGATGCGGCCGATGACCGTCCCCAGCGGCCCTCGCTCCACCTCCCCCACCCGTCGAAGCTGGGAAAAAAGAAAGTCCGCGAGCTCCTTTTCCTCGCCCGGCGGGCTGGGGATCCGCACCAACTCCTGCGCCAGCCGCACCGGGTCCATCATGAGAGGTGGATCTCCACCACGTCTTTGTCCTGGACCACGTGGTCCAAGGGCACCTGCTGGCCCTGGAATTTCCCGGAGCCCCAAAGGCGCACGTACTTCAGGCGCTTGACGAAATCCTTGTGGATTTCCTGCACCAAATCCAGCACGGTTGCTCCCTCCTTGATCGTGTAGGGTTTGGAGAAGTCCGGGGGCTGCCCGGGCTTTTTCGTGTACACCCGCACAATGCCCGCGGCCCGAAACAGGGCAGCCCGCAGCTCTTCCAGTCCCTCGCCGGTTACCGTGGAAACCGCAACCCCAGGAAACCGTCCCTCACACCACCCCAAGAACTCGGGAACGCAAGCGGCCCCAAGGTCAAGCTTTAGGCCCACCGCCACCGTTTTCTTTTCCACAAGCCTCCAGTCCACCTGCCGCGTGGGACCCGACGTGAGGCGGATGTGGCGGCCCTCCAAAATCCGCAGGACCTCCTCGGCTTCCTCCTTCCAAGAGGGGCTCGCGAGATCGACACAAAAAGCCACAGCATCGGCCATGCGGATGAGGCCGTAAACCCAGCCCTCGGTGTACTCCTGGGTGATCGGCGGCAAATCCACGAGCTGAAGCTGGATATCCTCGTACTCCATCATCCCCGGGACAGGTTTCAGGGTGGAAAGGGGGTAGGGCGCAATCACCGGGGTGGCGTTGGTCAAAGCCGCAAGGAGCGAGGATTTCCCGGTATTGGGCGGGCCGACGAGGGCGATTTGGGCCGCGCCCTCCCGCTCCACGTGGTACGTGACCCCGCCGCCTTTCCCCGAGCGCCGGGCCTGCTCCATCTGCTCCTTGAGTTTGGCAATACGGCGCTTGATGTCCGCCTGCATCTTTTCCGTTCCCTTGTGCTTGGGGATGGTGGCGAGCATCTCCTGGAGGGCATCGAGCTTCTCCTCCAGGGTTTTGGCCCGGTTGAAGCGCTCCCTTGCGGCGAGGAACTCCGGGGTGAGATTCGCCGGCATTTCCGCCGAAAATTCTACAGGTCGCTTTCGCTTCGTCTAGAGCGCACAAAGGCTTTTCGATGTGGAAGGGAGGCTTCCGGAAGCGCGGGGGCAGGCGAACCCCAAACGTTCCGGCCTAGCCGAACTTCCCGGTCACGTAGGCCTCGGTGCGGGGGTCCTTGGGCCGGGTGAAGATCTCCCGGGTGGGGCCGAACTCCACGAGCTCCCCAAGGAGCATGAACGCGGTCCAGTCGCTCACCCGCAGCGCTTGCTGCATGTTGTGGGTCACGATGACCACGGTGGTCACCGCGGTGAGCTCCCGAATCAGCTCCTCGATCTTCGCCGTAGCGATGGGGTCCAGGGCCGAGCAGGGCTCGTCCATGAGCAAAACTTCCGGCTCTACCGCCAGGGCCCGCGCGATGCACAGCCGCTGCTGCTGCCCGCCCGAGAGGTCGTAGCCCGTCTTCCGGTGGAGGTCGTCCTTCACCTCATCCCAGAGGGCCGCAAGCCGCAGGGCCTCCTCCACCCGTTCCCGGAGGTTCCCCCGGTAGCCGTTAATCCGTAGACCGAAGGCCACGTTCTCAAACACGGACTTTGGGAAGGGGTTGGGCTTCTGGAACACCATGCCGATGCGGCGCCGCACCTCCACGGGGTCCACCCCGCGGCCGTAGATGTCTTGCCCGCGGAAAAGAATCCTCCCGGAAATGCGCACGCCCGGGACAAGATCGCTGAGGCGGTTGAAGGAGCGAAGGAGGGTGCTCTTCCCGCATCCGGAAGGGCCGATGATTGCCGTCACCTGACCCGCGGGGATGTCCAGGTTGATATTCCTGAGGGCCTGCTGGGAGTTGTACCACAGGCTGAAATTCCGCGCACTGAGGATGGGCTCAAAGTCCAAAGGACTCATTCGGACCACCTCCGCTGGAGCCGGTTGCGCAGAAGGATCGCCCCCGCGTTGAGGAGGAGCAGGAGGGAAAGAAGGACGACGATGGCCGCGGCGGCCACCGCGGCGAACCCGTCCTGGGGGCGCGTGGCCCACTCGAAAATCTGGAGCGGCACCACGGTGAAGCTGTCCATAAGCCCCTGGGGGACGTAGGTGACGAAGAGGAAAGCCCCCAAGAAGAGGAGAGGCGCGGCCTCCCCCAGAGCCCGGGAGAAGGAGAGGATGGTCCCCGTCAGGATCGCCGGAAAGGCGTAGGGCAGGACATGGTGGCGCACGGTCTCCCAGCGGGTGGCCCCGAGGGCAAACGCGGCCTCCCGCAGGGTCCTCGGAACCGTCCGCAGGGCCTCCCGGGACGCCACAATCACGATGGGGAGGATGAGCACCGCCAGGGTGAGGCCGCCGGCGAGGACGCTCCGGCCCGCGCCCAAAGCCCGGGCAAACACCTCCAGGCCGATGATCCCCACCACCGCCGAGGGTATGCCCGCGAGGTTGGCCACGAGGACCTCCATCGCCCGGGTGAAGAAGTTCTGGGGCGCGTACTCCTCGAGGTACACCGCGCCCGCGATCCCCAAGGGCAGCGCCACCACCGCCATCACCAGGACCACGTAGACGGACCCCAGGAACGCCGGGAGAAGCCCGGCCCGCTCGGGGTAGCGCGGCTCATTGAGGGTGGTGAGGAACGACCACCACGCCCGGAGGGGGTCCCGGACAAACGTGAGCTCCGCTTGCCGGGTGGGGTCCCAAAACAGGGTCAGGCGTTCGCTCTCCCGTTCCAGGACGAGTTCCACCGGCACCCCATGGGTCCGGGCTGCCACCGCCAGGGCCTCCCACGCCTGCCGGGTCCCCAGGATGGGGATTCCCCCAACGGCGAGCAGGGCGTCGCCCGGCTGGAGCCCAGCCTCCCGGGCCGCGGCCGAAGGAGAAGCAAGGACCACCCGGGTTTCCCCGTTCCGCGACTCCATGCGCAATCCGCCCAAGGTGACCTCCGCCCGCGGCAGCCACACCACGGGCAGGGTCACGGAGCGGCCGCCCGGCGCCCGGCCCACGGCCTCCCAGGCCCGGCTGGGACGGTCCACCCCGGTCCCGGCCACGGCGATCAGGGCGTCGCCCCGGGCCATTCCCAAACTAGCGGCAGGGGAGCCCGCGGCCACCTGGGCCATCGGGACGTAGGTGAGGGCCTCCCGGGTACCCGGGATCTCCAGGCTCCGCAGGGATAGGGAAATCCCGGCCTCCGCCACGGCCCGCATGGCCGTGATCGGACCGGCCTGGAGGGCGGTGATGAGGACAAGGAGGGCCACCGCCAGGAGGCTCACCCCCACCGCAGCCCCCGCCAAGGCCGCAAACGCCCAGCCCAAAGCCCGCCGCCTCATGCGTACCGCTCCCGGAACCGCTGGATCACAAGGTAACTCACCGTGTTGAGAACCAGCGTGGTCAGGAACAAGAGAAGCCCGATGGCGAACACTGCCGACCAGATGAACGCCGTGGCCTCATGGTCGCCGGTGGCGATGTTCACGATGGCCGCGGTCAGGGTGAGCAGGGGCTGGGTGGGATCCGGCGGCCAGGTCGGCGTCCGGCCCGCCGCCAGGGCCACGATCATCGTCTCCCCCACCGCCCGGGTGAGGGCGAGGATGAACGCTGCGCCAATCCCCGAGAGGGCCGCGGGCAGCACCACCCGCACCAGGGCCTCGAACCGGGTCGCGCCCAGGGCGTACGCTCCCTCCCAGAGGGAGCGCGGCACCGCATAGAGCACGTCCTCCGAAAGGGAGGCCATATACGGGATGATCATGATCCCCATGACCAACCCCGCGGAAAGGCCGTTCCAAAAGCCCAAGGAGGGGAAAAACCGCTGGAGGAAGGGAGTCACAAGCCGGAGGGCGAAGAACCCATAGACCACCGTGGGGATCCCAGCGAGAAGCTCGAGCGCCGGCTTGAGCACCCGCCGCAGCCCTGCTGGCGCGTAGGTGCTGAGGAACACCGCGGCAAGAAGCCCCAAGGGCACGGCCACGGCGAGGGCGATCCCTGCGGTGACCAGGGTCGCCCCCACGAGGGGGAGGATCCCGTAGGTCGCCGGCTCGTGGATGGGCGCCCAGCGCGTCCCGAGGAGGAACTCCCTCAAGGGCACCGTGCGCAGGAAGGGGAGGCTTCCGTGGACGAACAGGGCCACAATGAGGAGGGTGATCCCGATGGAGAGGGACCCGGCCAGGGCGAGGACCGCCCGGGCAAGCCCCTCGCGGCGCCGGCGGCCACGAGGGGCTTGCGTATAGGCCCGAAGGGCTTCCGCAAGGGAAAGCGGTTTAGCCACGGCTCATCCTTACAAACCCGCGTGCTTCCGGTACAGCCGGGCGATCTCCTCGGGCGTGAAGCCGGTGATCGTCCCGCCAAAGGCGGTGCCGGTGATGCGCTGGGCCCAGATCCGCCGCGCGGCCTCCCGCACCTCCGGCCCCACCGGCAGGTACCCCACGTCGAGCATGAACTCCACGTTGCCGATGATCTCCTCGCTCAGGTAGAAGTCCACGAACGCCTGGACCATGGGGCGTTCCGCGGAGCGGGCGTTCACGTAGATGAAGAGGGGGCGGCTTAGGGGGTAGGTGAAGTCGGCGATCGTGTCCACCGTCGGAAGCACGCCCTGGGGCTTTCCTCCCACGACCACCAGGGGCGGTTTTCCCGCCAGGGCCCGCCGGCGGTTGATCTCCTCCACCACCTCCGGCGGGGTATCGATGAGCACGCGCCGCGGGTCAATGGCCACCGGCTGAACCCGATCCCGGTTGTGCTCGAGATAGGCGAACCCGAAGTAGGTGAGGGCGAAGGGGTCTGCTCCCGTCTGCTCTGCGAGGAGCTGGTCCTCCTCTGTGCCGAAGTAGTCGGCGCGGCTGTCGCCCTCTTTCCCGTTCACCACCGCCGTGAAAACGTCGAACGTTCCCGAGGTGCTCGCCGCGCCGGAGAGCACGATGGGCGCGTCGGCAAAGCGCGGGCTGATCTGGCTCCACCGGGTAATGAAGCCCTCGCTTTCCCGGCTCCAGAGGAGCTCAAGCTCGCCCAGGGTCAACACCGGGGGCGCGCCCCGGAAGATCTGGGTCTCCCGGGACACAGCCACTGCCAAGCCGTCCAACCCGATCAGGAGCTCGATGTACGCGATCCCCGCCTCCGCAGCCCTTGCCATCTCCGCGGGCCTAATGGGGCGAGAGGCGTTATTGATGTCGGTTTCGCCGGCGAGGAACCGCCGGAAGCCGCCGCTAGTGCCACTTACGCCCACGGAGATCCGCGCCCGGGGGTAGAGGGCGACGAACTCCTTGGCCACCGCCTCGGTGATGGGCGCCACTGTGCTGGAACCGTCGATGAGGATCGCTGGGGAATCCAGGGGTGCCGTGGGCTGGGCCACCGCCCAACCCGCCGCTACCGCAAACAACAGGCAAACTACGCTGTGCCGCACCTTTTCCTCCTTTCTATAAACTTCTTGGCCGAAGTATAGCGGTGGGACAAACCGCGGGGAAGGGGATGAGATGCGGAACTTTTTCCTAAAGAGGGCTAAACAGCGTGTAGTCCTGTGCGAAGGCTATATACTTTTGCGCAGAGGTATTTAGATTGCGGAGTCGCGGGAAAACGAACCCAAAGGCGCGAGCGCGTCGTCCCGCCAAAACTCGACACAAAGCGTCAGGGGAGACTCGGGGCGCCGGGCACTCACCGAGAAGGGACCGGGCATCCTCCCTTGGGGCCGCTACCTCTTGGCCCGCTCTGCCGAGGGGGTTCTAACCCAGAAGCCGGGCCTCCAAGGCGATCTCCCTTACCCCGGCCAGGGCCCGGGAAACGGGGCACCCCTCCTTGGCGGCCTGGGCGACCTCCTGAAACCTCTCCGGCGAGATCCCGGGCACCTCGGCCTCGGTGAGGAGGTCAATGCGGGTGATGGTGGCCCTGCCCTCTACCCGCTCCAGGTGCACCCGGGCCTCGGTGGCGACCCGCTTGGGAGGGAACCCCTCCCGCTCCAGGGCGGCGGCCAGGGCCATGGAGAAGCACCCGGCGTGGGCCGCGGCGATGAGCTCCTCGGGGTTCGTCCCCTCCCCCTCCTCAAAGCGGGAGGGAAAGGAGTAGGGCCCCTGGAAGGCCTGGCTTCCGAGCTTCATAACCCCCTTGCCTGAACGCAACCCGCCTTCCCAAACCGCTTCAGCTTTGCGAATCGGCATATTTGTCCTTTCGTCCTCATGATACACCAAGTGCTCATCCCTTGTGCGACGGAAAAAGTGGAGGAGCCCTTGGGAATGCCTCAATTTCCAGGGAGCTGAGGTGAAGATCGCGACTTTGGTGGAGGTTGTCCGAGCCTGGGCGCCGACGAAGTTTGGAAAATTAGGATTTTGAGGGGGCGAAAGCATATTTCAGTCCCAGCGCTCCTTTCTGGTGAAAGGAGCCAGACACGGCTTCCGCGCCTCAAAGGCAGACGCCCTGGTGCGGGAGTTTTTCGATCGTCACCTCCGCCCCCAACGCTGAAAAGCAAAATTCTTTCCCACACTGTGCTAGGGGAAGGAAAACCCTGGCCTTGCAATTAGCGCAAGCAATTCCAGGCTTTCCAGGGGTGTCTGAGGTTTGCTCGACGCGGCTTAAACACCACCTGAAAGAGGAAGCAAGCGGGCATACAATGGCTGTATGCTCGCCTTGGATCTTGCGGGGAAAAAGGCGCTGGTGATGGGGGTTACGAATGAGCGGAGCCTGGGCTATGCCATCGCCCAAAAGCTCCGGGCCGCGGGCGCGGAAATCGCCCTGAGCTACCAAAGCGAAAGGCTCCGCCCGGAAGCGGAAAAACTCGCGCAAAGTTTGGGCGGAGCGCACCTTTTCCAGGCCGACGTAACCAAAGAAGAGGAACTGGACGCCCTTTTCCGGGGAATCGGCGACCTTTGGGGCCATTTGGATTACCTCGTGCATTCCCTGGCCTTCGCGCCCCGGGAGGCTTTCTCCGCTCGCTACATCGACACCGCCAAAGAACATTGGCTCACCGCCTTAGAGGTTTCCGCTTATTCTTTGGTGGCCGTGGCCAAGCGGGCCGAGCCCCTCCTTCGCGAGGGCGGGGCTATCCTCACCCTCACGTACTACGCGAGCGAGAAAGTGGTTCCCCACTACAACGTGATGGCCGCGGCCAAAGCCGCCCTGGAGGTGAGCGTTCGGTACATCGCTTACGAGCTTGGTCCCAAGGGAATTCGGGTGAACGCGATTTCCGCGGGGCCGGTGATGACCGTGGCTGCCCGGGCCATCCCAGGGTTCACGAAGATGTACGAATGGGCAGGGAAAATTGCGCCCCTTCGCCGGAATATCACCCAAGAGGACATCGGCTACGCGGGCC
>Ga0272449_1003311_pt1 | contig 13980 bp, 16 predicted proteins | sample YNPCB0241_FD_198679 | JGI IMG/M metagenome (GOLD analysis project Ga0272449, IMG submission 198679) | Hot spring sediment microbial communities from Yellowstone National Park, WY, United States - YNP-CB-024-1 | ecosystem: Environmental > Aquatic > Thermal springs > Hot (42-90C) > Sediment...
CCAGGCCTTGGCCTCCCTCCGAGAAGGAGAGGCCCGCATGGAGGGCCCCTACGTGGTGGCCCGAATGGGGGGAGTCTTCGCCCTGAGGAGAGGGCTCATGTTGGGAGATCCTTACCTGGATGGAAGCCTCTTAACAAAGGAAGAGGTGACCGTGACTTTCCCGGAGGACGTGGAGATAACTCTCAAGGCTTTCTACAACGACACACGCCTGACCGTGCGGTTCCCCCAGGTGCGCATCCGCCTTGGAGAGGAGGAAGTTTCGCTCGAACGCAACTTTTTCGAGGCCTCGATCTTCAAAAAGGACCCAGTTGTGACGGCGTTGCGGAGGGGATTGGCGGCGGAACTCAGGTTCCAGGTAGAAAAGGCGACGGGCACCTACGAGGACCTTTCGCCGAGGACGCTCGCCTTTTTAAGCGTCTTCGCCGAGCACAAAGAGCCCCTTAAGGCCCTCGCCGAGGGAAGGTTCTATCCCCACGTGACGGCCGAACTCTTTTCCCAACTATGACGGAGGAGACATGGACCAGAAGCTGAAAGACAAGCGAGATGCCGGGCGCTTCCGGGCGGCGGTGCGGAAGGGCCTCGATCTGGGCGAGGTTCTAGAGGTCATCTTCGGAAGCCGGGAGGAGGCCCTTTCAGGCAAGAAGGTGGGGGCCTTGGGGGCCTTAGGAAGGCTGGAGCGGGCCCTCAAAAACGGTCGCATCAAGGCGAGGGCCAAAGGAAGGAAGTACTTGCCAGTCAGCATCCTCAAGGGACTCGTCGGGGAAGGCTATCTCCGCCCCGAACGGATCGAGCTTTTACCCCACCAAAGGCAGAAAGAAGCCCAAAGGTCCCCGGACCCTAGGCTTGTGGGAACGGTGTACCTGCTGACCCGAAAGGGGAAAAAGCTTCTTGAGAAGAGAGGCGGGACAAACAGGGCTCTCAATAACAAGGCCCCCGAAACCTCTTACCCCGGGGAGAGGGAGGAAAGAAGGGAACAGGGGCAAGAAGAGTTCTCCAAGGATGCCCCCGCCGACAACAAGTGAGAGTGGAAGGCATGGACGAAAAGAACCCCGCCCAGAAGATCATCCAATTTCTCAAGGAAGGCCAGTTTCCTTTCACTCCTTCCCTGATTTGGGGAGCGGTCGAACAGCTCGGGATAGAAGGAGCCCCGGAGTTGGTCCAAGAGGTCCTGGCAGAGGGGGCAAGGGAGGCTGTAAGGGCTATCGAGAGGTTCCTCGATGCCCTTGACATCCCCCGCCCCGATCTTTCCAGGGTGGAAGCGTATTTGCGAAATGAGTACGAAGCGGAGGTGTCCCCTAGCCTCAGGAACAGAAAGTGGGGCGTGGACCTGTGCGTGAAAGACCCCCACAAGAAGCGAGTGGAGTCTTGGCGCTACACTTCTCCCATCGCACCATCCTTGAGCGGGTTAGAACTCCACGCCAGGGCGGGGTTAGTGACGCTAGGCGACAACTACAGCCTCGAGATCGTGGGCGACGGAGCCTTCTTCAAGACCGAAAAGAAAGAGCGTCTTACAGATATGGCAAAGGCGCTAAGTAAAGTAAAGCCCTTCCTCTCTACCATAGGCCATGAGGGTCTACCAGAAGCCTTGCAGGCGTTAGGGAACCTAGAAGAGGGAGAAAGCCGCTTAGAGGGGCGCTATATCTTGAGCCACGGGGAAGACTTCTGGGCCTTAAGGGATTGGCCCGTCATGGGCGACCCCGCTTTGGACGGGATGATCCTCCTGGAGCGGGACGTGAGCCTTGATTTTCCGGGAGATGTGGGGGTTTCCTTTAGGGTCCTATGGCACGAAAGAAGCAAGATAAGTACTCTCGCTTACGTGCGCTTTCGTCTGGGAGAGGAGAGTCTCCACGTAAACTCCCCCCGAAACTGGACAACTGTGTCTGGAAAAGATTTGGTCGCAAGTTTAATTCAAGGCGCAATAGAAGAGGAACTCAAGGATACCGAGAGGGTGGGATGGAGACACCCCGAACCCCCCTCCACCAGGATGCTCGCCTTCCTAAGGGCCTTCATGGAACATGAGGCCCCCTTTCAGGCTCTCGCCAACGGGACGTTTTCTCCCCACGTTACAGCCGAGTTCTTCAAAGACCTTTAAGCGCAATATCTACTTCGAGTCTTTGGCGATGTTCATAACTCCGATACTACAGGCTTTAGCCTCCTTTTAATAGCGAGGTGGTGATGCGTTCCGTTTTTGCAGAAAATAGAGTTGTGAAAAGCCATATTGCCCCTGCCGCCACCTTTGCTCTAAAATCCAGGGACAAGAAATGTGCGCCCGAAGAGACCGCAACCGCTTATGGCCCACTCTTCTCTCGTTAAGAGAGCCATCTTTTGGCGTGGAAGGTTCTCACATAAAGGGCGCAGTATGCCAGCCACCCCTAAGATTAGGATTGGAAAGGAGGGAAGCGTGAGAGACCAGGAACGGGAACGGGCTATACGGGCCTTAGACCTCTTACTTAGCCGCATTGTCATGGCCGAGAAAGAGGTCGAGTTGGCTAAGAAGCAGATCGAGGGGCTCTTCCCCCTCAAGGTCGTCTGGAAAAAACGCACCTGCGGCAAGGACTCGTGCAGGTGCGCTCGCGGAACGCTCCACGGCCCCTACCCCTACTTGGTGGAGTACCGCAAGGGCAAGAAAGTGGAGCGTTACCTCGGAAAGGGGTGGACCCCCCCCGAGGGAATGATCGCCCCCGAGCAGTATAAAGAACTCCTCCGGGGGCTGAGAGCAAAAAGGAAAAAGCTTGAAGACCTCCTCGATACCCTAGAGGAAGCTGTCCGTCTAATGGAGGGCACTAACCTTAGCGGTACGAAAAGAGGGCGTAAGAGCAAGAAAAGGGAGCAACTCCTAGTAGTCTGAACTCAGAAATGCGCTCCTGGGTTTTTGCCCGGGGGCTTTTCGCTTTCTTCCTGAAAGGCTATTCGATAAAAACTCGCCCCTTCCGCTTTCTTCGCTAGTGCACCTCACCCCCAAGGCGGAAGCAAAATGCACCGCAACTTAAACTGGTAGAGTAGAAAGGAGGGAAGTATGCAGGTTATAGGAATAAAGAGGGCCTTAAACGCTTTGAGGAAGGTAGTCCCCGCTCGGCATCACAACCTCCTCCTCGCCTACGTACGTTTGTCGGTGGGGAACGGGGGACTTCGCCTCTTTGGGACCGACGAAGTCGCCGATGTCGAACTCTCTATTCCGGCTGAGACCGAAAAAGAGGCCGATTTTCTCGTTCCTGGGGAGGTCCTCTTTGACTTACCCGCAAGTGCTGGAGAAGAGCCAGTAGCCCTGGAGGTAGGGGAGGACCATCTTTACTGGAGGGTCGGTAACTTCAAGGCCGAGATCCGGGTGGCTCCCGTGGGGGGCTATCCCGAGCCCCTCTTCCCCCCTGATGGGCAGGAAGTTTTCATCTCCCGTGAAGTCCTGGCTAAGGCGGTGGCCCGGGTGCGCCACGCCGTGGCCAAGGACAGCTACCGTGGTGTCCTACGCGGAATCCTCATGGAGTTCACGGACACCAGCCTCCGCCTTGTGGCCACGGATGGCTACCGCTTGGCCCTTTACGACCTTCCTCAGGCCGCCCCCTTTCAGGAGAAGGTGGTGGTCCCCGCAGAGGGTCTCACCAAGGCCCTCCAGGTCTTAGAAGCCACGGAAGCGGAGGAGATCGCCATCCGCCTCGCCCCTGGGGTAGTGGGCCTCAATGCCAGCGGGCAAGCCCTTTCGGCCCGAGTGGGGTTGCGTCTCTTGGGGGGAGCTTTCCCCGAGTACGGGGGCGTGATTCCCAAGGACTTCGTGGCTCAAGTCCTTGTGGAGACCCAGGTTCTCCGAGAGGCGCTAAGGCGCCTCGAGGTTTTGGCGGACGAAGACAACCGCAGGCTGGACTTTAGCTTGGGGGAAGGTTCTCTTCGCATCGCCGTTAAGGGCACCCAAGCCGAGGCCGAGGAGGAGGTGCCCGCCCAGGTGGGAGGGGGCGCCCTCCTCCCCGAGTTCTCGCTCAACGCCCGCTACCTTCTCGAGGCCCTTCCCGACGAGGACGGGGAGACCCTCATCCGCTTAAGCGGGAAAACCACCCCCCTGCTAGTGAGCCCAGCGGGGAAGGGGGACTACCGAGCAGTTCTTGTCCCCCTTAGGACCTAGTACCCCATAGAACAAAAAGGCGGGCTCTAAGAGCCCGCCTTTTTCCGTTCAGATGAGACCTCTGTCTAGGAGGTGAGCCTGAATCCTCTTGGCCACGGCCTCCACGCTCTCCGTAGCATCCAAGACCACGAAGCGGTGAGAGTAGATCTCGGCCAAGAAGAGATAACCCTCCCGCACCCTTTGGAAGAAGGCGAGGCCTTCCCGCTCCAAGCGGTCGGGGTCCTTCACCCGCCTTAGGGCCTCCTCCGGGGGGAGATCCAGGAGAAAGGTGAGGCGGGGGGTGAGGCCTAACGTGGCCTCCTTGGCCACCTCCAGAAGCCAGGGGAGAGGAAGCCCCCGGCCGAAGCCCTGGTAGGCCAGGCTGGAGTCCAGGTAGCGGTCGGATACCACCCAGGCTCCCCTCTCCAGAGCGGGCAGGATCACCCGGCGCACGTGCTCCGCCCGGTCGGCGCTGAAGAGGAGGTACTCCGCCTCCGGGGAGAGGGGTTCGTTTAGGAGGATATCCCGCACCCCAGGAAGCCCCCCGCCGGGCTCCCGGGTGAGGACCACCGGAAGGCCCCTTCCTCCCAGGAAGGCGGCGAGAAGCTTCGCCTGGGTGGACTTGCCGCTCCCATCCAAGCCCTCGAGGGTCAGGAAGAGGCCCGCCACCTTTTATCGCCCGACCTTCGGCCCCTTAGCCCTCCACCACGCCCTAAGAACCGCCTGCCCGAAGGGGCCTTCGGGGTCTTCTGGGGCCGGAAAGCCGCTAAGCAGGGGAACACTAGCTTGACTACCATCTAGGAAGACTAGGACCAGCTCTTCCGCCAGCCCCAGCTCCCTTCTTTCCACCTTAGCGAGCCAGGGAAACTCATCGAACAGGGCCTCTTCGAAAAGTTCCCCAATTCCCTCTGCCGACACCTTCGCCATCTTCTTCATCTTTTCCCTCCTTTCCCTTCACCTAAGATTATAGGGAGATGATCTCCTTTTTGAGGAGAACGAGCGGCGATTAGGCAACCGAGTGGGTTCTACGCAAGCCAGTTGACCTCAAACCCCCCATCGTTTTCCGGATAAAGTTTCCTACACACACTTCCGAGAACTCGGTGTCCTTGAGGCTCTCAGACGCAAACTCCGGGCAGGGGGTAGCTGGGAGGCTTTCGATGCCAGCTACCGCACCCATAAGTGATACCCCCTTAGGTAAATTCGGAGACGTTCCTTCCGGGCGCACATGAGAGACTATCCTTATGCTTGGGTTCGTGGACTCTGCGTCGTCCGTGATGGCCGCTTGCCCTTTTTGTCCCCCCTTTTAAAGGGGGAAGGGGGTGGGAAGGCCCACCCCCTTATTCCGTTCTCTCGTCAGCGCTAGGCGCATTAAGGTAGGTCTATCCCCTCACTACCTTGACGAATTTCTTCGCCGATGACCGCCCAAAAATCTTCTCCGATCGCCGCCCAGTCGGCGGCGATGGCCAGAAGGTCATCAATCTCCCCTCATTCCCCAGGTTGGCCCAAGAGGTTGAGTTCCGAGGTGGCCCCAGCCAAATCGAAGAAGCGGGACAAGGACTCTGCTAGGGTGGGAAAGGCGAAGAGGTAGGTGTCGTACTTTGTGGCTCGGGACATTTTGGCCATAACTTCCTCTCAGGGCAAGGGCACTTCAAGCCCCAACTCTTGCGCCCTCATCACTACCGCATTGACAGGCACCCCAAAAACCGTCGCCACGTAGTGAATGCCTCGCTCGGCGAGAGCTCCCCACGCTCGCCGAAAGGGGATCCCCGGCATAAGGAGGGCGGTGGCGAACAAGTTCGCTTCTCGCTCCGCCTGGGGATCGTAAGGGATCCCGCCCCCTAAGAGGTCAGTCCGAAGCCCTTCTTCGCCCACGTGCCCCAGGATCACGTGTCCTAACCCGTGGGCTATGACGAATACCTTCTGAAAAGGAGCCTTGTTTTTGGCCACAAAGAGAGTGGCCCTTTCCCCGGGGACTACCCACTCCGGTACCCGTTCCCGGCTAGTAACGACCAGGGCGGAGACCTCAGGGGTTGCGAACTCGGTGTCGTAGACCTTCACTCCGAGACTAGAGGCTATACCGAGGACATCGACGGGGTGTTGGTCCGGCGGAATGCCAATGGTCTCCTTAAGCTTGCGGACTCGCTCCTCCACCATGACTCTATTAGGTGAGTTTTTCTGCCTTGACCAACCACCACGCCCTAAGAATCGCCCGCCCGAAGAAGTTTTCAGGGTTTTCAGGGGCGGGAATGCCCCCGAGGATGGGGATGCTTACCGAGCTCCCGTCTACAAAAACTAGGACCAGTTCTTGACCGAACTCCACCTCTCGTTTTTCCACCCGCTCTAACCCAGGAAGATCGGGGAGAAGCACCTCTAGAAGCCTTTTTTCAACCATAACCCCTCCATTAAGGATTATATGGGAAAATGTTTCTTCCCTAGAAGGAGGTGTGAAAGAACTGGATCCCACTCCCTCAGCCCTTTCCCAACCACTAGCGCCCGAACCATGGGCGAAAAGGTTTCACGTTCGCAGTCTTGCCTTCGCATCTTTGTAGCTAAGTTTGCAGAGGGGTAAGATGTCTTTGCGCCCCAACTCCACTTGGGACCCCAGTCTCGCAAAAATGGTGCGAAGGAAAAAAGAGAGTGAGAGATCGCCCCACCCCCTTTGCCCTAGCTACGCCCAGAATTTTCGCCCTTCTAAGACCTGGGCAACGCCCTGGGCGAGGCGCTTGGCAAGTTCTGGGATGTCCTTCCCATCGCCCTGCAGGATAAGCGCCTCCCCGCCAGGGTTCTTGATGACCTCTAGGTGTAAGGCGGGGTTGGGAAGGCCCATGGGTTGCGATACAGCGGCCACGCCCACGTACCTGCCCTCCTCGTCCCGCTCTATGCGCAAGAGGGCTACTGGAAGGTTCCCCCGCCATACCACCGCCCCCTCGGTAGAACCCCCCACCCAGGCCCAAGGTACGGCCTCTTTAGCCTCGGCGAGGAGTTCCTCCAGCCCCAGGCACTTAGATTGGCTAACCTTCTGAGAGACTGACATCTTCATACTTCGAGTATATAGGCGAGAAAAATGCCCTTTGCCAGGAACCATACCCAATCCTCGCCCCACCTTAGTGCGACGAGGTGCTGTGAAAAACCTCGATAGCGGCGATCCCCTCCTCCTCGTCGAAGAGCATGAGTTCCACCTCTTTCGCTCCATCGAGGAAAGCTTCCTCTGCGATCTCTAGGGCCTCTTCCCAGTTCTCGGTAGTGGAGAGAATTTTTTTATCGGCTATGACCCTGAACTTCCTGATGTGGTCATCTAGGTCTATAACGATGGGGGAGCCGAAGCCTCCTTTCGACACCACCACCGCCCCTTCTCGCACCACCACCACAGGGCGGGGGATGCGGATGCACCGCAAAGGGACCCGGTAGAGGAAAAAGCCCTCATCGAAGGAGATTTCTTCGGACTCTTCTAGGGCCTCGATGGGACGAACTGTGCCCGCTGCCACGACCTCCAGGGGCTCACCCCCCTGCACCAAGACCAGAGCCTCCAGTTTCTCATCGTTTTGGATCATGGACTTCACCCTTTTAAGAATAGCAAGAGAAGGACGCATCCCTTCAAAGAGGAGGGGCGCTCTCTTCTATGCGCTCCAGTAACGTCTCTACATCGTGGGGGGCGAAGGCGAACGCCCGACCGCCCGTGAGGGGGAAGATGCGTCCCGCTCCCAGGTAGTACCGCTTCGAGGAGGACCATGGTTGGGGCAAGGTCTCGTACAGGCGCCTCGCCGCTTTGCCCTCCTTGGCCGCCATAGCCTCCAGGTCCCGCTCATCGGAAAGCCCCGAGGCGTAGATGCGCACGGCCGCCTCGGAGAGGATGGCCGGGTGGACAGCGTAGGCGCTCTGGCTCACGAACACAAACCCCACCCGAAACTTACGGAACTGGCGGACCATGCTCACCAGGCGTTCGGCGGTCTCGTTCGTCCCCTCCTCCCCGCTCTTCCTGGGGACGAAGGCGGGGGCCTCATCTATGAGGAAGAGAGCGTTGTTGTCGAGGCGGTGGCGGCGTACCAGGACATCCAAAATCTTAAGCATGTAGGAGAGTAAGGCGGAGCGGGCCCGGGCGACTTCTTCCCCCTCCTCGCCTAAGCCCAAGGAGAGGATCACCTTGCGCCCCTTGCGGAGCACGTCATCCAGAAGGTTGCGGAAGGAGGTGCGGGTAGGGGAGAAGCGTTCGGCCGTTTTGTCCCACATGTCTATAAACTCCACTTCCCTCGCCTCCCATATCTCGGAGAACTGCTCGAACCTCTCGCTTCTGGACTTGGAGGCGTAGGCGTTGGCTATCCCGGCCAAGATGGCTTCCTTGGCCGCTTGGTAGAGTTCGGGACTCTTCGCCTTGAGTTCTCTTAGCTTCGTCCCCAGGGTGTACCACTTCTGCCCCCGAACTTCCCTCTCTCGAAGGTTTTCTAGGGCCTTGGCGAGACTCTCTACCACTTCGCCCCTGTGGCCGCTCCCGACACCGATCTCCCGGTAAAAGCCCGTGAGCCCCAACAAGGAGGCGAAAAGATGGTTCCCCTCGAGGGCGAGGTCATCCAGCGTGAAGACATCCCTCTTCGGGGAAAACCGCCCTCTTGTGGCCCGAACCAGGGCCTGATGGAGGTTTAGGGAATAGCCCGTCCCATCGCCAATGGTGTTCCGGGCCATCTCCTCGTGGGGGTCCAGGAGGAGGAGCCCCATCTCGGAGTTCCTGGCGTAGAGGAGGGCAAGCTTGAGGGCAAGGACGGTCTTTCCGCTCCCCGTGGGGCCGAAAATGGCGATGGTGTACCCCTCGCCCGTCCCCCCCTTCTCCCGGGGACCGAAGTGGTGGGCGGCTACGGGCACAGGCACGGGGTGGTCCTCGGCCCCCGTGTGAAGCCCTAGCTCGGGCAGAGAAAAGAAGCCCCGAACGAACTCAGGCGTAGCCAAGTGCACAGGAGACCCGGGGAGGGGGAGGGCGGTTGGGGTGCCAGGCTCCCCCGACCCCTTGCGGTAGTAGGCGGAAGGCACGAAGTTGGCCGTCCCCTGGACGCTCTTAGCCCCGTGTTTCAGAATCAGGCTAACCCCCAGGTGACTCTCCACCTCGAGGAGGTCCTGCATCTGACCGTCCTCGATGATGGGAGTGGAGAGTTTTTGGTCCTGCAAGGTCCCCAGGAAGTACCCCCCGGGCACCTCTAGGTACACGGGTTGCCCCTCCAGAAAGGAGGCCCGGAGCTGGGGATCCAAGGCCACGGGGAAAGACCCCACGGTGACCGGGGAGAGGACCCAGCCCAAAGGCCTGGGATTGACCCCCTGCGAAGAAGCGACCGTAGCCGAGCGGTTGGGGTCCCGCTTGGGGAAGGAGGGGATGGAGTCGTCCCACAAGTCTCCTAGCGTCTTTTCTAAAAACTCCATGTACTTTTTATTGTCTAGACGGCTTCTCAATATTTCCTGCTCCTTCTTCAACTCTTCCTCCTGGCCTTTGAAGGGATCGAAAGGTTTTCCTTCCACGGCGACTTCCTTTCCCTAACTCCTATAGGGCCCCATGAGGGGCATGAGGGCCTCTGGGGGCAGTTTCCACAGAAGGTGCTTCCTGACCACCTTGAGCCCCAAGCTCGCCCCCTTCTTGGCCAGCTTGTCGACGAGGGCGAGAGGGGAGGGGGTTCCCTTGTACCCACTTCTGGCCCCGATGGTAGCCAAGATCTCGATAGGGGGATGGTCCTCCAGGGTCTCCAACTTGACCACGTTCCGAGAGGGGAGGGCGTAGTACCATCGGAGGACCCTATTAGCGTACCGTTCGCTCCCCAGGTGTAGGTCCGCCTTGACGGGTCTGGGACCGTACAGCTCTCCAGGCTCTAGGAGTAAACCCATCACCCCCCGCGTTTGTACCGGTCCGGACTCCTCCTTGGGAACGAAGACCACCCTGGGGTTGGTGATGGCGAATCGGAGGCTTTGGGCTACGTCCTTTCCCCAGGAGGCGGGCGGAAGGCTTCCCGGCCAGTTCTCCACCCTTATCCCCGCCCCCGAGAGGGCCGAGAGATGAGAGATGCGGCTACCATCCGCCAGGGCGAAGGTCTGGGGGTACTCCTCCAGGAGTTGCGAGAGAAGAGCCAGCTCCAAGGCGATCATCCTGGCCCTAATCTTCTTGGACGGAGCCACGCTCTCTCTGTCGAAGACAGCCACTTTCTCCCCTTCAGGGGTAATCCCGTAGGCGCATGCGCTGTAAAGACGAAGGCCGAGAGTGGGTTCTTCAGCTACAGCGCCGTCCACGGCCAAAAAGGCGGGTATGTGAGCGGGCTTGGGAGTGCGGAGCAACCCTCTCTGCGTGGCTTCCGCCCGCCACCTGTCCCGGTTCTCCAGAAGCCGCTGGACTACCCCCAAGAGCGCATCCACGCCTTCTCCCTCTACTTTATTATACGACGCAGGCAAAACCTCCCACCCTTCCCACTAGTCGAGCTTCAGGGAAAAGGAAACAAGGACGAAGCGAAGGAGTCCTCTCCCCGCCCAGAGTCCAAGACCCGTTGCACTTCCTGGACGAGCGCCTCGGGAGTGAAGGAGCGCCAGTCGGCCACCTCCTTGCGCAAGGCGCGGAGCGCTCTCGGAAGGACCCAGCGCTCTTTCCACCAGGAGGCGAGTTCCTCAAACGGGCGGTCTGTGTACTGGGGCTCCTCGCCAGCCAAAGCCTCCCTCAGGTTGCTCACGTGGGGAAAGAGATATATCGTCCGCTTATGCCCGTGGGCCGTCACATCAGGAATTCCCAGGAGGCGACAAGCCTCTTTAACGTGGCGGAGACGTTGCGATGGCCCTCCGCCGTAACCTCGCTTGACCTTTCTCCCCTTGGACTCCAAAAACCTCGCCACGAGGTCGTGCGTGGCATCGCTAACGTGAATCACACCTTGCCCCTTTGTTTCCCCGATGCGAACGGCGAGAAGGTTGCCCTCCTTGTCCCGGAGGCGCTCGTAGATGGAGGCCCGCCCGTAAGCCCCCGTGGTGTACACGTATAGAAGCCTCGATGGCAAGACCCGCTTCTCCATGAGGGTAACCTTGTCCCGATAGCGCTCCTCGTAGACCTCCCGCACCTCCCTCGAGGCCAAGACCATGGCGGCGAGCTTGCCCCCAAGGAGTTCGTTGTAAGGAGGTAGCGCTCCTACCCGGTAGCCGTTGAGACCGAGGTTGGCCACCAAGGTTCGGTTGGCCTTGGTTGCCCCTAGGTACCGGTCCCTGGCCTCCATACCGAGAAGAGGAGACATGAGGGAAACGAGACCCATGACTTTCCCGTTCTGCCTATCCCTTATCAGAAAAGCGAACCGCCTACCATAGGCCTTAGTGGGAGGCATGGACCACCAACTGAGGAGGAGGAGGCGAACTAGGTCTTTCTCCTCAGGAGTCTCCGCTAAGACTAGCTCCGGCTCTATCCGCCAGGGGTCCACCTCGTCCCCCTTGGCCAGGACTTGAGGTAAGAGGGAAAGGCGTTTGCGCAAAAAGGCTTTTTGCTCCTGTAAGACCCTCTCCTTCTCCTCCTTCGCCACCTCTCTAGCATCCCGCCCGTCGGGGCGTAGAGCCTCTAAGGCGTGACGGACTTGGTCTTCGATGGAATCCCCCCTTTCCCCATCGGCGAGGGAAAACGTTGTCTTCGCAACAAGGGCCGCTCCTTTAACAGCTCTCGTCATACCCCAACAGTAATGTTCCCGCCTTCTTTGACGCTGGCCATGTTAGCGACTCGCTCCACTTTTCATTATAATCTCCCGTTAAACAGGTAGGGGTCCTTCCTAATGGGGAAGGGGAAAGAGAGCCCCCAGGATTGCGCTAAAGGCGTTATTCCGTTCCCCAAGCGCTCAAAACCAAAGACCAATAACTGGATGAGCGCCCAAAGCTTTTCCTGGGCTCCTATAATCATGCCAAATGGGCAAAGCGGGTAAAAACCTCAAGGCCATCCAAAACACCCTGAGGGGCATCCGAGGCTGGTACGTGGTTCTTGAGGGAAGGGCGGCGGGAATATGGACAGGGACCAAGCCCCTCAACGCTTTGAACCTCATCAAGGACAACCGCCTCCCGCCCCACCGCAAGGTGAAGGACCTGACCCAAGCCCTCGCCCTCTGGTTCCAGTGCCACAAAAACCCCCCGATGGTGGGGGCGGGGCGGGATATAATTTTGAGGCCCGGAACCAAGGAGTACGAAGCCCTATCTAGCTTTTTCTACGAGGTCCGCAACCTTTACTACGAGAACAAGGAGGAAAGAGGAAAGTCCGGCTACCTCTTGCGCACAGATGGAAGCTACTCCGATAAACAGAGCGCCATGGGTTTCGCCGTGGCGATTTACGCTTACCGGGAGGGCGCTTACAGGGAGGTTGGGAGAGTCCAGGGAGGAAACGTTGGCTGGGGAAGCTCGCGGGTCGCCGAGTATGGCTCTATCGCTATCGGTCTCGCCCTTCTCCCAACGGGGGCCAGCGTTCTGGTGGAGTCGGACCTAGAAGACCTGGTGCTAGCTCTACAAGGAAAGGCGCACCCCAACGGGGAAGTGGCACCCTACTACGCCGTCATCCGTGAGACTATCCGGGCCAAAGAGCTTAAGGTGGCGGCCCGCAAGGCCAAGCGGCGGGAAGTGGTCATAGCCCACGGTTTAGCTAACGGAGGACGCCAAGAACTCGCCCGCAGTAACCCCCTGATGGACTTCTTGCGCATGGTCAAAGTGGGAGGCAGATCCATCCTTTTCGAGGCCCTTCGGGCGTTGCCCTCCCTAGATGCCGATATCCCAGGGGGGACTTGGGAAGCTAAGCAAGTGCGTTACCTGAAGAAGAAAGCTCCTGAGCTTTTCGCAGAGGCTTGGCGTATGGCCAAAGAGATGACTCCTGGGCAAGCTAAAAACTTCTCCGAGGAACTCCTTTTGACCGCCATGCGAAGCAAACCCCCTACAAAGGGTCAGACCGAGTTCCTCAAGAGCTTAGGGCGAGAGGTCCCCCAGGACCGAGCCGAGGCCTACTTGGCTATCAAGGAACTCAAGGAAGTGAAGAAAAGCAAAAGAGGTGAAGGGAACTAAGCGCACCCTCCCTGCACGAGGAGCCGCCTAATTGTGATGCGATTGTATCGTTGCCCAAACGTTGTGATACAAGGACAGAGGGCCATAAAGCTCGGGGCCCCGAGGTGTCCCTCGGGGCACTCGAACTGTTGCTTATCAGCGGAAGTTAACCCCAACTCCCAAGCGCCACACCTTGGGGAAGTCGGCGAAGCCGTAGACGTAAGTGCCTTCAGCGAAAAGGCCCGTGTAAGGGTCGAAAAGCGCCTCGACCCCGGCGCTAAAGCTGACCCCCAAGGTGGACTGACCGCCCACGACTCCACTTAGCCCCCCGCCGAAGTAGGGAAGGAGACCCTTGAGGGAAGGATCGTACTGGCCCAAGTCCGGTTTGAAGAGGAGACTGGCCTCGAGGGCCACCCCGGGAGCGGCTGGGGCGAGTTCCGCCAAGAAGCGACTAGATAGGTTTTGCCGCATGCGGTTTTCCACTCCCGTCCCAAAGACGAGGCCTAGACCGTCCCCGTAACCGAACCGCATCTGGACAGCGCTCTGAGCCGTGGCCAAACCCAAAAAGGCTATTGCGGTGAGAAGAGATCGCCTCACGTCTTTTATTATATGCGACATTTGTTTCCCCAAGGAAAGCCCTCTATTCCTCCTTACCCCGGGGGCGGAGGGCGTAGCCCAGGCCCCGCACCGTGCGCAGATACCCGTAGGCCCCGATATCGAGAAGCTTCTTCCGCAAGTTGGCCATGTGAACATCCAAAAGGTTGGAGTCCCGGCCCAGGGGGCGGCCCCAGACCTTCTCCTCTATCTCCTGGCGGGAGAAGACCCGCCCGGGGCGGCTCATGAGGAGGGCCAGCAGGTCAAACTCCTTGGGGGAAAGCCGCACCTCA
>Ga0272449_1003314_pt1 | contig 13972 bp, 10 predicted proteins | sample YNPCB0241_FD_198679 | JGI IMG/M metagenome (GOLD analysis project Ga0272449, IMG submission 198679) | Hot spring sediment microbial communities from Yellowstone National Park, WY, United States - YNP-CB-024-1 | ecosystem: Environmental > Aquatic > Thermal springs > Hot (42-90C) > Sediment...
ATTGACCATGAGAGCCTAAAGGACCTGAAGTTTACAGGAGAAATAACATTCTGGAGGTATCGGCCTCTACTGCCAAGAGTGAAAAATATTGCGACAATGCATGAGGGTGGAACACCCCTATACAGGGCTAGGCGTCTAGCTAACCAGATTGGTTTATCCCATCTATATTTGAAGGATGAAACTAGAAATCCAACAAACTCTTTTAGAGATAGAGCCGCAGCGCTTATGGTTTCAAACATGCTCGACCTAGGCTTCACAACCGCTGTCTGCGCGTCAAGCGGCAACATGGGCGCTTCGCTTGCCGCATACTGCGCGAAATACGATATATTATGCCACGTTATAGTTCCTGAATATGTGGATGTTGGGAAAATTGCTCAAATGATAATTTATGATGCCATAATTGAAGAACACGGTGTTACAGTAGATACGTCAATAAAGAGGGCTGAAAAACTTGCTGAGGAAACAGGCTGGTATCAGGCAACTTCAGCCTTAAACCCCCTTGTAATTGAAGCCCAGAAAACTATAGCTTTCGAAATTGCTGAGCAAATGGGTGATTCTCCGAATCTAATTATTGTGCCTATGGGAAGTGGGGGGACAATCTACTCATTATGGAAGGGTTTCAAGGAATTCTACGATATGGGCAGAATTAAAAGTTTGCCCAGATTGATTGGCGTTCAATCAAGCGGCTGCTCGCCAATAGTCAACGCGTATCTTGGCAAAAGCGAGGAATCCGAGAGTCCGATGACTAGGGCGACAAGCATATTTGTGCTCAGCCCAATGAGGAGAGATTTAGCCATAAAAGCCATCAGGGAATCGGGGGGACAAGCAGTTACAGTTTCAGATCAGGAAATTTTAGAGGCTGAGATGGAAATAGCCAGAATGGAGGGTTTATTCGCTGAGCCGGCAAGCTCAGGGACCGTGGCGGCGCTTAAGAAGCTCCTGCATGAATCATATATTGAAAAGGATGAAACTGTTGTTTGCTTAATAACTGGAAGCGGATTAAAAGCAACCGACGTTTTACAGGCATTATCTAAAAAGCGGAAGGTGGCGCTCATAGGGGCTGATTTCAGTACAAAAGAGAAAATACTTAGGATGATATCAAAGAAGAAGACTTATGGCTATGAAATATGGAAGGATCTGGGAAAGACAATGACGAGAGCAGCTGTATATCAGCACCTAAATGAACTGCAGAGCCGAGGTTTAATATCTATCTATAATGAGGGTGGAAGAAAATACTTCTTAATAACTGAAAGAGGCCGACAGGTTTTAAAAGCTATGGATGAGGTAAAGGCGCTTCTTTAAATTCAGCAATAAATTTTTATATAGGATAGACGTAACTATACTAGAAAAGTTACATCTATAATATTTAACTAAGGGGCGCACATCATGAAATCTCTTAAAACCGAAGAGAAAAACTCAGCTCTAATTCTCGGATTATCCGCCATTTCAACCGCCCTAGTCTGTATAGCAACAATGTTCTTTCAAGTATATGTCCCAGCGACAAGAGGTTTCTTTAACATTGGAGAATCGATGGTTTTCTTATCAGCTTTACTCTTCGGACCATTCGTGGGAGCACTAGCGGGCGGAGTGGGCTCAATGCTTGCCGATATTTTCCTCGGATATCCATATTATGCTCCAGCAACATTAATTATAAAAGCCGCTGAAGGTTTCCTAACTGGCTTCTTAAATAGGCAGAATCCTAAACTTAGTAGGGTTAAATGGATAGCGCTTTCCCTATCCCTTGGACTGCTAGCCGGCGGACTATTAGGGGCGGTGGGTATGCTCTTTTATAGCGGGCAGATTGAGCTTACTGTGGGGCGGATTACGTTGATGCTTGAAATTCCAGCGCTTTTCTGGCTAACGTTAGGTCTCATAATTGTTCTCTCAATAGCTGTAATAAGTCTGGTCACCAGTCCGGAAGTCGGTTGGATGATTCTATCCGTAACTGTAGGAGGCTTCACAATGGTTTTAGGCTACTTTATATATGAAATGTTCTTTATAGGTTGGCTATTCGGCATAGAAGCCGTTGCTGTGGCTGAGGTGCCGTTTAATATTGCTCAGATGATAATAGGGTCTATAGTAGCTGTCCCGGCGGCAAAGGTTATTCGGAAATTCTTTCATCTTGGCGAATAAGATGTTTAGGCAGCTATTACATTAATGCGCTGGGAAAAAGTTTTTCATTAGCATCATTTCCTACTAATATTTAGGTTATGGGTTCGTTTAAAAACGCTTTAAATGCGATCCATAAATTCGTGAGCCGCGAATCTCAAGATAAAGAAGTTTTAGGCATAGCGGTTTTCGGCAGTTTCGCCAAAGGAAAACTTCATGAAGACAGCGACATAGATATTTTATTACTTAAAGATGGCGGCTTATATGCTAGGAGAATAGAGGAGGTTGACGGTTTAAATCTTGAGGTTTATAGTGCGCCCATAGAAATCTTTACGCTGCCATTCCATCGTGGAGAAAATCTTCTATTCGATATGTTTCGCCTACAAGTGCTGAGGTCTGGAAAAATCATCTATGATCCGCGGGGGCTACTGGAACAGCTTAGAATTAAGGTATGCACTTCTAGAATCCCCTCATCCTATGTGGAGAAGACATTAGAGAAAGTTAATGCGAAAATACGCTGCGCTGAAGATCTTCTTCGGACAGGGCGTTTACGGCTCGCTGAATCTGAAATCCTCAGCGCCTCCATAGATGCCGCCAGAGCTCTGCTGCTGAATGAAAATGTGCCGGAGATAAATACGCCTAGATTGTTCCTCCCGCATCTTCGCATTAAAAACCCTGGATTCTACAGAGTATTCCGTGAGATTCATGGATTAAATGGGCTGGGTAGAAGCGACGTAGAATCATCTCTCAACAACCTTTTAGGCAGACTGGAGGCTATTTCTGGGAGGTTTAAGGAGAATCGGATCTTAAACTTAATTGAGAAGGCAGAAATAGAAGCTCTCAGCGCTAAAGATTGCTTAACGCATGGAGATTATGAATCAGCAATGCTGCAGATAAGGCTATCGGAATCAATGCTCGCTCACCCCTCAGTGGGGGGTCTTCTGAAAAACAGCAGCGTTGAAAATCTTAAGGCGCCTAGCCTAGAATTCTCCTTAATTAATGAATATATAGAGGTTTTGAAAAGAGCTGTTAAGGGCAAAGATGCTTCGCATTCCATGTGAAAGATGAGGGGCTTATGCTGAATGGGTGATAAAATTAGCGATTTTGAGATTAGAAGGATTCTGACCGAATATAGGGTTATCGCGGTGGTAGGCTTGTCCAGAAACCCATCAAAGGATAGTTACAGAGTCGCTGAGTATTTAAAGAAGAAGGGCTTTAAAATAATTCCCATAAACCCAAGTATTAGCAAGATCCTAGATGAAGACTGCTATGGAAGCCTTCTCGAGGTTCCAATTGAGGTTCAAAAGGAAATTGATATTATTAATATTTTCAGACCATCTGACCAGGTACCGCCCATAGTTGAACAGACAATTCAAATAAGAAAATCTTTTGGAAAACCTCATGTTATATGGATGCAACTGGGCATAATTAATGAGGCGGCGGCTAAAATCGCTGAGGAAAACGGATTAATAGTTGTGATGGACAGCTGCATCATGCGGGAGCATAAACGTTTCTTCGGTAGCTAATCTTTGTCCCGCTACCGTTTAGGCATGTATTGGGCTAGGATCATCGCGTGATCCTTATCGTATGGTTCTAAGTGGATGACCTGATGTATTTGGAAGCCGTTTCTCTCAAGAACAGCGATTTCTCTTTTATAAACCTCGCTTGGCTCCTTCGTTACATCTACGCTTCTGGCTTTTATTGCTAACATTATCCACCCATTTGTCTCTAGGAAAATCTTCGCGTTGTTTACAAGTATCTGCGCCTGCTCAGGTTGAGCGATATCGCAATATATTACGTTAACCTTTTCAACAATATTCACGTATTTCTCCGGCAGCCTAGCGTCAGCTAAGATTGGCGACATGTTAGGTCGGAACCTGCATACATTATCTATGAGCTCCTTAAGCGGCCTAGGGGCGAATTCTACGCAGAAAACATGCCCATTTTCACCTACAATATCCGATACATGGCTTGCCGTTGTGCCTGAGGCTGCACCCAAATAAAGAACTTTACTTCCATCTTTAATGGGCAGGATTTTTAATCCCTTCAGAATTGCGGCGGCAATCTTACTCCTGTATGGATCCCAGAGCCTATATTCCCCATCCTTATGCTTTATTAGGCGCTCTCCGTAGACAGCCCTGCCGGGAGCCAAATTTTTTGACGCTATCCTTCGGCTTCCATCCTCAAGGGTTACTTGGTAAACCCCATTGAACTGGGGGATGGGTTCAACCTTAACGGTCATGCAGCCCTCAACCTCCATTTATCTTCCAGACCTAGATTTCCCATGCTTTTTCTTAGGCTTTTTAATCTTCGGCTTAGGTTCAGGATACTTCTTCTCTATCTCCTCAACCCTTCTCTTCAGATCCTCCATAAGCTTGTCACCTATGTAGTTCCCCGTGAAAGCATCCGTTCTAGCGGCTATTGCGAGCTTTCCGGCTAAAGCTCTGGCTATTTTCCCCCTAAGCCAGCGTTTCGATCTATAGATTAATGCATGCTGAAAGATTATTCCATGCTTAGGCGGCTTCGATCCGGTTGTGAGGGATCTGAAAAGCGCTTTTTCAGCCCCTAAAACCTGCACCGTGCTAGCTGGCATCTTAGCTAGGTTTTCAAGTCCTCCTGCAAGCGCTATCAGCCTAGCGCCGAGTGATGACCCAGCTACGGCTTTCAGGTTTGGCGCAACATCCTCAATTAATGAGTCAACATATTTTTCCAGGTTTGATCTCACCTCATAGAGCTGCAGGATATTTTTTGAGATCCTACAGATCTGCTCGATGTCAACATCTTCCAGATCGGCGCCCATCGATGATTTGGCTGACTGCTCTATCTGCATGGCTTTATTCTTCGGGAAACCTTCCTTCTCAAGCTTTTCAACGGTGAAGTTTTCCCTATGCCCAAGCGTATAAACCAGCCTAGCGTATGTTTCATGTCTATCTATTAGGCGGCTTAGCTCAGGGAAGTGAACCCCATACCATTCTCTTAATCGGCTCATGAAGAGATTCAACGTCTGATCAAGATCATCAATGGCTTCAATCGCCTGAACTATTAGCAGATCCCTCTTCCCAGCCGCCTTCCTAATCCTAAGCTTTGAGAGCTCAACAGTTACTTCCCTTACCCAACGCGCTATTTCTCCTGGTTCTCTGAAAAAACCTAATTCAACACCTATTTCACCCATCCTTCCACGAAGCCTAAGGCTTAATTCAACCAGGTTTCCAGCTTCAGCCTCAATGTTGAGCTCTTTTCTTGCAGCGTTAGCTATCTCCTGACTTTCAAATATGAAGCCTTCATAGTTTTTCCTCCTCAGCCTTTCTATGAGGCTTCTTATCTCGGGTATTATTCTCCCATGCTCAACTTCAAATAGTTTCTCAGCTACCTTAGCAGCATCCTTCGGAAAAACTTCTTTATCCATTATCTCCCCATTTTCATCCAATCCGAAGATACCTATGAGGCTTGATATTACTGACGCCTTCAAATCTTCCACCGCACTACTTTATAAAACGGCACTCCATTAAATATGTATTTGCCGGATAAAACTAATATTAATGCCAGGGAAAATAAGCTTTTAAATCTGAAGGATGGTTCTGAAATGGAGGATCATAATGTAGAAACGCTCATTCTTAAAACCGAAATATCTGGGCTAATCATGCCGAACCCAACCATGCTTGCATCCGGAATCCTCGGATCTTCAGCCAGCATGCTAAGAGAGGTTGCCAATTCCGGAGCAGGAGCGGTTGTGACCAAATCCGTTGGGCTGAAGCCTAACAGTGGCTACCCTAATCCCACGCTCATTCAAGTTGACTGCGGACTGCTGAACGCTATTGGATTGCCAAATCCTGGAATACATAAGTTTACTGATGAGATAAAAAATTTAATAGACTTAAAGATTCCGCTAATAGTCAGCGTATTTGGCTTCTCACCGGAGGAGTACGCTGAAGCCGCTGAGGTTGCATGCGACGCCGGAGCAAAAGCTGTTGAACTTAACCTCTCATGCCCACATGTTAAGGGAACCGGGAGCGAGATCGGTCAGGATCCGAAAATGGTTAAGCGCGTTGTCAAGATTGTTAAGGGATCCGTTAATAGACCTGTTTTCGTAAAGTTAACTCCCAACACGGCTAGGATAGATCTGCTCGCTGAGGCAGCTGCTTCAGCGGGCGCGGATGCTATAACGGCGATAAACACTGTGAGAGCCATGGCTATAGATATTGAAACCTTCATGCCCATACTAGCCAACAAGTTCGGCGGCTTATCTGGAGTAGCCATCAAGCCCATAGCGGTTCGATGCATTTATGAAATCTATAGGGCGGTTGATATACCAATAATTGGATGCGGCGGAATAAGAACATGGATGGATGCCGTTGAATTCATGTTAGCCGGGGCGTCAGCGGTTCAAATAGGTTCAGCAATAGCCCTAGAAGGCTTATCAATATTTAAATCCATATGCAACGGCCTCTATGCCTACCTAGAAAAGAAGGGTTTTAGGAGCGTTAGGGAAATTGTCGGTTTGGCGCATAAAAAATAATCTGCTAAGAATAGTTAGGATCCTGCGGGTTAAGCCGGAAAACCCCCATGTTAAAACCTTAACCTTCAAGGATGATCTGTGTTCTTCAGCTAACCCGGGGCAGTTCATCATGGTTTGGATTCCAGGGGTTGATGAGATACCATTAAGCATATCAATGGTTCACCCAGATGGCTTAGCATCAGTAACCGTTGCCGAGGTCGGTGAGGCAACCAAAGCGCTTAACAGCATGAGGGTTAACGACCCAATAGGTGTTAGAGGACCATTCGGAAACCAATTTGAAATTTATGGTGAGAGAGCCCTCATCGTCGGCGGTGGGACGGGGATGGCGCCGCTGTTAATGCTCATAAGCAGGATGCTTAAAGAGGATGTTAAGGCGGTTGTAATTGAGGGGGCTGAAACAGTAAATAAAATAGTTTTTCTAGAGGAGCTGACGGATTTATCTAGAATGCATAGTGACAGCATTAAGGTTTTCTTCACAACTGAAGATGGGAGCTACGGCGTCAAGGGGCTTGCAACCGACCTCGCTGAGGAAATTCTTAGCAAAGAAAAATTTGACATTGTCTACGCCTGCGGCCCAGAGAGGATGATCCGCAAGGTTTACGAAATAGCTGAGCAATATTCAGTCGATATGCAGGCCAGCCTAGAACGCTATATGAGATGCGCCATAGGAATATGCGGGAGCTGCGTGATAGGAAGATACAGAGTCTGCAGGGATGGACCGGTTTTCAGTAAGGCGCAGATGAGGGAGATGGGAAATTATCTTGGAAAAATCAGGTATAACGAGAGGGGAGAAAGAGTCCAAATATGATTCAGCCGGTTTACATAAGTTCATGTATAACATGGAATATTGAGCAAAAATTATACGGGCGGGATTTATAACGGTCAATTCTGACCATTTTTCTCCTCCTTCTCTTCTTTTAAAATGTCCTCGATTCTCTTTAGGATCGGCGCCTCCTTCGTTTCGAGCTGCCTATTCGCTATTATTGCGTGTATTTCTCTCGGTTTGGGTATTCCGTAAAGTGAGAAGTAAGTTGCGGCTCTAGGTCTGTTCACACCCCTTTTTCCACCGAAACTTATTCCCAGAAATCTTTTCCGATCCTGCGCCGCAGCAGACACTGATGCTAAAGCAGCGTCTTCCCCAAGCCCGAAGCTTGAGGCCGATATGGGCGTGATCGTGCCATAATTAAAGATTCTGCCCAGAACCCCCTGATTTATATGTATGTCAGTTATTTTATCATACATTATTTCCCGCATTTCCTTCCCAATGAACTTTTTAATCATTACAATCCTATAGTTTGTTACGAAATATCTATGCCCTTTTCGGTAAGCCTCTATAAGGAATAAACCAATTAAAGCCGCTGGAACCAAAAGCCATACTTTAATCAGAGGCTTAGGTATGAAATTTATCTCGTAAGGCGTGAGAAAATAAAGTTCAAGTAGTGTCCCAGCAAGCCCCAACAGAACCATGTAAAACAGAGGCATCTTACTAACCCAAAAAACACCTATCAAAAGCCCGCTTAATACTAAAATTGCCCAAAACATTATGAATAATAGGAGATCCTCAGGTTTTACACCTGGCACAAAATTGAAAAGCAAATTTAAAATCTCCATGATTTTCTGATCCGACTTTATGTAACCGTAGGCTTGATTTAGGATGACGGCTATAAGCACCAGATACATGTCGGTGAGGTAATATTTAAGAAATGATAGTGGATGAGGTTTAGCGGAAACATCTATAGTTTCACCCTTCAAGAGATCGAATCCCGGCTTCATCAACATATGGATCACGACGCATTAGGAAATTTAATATACTAAATAATAACTCTTTTGAATAGGAAGCCCTCTGCCACATAGACAGGTGGATTTAGAAACTGATGCTACGCTATTTGTATATTTATTTATCGCTTAACCCGTCTAAGCCAGATTTTAAGTGTTTCACCAGATAGGCTGTAGGTTGCTGAATGCGCGTCTTCAGGCGGGCTGCCCCTTCTTATGAAGACTGATAATGTTTCGGCAGCTATATATTCACCGAAGTTTTCGAAGACGGATGTTAAGATGGGGCCGGCTTCATAGTATGTTTCAATCTGATCCGCTATGTTAAACCCAGCTTCTTTTCTCTGGTTTTGTATTCGCCTAACTATGTCACGCGCAAGCCCCTCCATTTTTAGATTCTCAGGTATGGCGATATTTACGCCAACGATTATTCCTTCCTCCTCAGAGATTGAGTATCCGCTCCTGGGCTGGGTTACTATCTTGATTTCCTCTGGAAGTATCATTATATTTTCATTTTCAATGATCAGATTCAAATGTCCCTTGCTTTCTAGGGATGCTATCGCTTCCTCAGGGTTAATTTGACTAATAGCCTCCTGGATCTTTGGAAAGAGCTTACCGTATTTTCTGCCAAGCGCTTCCGGAATGGGCTTTATAACATGCTCTATTAGCTCATTTCTATCAGTTGTTAGGGAAATGTTTTTCACGTTCAGCTCCTCAATGATTAGACCCCTAAATTTCTCAATGCGTCTAATGATCTCTTCATCAGCCACAATCTTTGCTTCGGCAAGCGGCTGACGCAATTTGATTCCAGATTTGCTGCGTGCGGATCTACCTAGGCTGCAAACCTTAATCGTCAGATCCATATCTGTCATAAGATCTCTGTCAATCATTCTCTCATCAGCAACGGGCCAATCGTTGTGATGGACACTTTCCGGAGCGTTCGGATCAACGCTTCTAACTATGTTCTGGTAGATCTCTTCCGTCAGGAAGGGTATGAAGGGCGCGAGGATCTTGATAAGGGTTGTTATGCAAGTGTACAGCGTAGTGTATGCGGCATTCTTATCGTCATCTCTCTCACTCTTCCAGAATCTGCGCCTAGATCTTCTAATATACCATGTTGAGAGTTCATCGACAAACTTTTCTATCGAGATCGCCGCATCATATGGGTTATAATCATCAAGATACCTTGTTGCGTCTTTGATCAGCATGTTAAGTTTGGAGAGTAGCCACTTATCTAATAGCGAAAGCGCCTCGTAGGGGACAGCATTCCTCGGGGTCCACTCATCCAGATTAGCGTAGGTTACGAAGAAGCTGTATATGTTCCAGAGTGGAATTAGGAAACGCCTCTTGATCTCATCTGCCCTCTTATAGCCAAATAGAAGGTTTGTCTCAGGCTTATTGGTGCAGTACATCCAGCGCATAACATCCGCACCCATTGTTTCAACAGCCTCATCGAACCATATGGCATTACCCCATGACTTATGCATTTCACGTCCATCCTCGCCTAAAACGAGACCGTGCCCAAAGCAGACTTTGAATGGCGCCTCACCCTCCATGATTGTGCTCATCGCAAGCATAGCGTAGAACCAATTTCTAAATTGCCCTGGAAGGGATTCGCAGACCAAATCCGCCGGGAACCATTTTCTCCAGTAATCCCGGTCATATCTGTAGCGAAGCGTTGAGTAGGAGACTATGCCGGCGTCAAGCCATGGGTTGCCTACGTCCGGTATGCGTGACATAAGCGTGCCGCATTTGGAGCATTTAATCTTAACAGCGTCAACCCATGGTCTATGCGGCGTATGCCCTTCAAATATCTCCCATCCCTCAACAGCCCTTGCCTTAAGCTCCTCCTCTCCGCCCATAACCTCGAATCCTCCACATTTCGGGCATTCCCATATTGGCAGCGCTAAGCCCCAGTAGCGCTTCTTAGATATCATCCAATCCTCCATGTTTTGGAGCCAATCCATCTCCTGCTGTAATCCGTACTCCGGTATCCATCGAACCCTCTTGGCGACCTCCATTATTTGATATCTTAAGTTTCTAGATTTCTCCTCTTCAGTGATTTCCTCAAGGGGTTTACCGAGTTTTTCACCCATCGATATGAACCATTCGTCCACTAGGCGGAATACGAGTTCGCTGCCGCAGCGCCAACAAACTGGGTAACGGTGAACATAATCCTCAACTTTAAAGAGCAAACCTTTCCTCTTCAAATCCTCAATAACCGGCTCCGCTGAATCATAAACATGCATTCCGGTGAATTTTCCGAAACCCTCGATGAACACGCCGAACTCATTAAGCGGCGCAACGATCGGTAAATTGTAGATTTTTCCAAGCTCAAGGTCCTCCTTGCCGCAGCCCGGCGCAATATGAACTATGCATGTGCCCTCCTCCTCGCTCACTTCATCCCATAATATTATCCGATGCGCATCTACAGCTCCGGAATCCTTTTCAGCCGGCAGCTCATCGAATGGTCCATCATAGGCCCAGCCTTCCATATCGCAGCCCTTAATCTCCTCAAGGATTTCGTAGCTCCCCTTTGGTAAGGTTCTCTCCAGGGCTGGTTTGCCGAGATATAAATATTCATCGTTATATTTGATTTTCACATACGTTATGTCCGGATGAACAGCGGCTGCAACATTAGACGTTAGGGTCCATGGCGTTGTTGTCCAAACCAATAAGGATTCTTTTTCCCTATCTTTAAGCGGAAACCTGAGGGTTAAGCCCGGATGGGTTAGCTCCCTATAGCCTTCCGTTACGATCTCATGCTCCGAGAGGGCTGTTGAGCATCTTGGGCACCATGGCATCACATCTCTGCCTTTATATATCCAGCCCTTCTCGTAGCATTTCTTAAGCATTCGCCAAATCATATAATTATTCTCATCTGAGAAGGTGAAATATGAACCCCCTATCTCCGGAGAGCCGAGCCGCCCAACAATTTTCTCAACTGTATCGGTGATTAAGCCATTAGCGCCCTTAATGGTCACAGTTTGACTTGGGTTTTCTAAGCAGTCTGCTAAATAGCGCAGTAGATCCGGATCATTCCAATCCATCCAGTAGCCTAAGCGTATAGACTGCTCAGTCTGTATGGCTGCGTAACGCAGCGCTCTCTGCTTACACTTCTTAACGAATTCAGCTATACCGTAGGCTTCAATATCTCTTTTAGATTTAAAGCCAAGTTCCCTCTCAACCTCAACCTCAATCCATAATCCTTGACAGTCAAAGCCGTTTTGATATCGCAGCTCATGTCCCTGCATTGCCTTAAACCTTTGGAATAAATCCTTATACGTGCGCCCCCAGGCATGGTGAACCCCCATTGGATTATTGGCGGTTATAGGTCCATCCATGAAGGACCATGGTTTCTTACCCATATTTAGGGCTACACGCTTCTTGAACGCGTTGGTTTCAGCCCAAAACTTCAGTATTTTATGCTCAAGTTTTGGGAAGTCAACCGTCAGAGGAACTTCCTTAAACATTCACATCACTACCCCTCTGAAATATGTAGAATTGAATATAAACCTATAGATTCCGGCATATTGGAATCTAACAGGAGGCGGGCGCTGAAAATTAGCCTTTGATTTGACGTCCACCTCTCATCCTATCACACCACTAAATACATCTTATCCTCGGAAATATAAGAATTGCTGAAACTTAATAATCCAGTTATAAAGATGCTGAATTCAAAGTTTAAAAATTAATTCATTTTCGCCTGTTTCCCCGCGATTTCAGCCGCATGATTGCTTATGAAGAAGAATCTTGTTTCACCCATCGTCTTCACGTTCAGCTGTCTTATCTTCGCAATTATCGGAAAGTCCTTCACGACTTCTCCCAATATTAGACAGTAATGGGGCGGTAAATCGCGCACTATAGACACCGTTGTCTCCGCATCAACTTTCGCTGCCCTTGAAATTATTTCTAAATCATGCTCATTTACAAAATTGAATAGAAATATGTTGTCTGCTTGTCGATAAATGTTTTCTCGAATAGTGTTCGGTTGATTAGTTATGAATGTTGTGAAAACCCCGAAATGTCTCATTCTTGTGACAACATCATCCCAGTAGGTTTCTCTAAGATATAAGTGCGCTTCTTCAGCGAAGAGAAACACGGCTCTGATTCTCCATTGGGACAGTAAATCCTGAAGTTTAGCCAAAACGTACTCAACGACTATTTGCCGATCTATCGATGACAAATTGCTCAAGTCCAGTATTATTGCTCCTCCGCCGCTATTCTCGGTTTCCCGTAGGAGAACCTCAAAATCCACAGCTTCGGAGGGGTTATCCGTGAAAAAATTCGAATGTAAAAGCGTATAGTAACGTGAAAATAAAGCGTCCTTAACCTGCTGGTTACACTGCCATCTTCTGATTGCCTCGCTGAGCTCATGAAATGAAAGTATGTTCCTCTCTTCTAGGAAACGCCATATATGCCTAAACTCTCGAGCTGATGTTCCCGGAAGATCAAGAGCATAAGTGAGAATCCTCATCATTACAGGGAGGCTTGCTTGTGAGAGAGTTATTTTAAAGTTTGCTCCCGGAACCAGAACATGAATTTTATCGGAGAACTCGTTTCTTTCACCGTTTATGTCTAATCCCAGGTTTTTATATTCGCCGTTAAGATCTAAAATTACAACTGTTGCACCATGCGTAATAAGCCCTAGAACAAGGATTTTAGATAGATGAGATTTACCTGTTCCCTTCCTTCCAGTTATTATGTTAAGTTTTCCATCAAGGTTGCATGCATCTATAACGATGGGTGTTTCCTCAATTGTTTCACCCAAGTTTATTGGGAGAACGCTTCTCATACCAGATGCTTCCATCAATCTTTTTATTGGCAGCTTCCTTATAACGGAGTGAGTTCTGGAAGGCAGCCATGAGCTGTCAGGGCTTATCTTCCCATCTTTCATTGTCCCATGAATCTTACATATGAGCAGACGTGCATCCTGAACGTAGAGTATATGCGATGTTATATCAAATGGGTCGACATCTTCGCCTTTAATCGGGTCATCTATCAGAGGCTCCCGAAGCAGTTCTTCCATTATTCCGGGAATGTTAGCAAATTGTATATCTATAACTTGAACAATCATTGATTTACCAGCCTTCCTATCTTCAATTATAAGGTAGCCGCCCTTCTCGACATCCTCATCTGGAAAACTAATGATCTGCATCGTATTTCCAGTTTTCTTATACAGGCGCATGCCCACTAATCTCCAGCGCCACCTGTTCCAAACGGTCCAAAAAGGGCTTTCCTAATGCTCGGCAACGTAACAACCTTCAACCCATATTTTTTGGCTATGAAGCGCTGTATGCCTATAACGTCGCTGGCAGTGAAAGTTGAGAATATATGAGCCAAGCGTAATGCTTCCGGATAACCCTGAAACATAAGTTCATTTCCAAGGAGCTTTCTAACGGCTTCTATCCGCAGATCTCTAGGCAGCGCCTTATCTATGTCAACCCTGAACGGGTACCCCTTATCATTCAGTTTGGCAACGTAAATTTTCCCGTAGAGACGCATGCTCCTAGAGGATGCTGAAAGCATCTGCTCATCAATCTCAAGAAGGCACGGCATGCTCTGCTTGGCAAT
>Ga0272449_1003315_pt1 | contig 13972 bp, 12 predicted proteins | sample YNPCB0241_FD_198679 | JGI IMG/M metagenome (GOLD analysis project Ga0272449, IMG submission 198679) | Hot spring sediment microbial communities from Yellowstone National Park, WY, United States - YNP-CB-024-1 | ecosystem: Environmental > Aquatic > Thermal springs > Hot (42-90C) > Sediment...
CTTTTTAAGGTAAAGGATCAGATCCTTGAGGCATACACTGCCCACTTCGGTAAAGCAGATGGAGAGGAGAGGGTCGTGGAGGTGCTAAAAAAGGTTGGTGTGCAGGATGTGGAGAGGGTTATGAAATCTTACCCTCATCAGCTTTCTGGAGGGCTAAGGCAAAGGGTTTGCATCGCCATTGCAATGGTTTGCAACCCAAAGCTGGTGCTGGCGGACGAGCCCACCACTGCTTTAGACTTAACCGTTCAAAGAAAGATCTTGGGACTTTTTACCCAGCTGAAGGATGAGGGAAAGGGCATTATTTTGGTAACCCACGATTTTGGAGTGGTGGCGGAAGTGGCGGACAGGGTTTTGGTTTTAAAAGAGGGGGAGGTGGTGGAGGAGGGCGATGTGGTTTCTATTTTTGATGCACCAAAAAGCCCATACACAAGAGCTCTGCTTTCTGCCACATACCTTAAAGCTTAAACGGTACCCTCCTCTCTAACTCTCTGCCTTGAGAGGATGTAATTCTTTCTTAGAATAGCCCTATTGAGGGCATCCACAAAGCCTTGAACACTTGCCTTTATCACATCCACATCCACACCCCTTCCGGAGGACCTAATACCATCAAGCTCTATTACAAGCCTTGATTCCGCTTGGGCGTCCGTGTTGGGCGTTAGAGCTTTTATGGAAAAATCCAAGAGCTTGGGCTCTATACCCAGTGCTTTTTGTATTGCCTTTATTACAGCATCCACAGGACCGTTTCCGGTGGAAGTGGCTGTCCTATCTTCTCCCATGTAAGAGAGCACCACCGTTGCAGTAGGAAGTAGCTTGTCTCCCGTTTGAACCTGATAGTGAAGAACCTTCACCGGCTCCTCCTCTTCTATCTTCATAACCTCCTCGTAGATGATCGCCTCCAAGTCTTCCTCGTACACCTCCTTTTTCTTGTCCGCAAGGGCTTTGAACTTTTCAAAGATTTTGTCTATTTCCTCCTCCGAGAGCTCGTAGCCCATTTCCTTTAGCTTGCTTTTGAGGGCGTGCCTGCCGGAGTGTTTTCCGAGCACTATGCGTGTAGATGGAAAGCCTACATCCTCCGGGCTCATGATCTCATAGGTTAATGGATTAGAGAGCACTCCGTGCTGGTGAATGCCCGATTCGTGGGCAAAGGCATTGTCTCCAACCACCGCTTTGTTGGGTGGCACAAAGCTCCCGGTGATCCGGCAAAGTAGCCTGCTGGTTTTATAGAGCTCCTTGGTGTTTATGTTGGTATATAGCCCACCAAAGAAGTCCTTTCTTACCTTCAGAGCCATCACGATCTCTTCCATTGCGGCGTTGCCCGCCCTCTCTCCTATGCCGTTTATGGTGCATTCTACCTGCCTTGCCCCATGCTTTATAGCCATCAGAGAGTTTGCCACCGCCATACCAAGGTCATCGTGGCAATGGACGCTAATTATAGCTTTGTCTATGTTTGGCACATTGTTGCGAATATCCTCTATGAGCTGGGCAAACTCCTCCGGCACACCATAGCCCACCGTGTCCGGTATGTTTATAACAGTGGCACCCGCCTTTATCGCCCTCTCTATGATCCTATACAAAAACTCCCTCTGACTGCGCGTAGCATCCTCACACGAAAACTCCACATCGTCGGTAAATCTTCTCGCAAAGGCTACCGCCCTCTCTGCCCTCTCAAGCACCTCTTCAGGAGGTAGCCTTAGCTTGTATTTCATATGAATTTCAGAGGTGGCAATAAAGGTGTGTATTCTCTTCCTTTTTGCCCCCTCAAGGGCTTGTGCCGCCAGTTCGATGTCCCTTTCCAAAGCCCTCGCCAAAGAACATATTACAGGTCCTTTGACCTCTTCCGCAATAAGCTTGACCGCCTCAAAGTCCCCCTTAGAGGCCGCCGCAAAGCCCGCCTCTATCACATCAACCCCAAGCCTTGCCAACTGAAGGGCCATCTGAAGCTTTTCTTCCGTAGTCATAGAAAAACCCGGTGCCTGCTCTCCATCCCTAAGGGTAGTGTCAAAGATGTAAACTCTCTCCATTCTGTTTCCTCCTCTTATTGATAATAATTCTCATTTAGCAAAAAGTCAAGGGTTAAGAGGAGGGTGTTTTCTATATCCATTGTATCTTCTACACATTTTTACCATCTTTATCGCCGTTTTTTGGAAATAGTCAAACTCCCTTAACCACTTACCAGTAACAGGTCTTCCCACAAAGCTGTAGAAAACAGCCTTAGCATAAATATCAGGGTATGCAGTAGAATCGTTCGCAATAAAAAGTTCATCGTCAAGCTTAGCCCATGCTATCTGTTCACCCCGCACTAAATTTCTCATTACAGAGCTTTCCACACTATGAGAGATCGTAAAGTAATAATGCCAATCGGGATCTTTTAACCTCCGTAGTAGCAATGAAAAAGCCCTAAGCCCGCATACACTCTCTATGTTATCCACAAGATACTTAAGGTTCAAATGTTGAACCGCTTTCACAAGTCCGTCTGTATCTTGCAGATAAGCTATCACATAAGCTATGTCCTTTAGCTTTTGTATGTTATCTCTTATGAGCTGGTAATCGTCAGTTATTTCTGTGTAAAGAAAAACAAGGAAAAGAAAAGTAGCAGCATAAGAGTCCGCAGAATCGTATGTGTAAGTAGGAACTTCTGAAGTTTCGGTGATGTAATAATCATAAATAGTTCCCGTCAAGCCATACATATCTGGATAGTTAAGATGCCTTAAATACCACTCTATATATCTCTTGACCCTTTCTGGGTCTTGAGGAAGTAGGTCTATAGCGGTGAGGTTCACAAAATATGGCACTACGTACTGGTTATTTAGAATGTCAAGGACAGGATGTGAAAAAGAAAACTTCATTGTAAGAAAAGTTGCCAATAGTAGTTTCCACATTCATAATCAATAGAATTTAAAAGTAAGCTCCAGCTCCTTAGCATGTTCATTAACGTAAAAGTAATAGAAGTGTTCATCCTGGTCAAGAAAGGCTACTTCCTTTGGAAAACTTAAAACCTTCCCATAATAATTTGGAATAGCAATTCCTATGTCTTTTAATCCTTCTGGATTTTTGAGCCTAACAACTAATTCATCACCTTTTTTCCCAAAACTATATTCCGTTTTTAAAAATCTCAAAAGGAAGTCTGCAAAGTAGCTCATAGAGTGCACTTCCAATAGACCAGCTTTCTCTTTACTTTCCCAGTAATCTACAGCCTGAAGAATAGCATTAGGATACAGAGGGATGTCGTAAGGATGCGAATAAAAAAGTCTAATTTGTCTAGTTTTTATACAAAAATCCGTAAGAGATACCAAAAATTTATAAACTTCTTCTTCGCTTACACCATTCTTATGCATCTCATAGAGGGAGGCAGATTCTTCATAAGGAGTTATAGGAAAGGCTATGACTTTAGAAGAAACCATTTTGCCACCTATAAAAGTCCTGTTAGGAGATGAACCGCTATCTCCCGTATAATAATAGGCAACAACACCAAGTTTTTCAAGGATCTTAGTAGTTTCAGGCTGAGGATGAACACCGTTGGGCGCAGAGTACTCCCTTATCTTGTAGCCTGTTATAAACTCAAGGCATTGGTTGTTCTTTTCAATATACTTGTAAATGTCCTTTCTGGAAAGCCTTCCGTCAAGTATTCCATAAGAAAACCAGTTGTGAGCCCATCCACCATGGGAACCTATAGCACCATAAGGCATAATCATCTCCACATACTTTTTGCCTTTCCCACAAGCATCAAAACCAAGGTTATCTCCCGGCTTGTCCCTGAACTCGCCAGCGGTGATATGAAAGGAATACTCAAGACCCTTTCTAATATAACCCTTTTCTAACATCATAGGAATAGATTTCCAGTCAGAGTTAGCATCTACATGCCAGTTTATAACAAGTCCTCCTTTGCCCTTTGGAGTGTTCATAAGGTGAGGAATTTTCACCAGCTTGAACAGGAAGTATCTTAAAACGGACCTCAAAACCAGATCATCTGAGTGAGCTTTAAGATGCCCAAGGGGTAGGGAAGAGTAAAAGATGTATCCTTCCTTATATTTTTTCCAAACTAATGCTTTGTATTCATTGCTATCTTTTTTATCTACTACAAATGCAACGGTTCTTCCATCAAATCCATTGTCTTCTGTTTTAGCATAAGGGTAAGTCAGCCCTCCATACATGTATCCTGTTATAAGCTTTTGTTCTTTGTCTATTTTACCTGGAGTTGTCTCAAGATTTCCATCCACTATCTTTACATATCCTTCCGAGAAACTGTCTGCCCTTAACTTGTCATAGAGAATGTAGTTTATACCAAGCAGAGGGCTAAAAATGGCAGACTTTAAATATGCACCTGCGTGGTTTTTTATACCCGCATCTTGAGAAATTAGCAAGCTTCCTCCATAAGAAAGATAATCCTTAAACCACTCTACTGCATTTGGATGTATGTATTGCAAGGTCCCATCTGGGATGATAACCACAGGTTTATGTTGGGCTAACTTTTTGGGATCTACTGATAAAAGGGTTTTTACATCCACAAGCCTGTGAGGTATTCCCTCTTCTTCAAGCACACCTTTAAAAGCATCCACTTGATAACTCTTTTTCCCATAAACTACCAACACCTCTATATCTTCATCCCATCCCAGAGAATAAACGGACAGTAGTATTCTCAAGATGAAAAACAAAAGCATGAATGTGAGCGCAATAAAAAGAATAAATTTCCTTCTCATGGGCTTGCTTCCACACGCTTTTCACTGTGTATATACCCGTAAATTCTAAAGGGTCCTTTGATAAGTATCTCACCTCTTGCCACCACCGATTTTATCTTACCTTCTATACCTATCACTACTCCATCTTTAAGAGTTATAATCTTTTGACTAAACACATTTCCCTTTATCCATACATCTCCTTCTATTTGCACATCACCATCGCAGAAAGTATCTCCATCCACAAAAACAGGTTCTTCTTTACCGTCTATACTTATATCACCTGTTATGCTAAAATTCCCTTTTAAATTTATAGCTCTTTCTGTATTATTTTTTTTTTATCAACGAGAGGTGCGTCTGATGTGTCTATTTTTTTGGCATACGCCCTTTTAAAGGTTGTCCAGCCTCTTATTCTTATTTCACGGGCATAAACACTTACACCTAAGTCTGCGTTAGAGTTTACGATAAGAGTTCCTTCTACATGCACCCATCTTGCAATACGAACGGGTGCTTCTATAACACAGTCTCCCTTTACATACAAACTTCTTGCAACACATGTATTTTTGAACACAGCATTTCCAAAAACAACTAATTCTCTTTTGAATGTATGATTTTGCAAAAAAACAGTATCCTTAGTGAAAATTACGGGAGTATCCATCGTGCTTTCTGCCAGCTTTTCATCGTTTAAAAAACCTACCCACTCTTCTCTGTTTAATTTGAGCTTTAAATAGACAGGATTGGACTTTTCTACTTCTTGGATTTTTAAGTCCTTTAAAGCGGTGGCAAGAAGATTTATAAAACTTTTTCCAAAGTAATCGGGTTCTTTCTTACGCTCAGGGTTTATGGGTATAGGCTCTGCATCTCTTTTTAGAAAAAGCTCAATAATAGAAGGAACAAATGGTAAAAATAAAAAGATAAAAAATAAAACTACCAGTAGGATGACTTCAGGCATTTCTGAACCTCTCGGTTTTTTGCCAGAGTATAGTTCTTTTAGTTGTCAAGTCTATTAGCGCATCAAAAAATCCCAAAGATGCATATATAACGTTAAAGATGAACTCGAAAAACATCAAGGGTAAAATAAAAACCTTTTGCTTTGCACCGTCAAGCACCAACGCAATGCCTATCTGAAAGAAGGGAGCAAAGTTTCCAAAGGAGTTGTGTGCAAACATAAAAAGTAAAAAAAGGTAAGAGCTAGTGATTTCCATCTCTCCTAAGAAAAAGAGTAAAAGAGAATCAAGCAGACCAAGAAAGATCAAAAAAGGTTGCATATATATAGCGAGAAGTAGCAAGCCATCTACTTTTTGCCAAAAACTAAGTTTTTTAGAAAGGGTAGTAGGTATAAAATACTTGAACATCACCTGATTATGCCCCCTTGACCACCTTCTTAACTGCCGGGCTCTTACATTCCAGTCTTCTGGCGCTTCCTCATAACACTCTGCAATATTGGCATAAGCAACCTTGTAGCCGTTCAGATAAAGTTTATAGGTCAATTCTGTATCTTCAGCCAGAATTCTCGTGTCAAATCCTCCTAATTTCATCACCAAATCTTTTCTAAAACCACCCACAGTGCCTCCATATTGAGGAATTAAGTTTAGATTATACCTTGCTTGTTGGTCTACTTGATAGCCGCCCGACCTTCCTATATCAAGGAGTCTCGTAAGCAAGTTCTTCCCGGCGTTTATAGGCACAACCCTTCCCATAACTGCACCTACCCGAGGATCTTTAAAGGCTATAGCTAAAGTTCTAATTTGTGCCTTAGGTGGCAGGTAATCTGCGTCATAAACTATAATAACCTCCCCCTTTGCTATTTTCAGAGCGTCATTTAAACCATTTTGCTTACCCCTTGGTAAGTCTCCATACCTGTGCAAAGGTCTGATAAAAGGATATCTTTGAGCATACTCTTCAAGAATCTCCTTGGTTCTATCTGTTGAATGGTCGTTTATGGGTATGATCTCTAACTTTTCCTTTGGGTAATCTGATGCAACGAGAAGTTCCAGTATATGCTTTGCTACCTTTTCTTCGTTATGCATGGGAACCAAGACGGATACGGTGGGTAGGTCTTCATCTAACACGTCTTGATAGTAAAGCCTTTGTTTGCCAAAAGCCCTATTTAGAGTAAAAAAGTAGTGTCTTACAATATAAAGGAAAAGAAGGAGCATCAAAAACACCATGTATGTTTTTAGGAGGAATATCAGAACCCCCATCGGTAGAAAGACTCCCACTTTGTTTGAAGAAGTCTTATGGTCAAATAAATACAAAGGGAATAGAAAGAAACTGTGTATATAAAGTCAAGGAGCGGACCAAAAAGAAAGAACATGGCGGGCATATGTATGTAGGAAAGATTCTTTAATGTGTAAGCGAATACTATATACCTAACACCACCAAAAACTGAAGAATACATAAGACTAAAAGCTATAGTGATTGCGTTTAGCAGAAGATTTAACCAGCTAAAAGTAAATAGGGACAAAGAAAAAGCAAGCAGTATAGGTATAGAGAGAAAAACTCCAGTCTGCTGAAGGACATAGAGCACAGCAAAGTCTCTTTCCGTATAAGGGAAACTGTTTGAAAAAAACATAAAATAGAAAGACGATACAAAATATATAAATGCTATATACATAAGCCACGCGGAAATATACTTGAGCAGTCTGTTAAATTTGCTTAGTAGAAATAGTAAGGATAAAGAACTTACAAGAAAGTAAATGAAAGATTCTTGCAAGGTAGGTAGCCTACCCGGTGATATGGAATACTCAAGCTCAAAGCTTAAAAACTTATAGCTTCCAGTATAGCTATCTTCTAAAATTCTTCTCGTAATGTCAGATAAAACCTTAAAGTAATCCTCAAGAAAGAAAATTACTAAAAACTCAAATACGGTCACTAAGAGCGTAAGCTGAAGCACAAAAAGATACTTGTTGAACCTTAAAACTCTACCAAAACGCGCATAACGAATTACTGGTTTCTCCACCTCAAAAATCTTTAAATATGCCTGCTTGTAATCCATACTTTTCATACCCATCTTTTAATTTTAAGTAGCTTAAGCCTCCGAATAAACCTAAATCTTTCTTTATCCAGTGCCTGTGAGAAAGAGATATGTATAGGGCTTTTTGTCTAACCTCCTGTGGATTTGCCAAGTAAGTAGCAAGGTATGCCTGTTCGCCGTAAGAGAAATCCAAATATGTCCAACTTTTCCCTTCTTGCCCTATGCCTATACTTACAAGGTCTGAAGAAGAATTTACGCTACCTGGGTCGCTTCTATTTATAAAGTGTTTGTAAGTTATCACAAAGCCTTCGCCATAGTAAGATATTCCGGGATAAATTACATAGTCCTTGTGAACATTGTGGTATTCTATGTATGTAAAGCCCATGGAAGGAACTATATTCCTCTTTTCTCCCACCTTAAAGTTGAACTCTTGGTCTAACCTATACTTGGGAAGGTAGGTGCTGTTGCTTCCGGCAGAGAAACTAGTGTATGTATAAAGCCATGGGCTCCAATCCTTATAAGCACCCAGAACACCAAGCACCGCATCACCTTCGCGCTCTCTGCTAAAAGCCCCACCCTCCAAAAAGTAGGTAAAACCTTGGGAAGGTCTGTGGTAAAGTCTTAGGAAACCACTCTTCCAGCTGCCGTAGGTAGCATTTGGACTAAGGTATTCATAATTTCCACCCAATTCAAGCCTAAAATCATAGGCATAAGCGCTAAGACCAGTAAGCACCACTAATGGAATTAGCCTCAACACACTCATACAGATCTCCCTTGTAATCTTTTTCGTAGTTTAACATAAAGTTTTTCACTTCATCACATAGAAGGAAGTTCTTTATCCTCTCGCTTGCCTTTCCATCTCCGTAAGGATTTTCAAAGGTTAGCTTTTGGTAATATTCCAGATTTCTGTAGATGTTTTCAAACTCCTTTACTATGTTCTCTTTGTTGGTGCCTACCACTTTCCCTAAACCCACATCTACGACTTCCATTCTTTCCGAGACATTCCTGGTTATTAGCAAAGGCTTTTTAAGCGTGCAGGCTTCTTCCTGAATTCCACCTGAGTCGGAAATGATTATCAACGACCTCTCCAGCAAATAGACAGTTTGCGGATAAGTTAAGGGCTCCACTATGGCTAAGTTATCCGACGGTATAGTGAAATCCTCAAGAATACTCTTTCTGACGGAAGGGTTTTTGTGTAAGGACCATACAAAAAGCAGGTGCGGATATTTTTTAGCAAGTTCATTGACTGCATCTCTTATGTTCTTCATAGGCTCTCCTATGTTTTCCCTTCTATGGGAAGTAATAAAAACTATCCCATCAAAGGCAGATATATCTTTTTGTGTCAAATCTTCCAACTGCTTTTTTATACTCTCTCTGTCAAGATATTTGATTGCCATATAGATGGCATCTACTACTGTATTACCTGTAAGCACTATACGATCCTTTGAAAAACCTTCCCTTAGAAGATTTTCCACTGCCCTTTTTGTTGGTGCAAAAAGCACATCAGATAGCTCGTCTGTAAGTTCTCTAAACATTTCTTCCGGAAAGGGTGAAAACTTATGATGGCTTCTTAGACCCGCCTCAACGTGTAGAACTGGAATTTTGTTCAAAAAGGCTGTGTATGCCCCCATATAACAGCTGAGAGTGTCTCCTTGAACCATCACACAGTCTGGTCTATGCTCCCGCAAAACTTCTTTCAAAGACCTTGCCATACATGCTGTGTTTTCCAAAAGGTCCTCGTTCATACAGTTAAGAAAATCCACCTCTATCTGGAAAAACTCAAGAACATGTTTGACAAGTTCGTAATGCTGTCCTGTGGCAACTACTTTGACGTTAAAGCCACTATCTTTTAGCGTATTAATCACTGGTGCAAGCTTTATTGCTTCTGGTCTTGTGCCTAAAACTACAAGTACATTCATAAGCGAAACCTCCTTTGCAAACTTACATTACCTTATCTTTGTGTTAGCTCCCTCTAGGTCCACGCATTCAAGAATAGTATAAGGCACTTTCTGGTAAGCCTTTTCCTTATTTTTAGAACAATCTCAGATATAAAGAAACTTTCCCATAAAAACCTTTAGTCCGCTTGGTTTATAATACTACGCTATGACAAGACATTTTATTGACCTGTGGGACATTGCAGTAGAAGAAGGATGGCAAATATTAAAAGAGTCTCTCAGGATGAAGGAAGGGAAAAACCAAGAGAAAATTTTGGAAGGTAAGTCCTTTGCCCTTATATTTACAAAACCCTCCACCCGCACAAGGGTATCCTTTGAGGTTGGCATAAGAAAGTTAGGTGGTGAGGTTATGTTCCTTCCGGAAGGCAACCTTCAGTTGGTGAGGGGGGAGGACCTAAAAGACACCGCACGGACCCTTTCAAGGTATTTGGACGGTGTGGTGGTGCGCACCGATTCTCATGAAAAACTGAAAGAGTTTGCCAGCTATTCATCCATTCCGGTGATAAACGCCCTGACGGATATGTCCCATCCCTGTCAGGTGCTCAGTGATGTCTTTACCCTTTATGAACGCTTTGGAGAGGGTATAAAGGATCTCAAGATTGCTTACGTGGGGGATGGTAATAACCTTTGCAATACTTGGCTTGTGGGTGCGGGGCTCTTTGGTCTAAAACTTTTTGTTTCTACTCCGGAGGGTTATGAGCCTTCCTCTTACTACTATCAGGCGGGGGAGGACCTTTGCAAAATCACGGGCGGTAGCATCTATCTTACTCCCAACCCAGTTGAGGCGGTAAAGGACGCAGATGTGGTATATACGGATGTCTGGGTGAGCATGAACCAAAATAGAGATGAAGAGAAGTTGCAAGCCCTAAAAAGCTATCAAGTAAATAGTGAGCTCTTGAAGCACGCAAAGGACACCGTGCTGGTAATGCACTGCCTGCCTGCCAAAAAGGGAGAAGAGATCACAGAGGATGTGTTTGAAAAGTTTGCAGACTTTATCTTTACGCAGGCGGAGAACAAGGTATATGCCCAGATGGGGCTTTTAAAGCTTCTATTCACTCAACAGTGACGGTCTTTGCCAAGTTCCTTGGTTGATCCACATCCAAGCCCAAGTAGTCTGCGATATAGTAGGCAAAGAGTTGTAAGGGGAGCACCGTCAAGAAGGGGCTCAGCTCCTCCGCCACCTGGGGAATTTCAATAAAGTCCTTTGAAAGCTTTTTAAGGTTTTCATCGCCCTCAAAGCCAACGGATATAACGATGCCTTTTCTTGCGAGAACTTCCTCTATGTTGGAGAGGATCTTCTCATAAACCCTATCCCTTGGGGCTACCACCACAACGGGCATATGCTGGTCTATGAGGGCTATGGGACCATGCTTCATCTCACCGGCAGGATAACCCTCCGCGTGTATGTAAGAAATTTCCTTCAGTTTTAGGGCGCCCTCTAACGCAACTGGGTAGCTTAGATACCTTCCCAAGTAGAGAAGGTTCTTCTTTTGGGAATAGTTAAGCGCTACCTCCTTTATGCCCTCAGCCTTTGACAGAACTTCCTCCATAAAGTGGGGAACCTTCAAAAGCTGGTTTATAAGGCTTTCTCTCTCTGGATGTTCGCTTATAGCTAAGGAAAAGAGAACTGCCAGTTGGCAGGTAAAGGTTTTGGTTGCTGCAACGCCTATCTCGGGTCCCGCGTGGGTGTATAAAGTGTAATCAGACTCCCTGCTCAGGGCACTGCCCATTACGTTCACGATGGACAACAAAACTGCGCCCTTTTCCTTGGCAGATAGGGCAGAAAAGCGTGTGTCTGCAGTTTCGCCCGATTGGGATATGGCAATTACCAGGTCTCCCTCTCCTACGGGAGTGTCTGAGTACCTGAGCTCCGAGGCGTATGCTACCTCCACAGGAATGCCCGCAAACCTTTCAAGCCAGTATTTGCCTATAAGTCCTGCGTGATAGGATGTTCCGCAGGCGGTTATAACGATCCTTCTGAAGTCCTTTAGGGAGAAGGGTAGTTCATAGTCTCGGGAAATGTAGCCCTTTATTGTATCTGCCACTACCCGAGGTTGTTCAAAGATCTCTTTTAGCATAAAGTGTTTAAAGCCTCCCTTCTCGGCGGATAGCAGGTCCCAATGAACAGTTATAGATTCCTTTACCTTTAGGTTGCCCTCAAAGTCGTAAATGCTAACACCATCCGGAGTAATGTCCGCTATTTCTCCATCCTCCAAAGGTATAACCTTTTTGGTAAAGGGGAGCAAAGCTGGAATGTCTGAAGCCAGAAAGTTTTCACCCTCTCCAAGCCCCACCACCAGAGGACTTCCATACCTTACGCCCACTATGCGGTTAGGTTCCATAGAACTGATTACCGCAAAGGCATACGCTCCCTTTAGCATAGGTAGGACCTTCAGCACAGCCTTTAGGAGGTCTCCTTCGTAGTTAAGGGAGATCAGATGCACTATAGCTTCGGTGTCCGTCTCGGAAGCATAATTCACACCCCTTGAGAGGAGATATTCCTTTAGCTCTCGGTAGTTTTCTATAATGCCGTTATGCACCAAGGCAAAACGTCCCTGACCGTCGGTGTGAGGGTGGGCGTTTAGCTCACATACTCCCCCATGGGTAGCCCATCGGGTATGCCCTACGCCAGTGGTGGCGTTGAGCTCCTTTCCCCACAGGCTCTTTATTAGTTCCCTTATCTTACCTACCTTCTTATCCACAAAGATCCGACCACCTTCCAGAAGGGCAACGCCGGAGGAGTCGTAGCCTCTGTATTCAAGGCGTTCCAGGGCTTCCAAAAGTATAAAGACCGCCTTCCTTTTGCCCGTGTATCCAACTATACCGCACATTTGGAATGTATTTTAACTCAAATCCGCAAGATGAATTGCGAAAGACTGAGGCTGTTCTAAAAATAATGCCTTAGTGGTGGGAGAGAGATAATTTTAGATTCTATACAGAAAAGTAGGTTGCCTCTAAAAAAAGCTTTAGAAGATGTCAACTTTTGGCATCCATAGACTGGGGTGATGAAGACCAACTGAAGATATGATTCAATGTAGATCATGTGTGTTAAGATAAAATAGCTGGAGGTTTAAAAAATGCCCGCGCAGGGGGATTTTTGGATTCTGGTGCTCATAGGACTTTTAATAGCCAACTTGGCACTGCTGTTTTATGTAAAGTTGGATTTTGATAAAAAGGTAGGCGGGCTTTCGCAGGAAGTAAAGGGTGTAAGGGAAAGTTTCCTTTATGTAAAACAAGATTTTGATAAAAGGATTATTGAACTTTTGCAGGAGGTAAATAGTATAAAGGGAACGGAGAACGAAATAGTAAAGCAATTAACACAAGTAAAATCGGACTTTGATAAAGAGATGGCGGAACTTTTGCAAGAGATAAATGGCATAAAAGCAAACGATATAAGAGAAATTAGAGAAAAGATAGAAAAGTTGAATGCAGAAATGAAACAATTAGAACAACAAGCAAAAGAACGTATAGACCATATAGCCAAGCTTTTGACGGAACCTATATCTGATGAAAGCGAGCTAAAGATATGATCAACATAGACGATGTTCTAAAGTATCTGAAATACCTGAAAGAGTTAAGTAGGAAGATAGGCACAAGGGTTGATTTCTCCTACATTGAGGGCAAAAGGGGAAGAAAGAAGCAAGAGTTGGACTTTTTGTTTATTGAAGAAGATTGGCACATAGAAAAGGAGGTGGAACTTGCAGACAGAAAAAATCTGAGAATTTTCATTAGCAGTAGAGCAAATCAGCTAAGGTCAGGTAAAGCCCTTTTCTTGGGAGTGGGGCTTTTTAAACATTCTGAAATTGAGAATGATAAGCCAACGAAAAGGCAAAAAAGGTTAAAAATTTTTGCTCCTCTTTTTGTGGTTAATTTAGAAATAGATGACCTAAGCGACCCAAAATCTGTAAGCTTGGGACAGACCTTTTTAAACTATGACCTATTTGTGAGACTCTCTTCTGACGATGAGGAGGAAGGCTTTTCGTCCGACGAAAAACATATAGAGCGTGTGGAACTTATAAAGGAAATTGAAGAGAAGATGGAAGAAGTTGAGTCAATAAGAGAACTGAGAAACATAGCCATTGAATACATTCCCAAAATAAAGGAAGTGTTTAAGTCGGACCTTGAAGTGAAAATAATAAAGAACAATGAATTTGAAGAAGGTCAAAAAGATATAGACTATTTGAGAAGCATAGAGGATACTTTTTATGCGGATTTATGTTATATTTTCCTTTCCAATTTTCCATCGGAAATCTCCACATACAATTCTTTAAGGCTTATGATAGAGGAAATTGAAGAAAACGAAAGTTTTACAAACAGGGCTTTAGAAAAGCTATTCAGTGCGGTATTCTCTTCCAAATCAGAAAAGA
>Ga0272449_1003320_pt1 | contig 13950 bp, 15 predicted proteins | sample YNPCB0241_FD_198679 | JGI IMG/M metagenome (GOLD analysis project Ga0272449, IMG submission 198679) | Hot spring sediment microbial communities from Yellowstone National Park, WY, United States - YNP-CB-024-1 | ecosystem: Environmental > Aquatic > Thermal springs > Hot (42-90C) > Sediment...
AAATCCAATTTTAAGGAGTATAATATTGAAAATTAAACATTTTTATCATGTTTAAAAACGGAGTTCATATTTTTCGAAAGATTGTTAAAAACGGAGTAGAAATTAAAATAAAAAATAAAAAATATCTAACCACTTATCCCTCTTATGTGTGGGATAAATTTCCTAAATCTTTGCATAAAATTTTTGCCGACTCTTTAACATATATTGCTACCTGGCATTTACCTTTGGTTGAACAAAAACCAGTCATTTACCATTTCCCTCATCCGCCGATTGAGTCGGTTTTTTTTAAGATCTTGGCTTATTCACTGCCGATGAATATTTTTGAAAATAAAAGTCTAAAAACCAGTGAGATTTTAAAAAACTTTTATAATGCCTTTTTTCAAACCCATTTTAAAGGAGTAAATTACTCTTATAGTGGTAAAAAAGTTAAACGCCAACTTAAAAACAAGGCTCTTCTTCTTTTTTCTTTTGGCAAAGAGTCGCTTTTAACTTATGGACTTTTAGATGAGCTTGGAGTTGATGTTATCCCAATTTTTATGCGCGAACCACAGTCGTCTTTTGAAAATACCCATAAAAAAAAGCTAGCTTATCGTTTTTATGAAAAATTTGAAAATGAAGTTTTATTTTTCCCGTTATCCTTTGGCAGATTGCGTCAAACTACTGGTTTTTTTTGGGGATGGGATATTATTCTTTCCCAATATGCGTTTGTTCTTCTTCCTTTTTATTTTTATCATCAAGCCCGTTATATTTTTTTTGGTAATGAGCAAAGCTGTAATTTTTATCTAAAAGACAAAGAGGGATATTTTATCAATCCCGTTTTTGAGCAAAGTGTTTTGGCGATGAAACATTTAGCTGATATTCCAAAACTTTTTTTTATCAACACTCATATTGGAAGTTTAATTGAACCGATCCATGAGATTTTTGCTTTATATATTCTTCACCATCGCTATTCTGAGGTTGGTAAGTTTCAGATGTCCTGTTTTTCTGAAAAAGAAGAAGCACGAAAAAGACGTTGGTGTGGGGTTTGTGAAAAGTGTGCTCGAATTTATATTTTTTTAAAAGCCTTAAATATTTCTCCAGAAAGAGTCGGTTTTTACCAAAACGATATGCTTTCTTTAAAAAATAAGAATTTATATGTAATTTTTAATGGAGAAAACGATCTAAGCTCCTATGGAGGATCGGGTCTTGGTAAAGATGAGCAACTTTTGGCTTTTTACTTGGCTTATAAAAATGGGGTCAAAGGAGAGCTTGTCGAGCTTTTTAAAAAAAATTATTTAGATGAGGTGGAAAAAAGAAAAGAAAAGTTAATTGAAACTTATTTTGGTATTCACTCCTCTTATACTCTTCCTTCAGTCTTAAGAAATCGAGTGATTAATATCTTTAAAAAAGAGCAAAAAAAAGTTTTAGATTATATTAAGAAAATAATTGATATAAAAATTTAAAATAATTTAAATGACTATCAAATCAACTTTCCTAAAACACTATTCTTTTTGCGAAAAACCCAAGATTGAATTATTAAGAGAAGGACCGGATAATGATGTCTTTTTAATAAAAGATGAAAAAGATAATAAAATGGCTGTTTTTCGAATGGGGAAAAGAGATCTTGGAGATGATGTAATTTTTGAGCTTAAATGGCTTTCTTATTTTCACAAAAAAGGTCTACCAGTGCCAGAAATTATAAAAACAAAAGAGGGAAAAGATTTTTTTATTGATGATGAGGGAAAAGTAGGGGTAGTTTTTAAATATGTCAAAGGTTTTCCGATAAAAATTGAAAAAGATAAAAAACCAAACTTAGATTTAGTTGCCAAAGCGGCCATATCTTTAGCAAAAATTCATAATTTATCTTTTGGGATAAAGTTTAATCTTTCAAGAAGAAGAAATATTTTTACTGAAGTTGATCGAGCTTTGGCAATAGCTGAAAAATTAATCAAATATCAAGAAGGGGGAAAAGAGTTTATTGAAAAAATTAATTTTTATAAAAACTTTGCCCAAAAAAACTTCAATGATTATTATTTAATTCACAACGACTACCGAGCGGGTAATGTTTTTTTTGATAAAGGTCAAGTATCAGCGATTCTTGATTTTGATTGGTCATGCATTGGTCCTTCAGTTAAAGATTTATCCTTGGCCTTAGTTGAATGGTCCTATCCTGATGGAGCAGAAAAACATTTTGAAGATGCATTTAATATTTTTTTAGATAGTTATAATCAAGAAGCTAAAAATAAGATAAAAAAGGATGATAATTTATATTGCTGGATTTGTTTTTCTTGCCTTTCTGATGCCGCCAATTATTTTTCCGACCTAGCTTCCCAAAATATCTATAAAAAAACCTCAAGTGGTTATATGTATAAAAAGTTTTTGTATTTTGAAAGGTTTCTAAAATGATATCCAAAGTAAATTAATTAAAACTTTCTTAACCATCTTGGTCCTTTTTGATAAAAACACCTAATGTTTCAACTATTAATTTAAAATTTCTTTTAAATTCTTAGAAGATTATTAAAGAGGTCTTTTTTTAAATTAAGTGATACCACTTTTCCTTTCTTTCTTTTTTTGTTTTATCCATTTCAACAATTTTTGGGTCAGCTTTTTCATAGTCACCAATTTTTCCCAAAGCAATTAAAACAAAAGGATTGTGATTTTTATCAACGAATTTTTTGGCTTTTTCTCTATCAAAGCCAGCCATTTGATGGGTATAATAACCCAAAATTTGCGATTGATAAACTAAAGCAGAAACTGCCTGACCTAAATCATACTGAGCATAAGCGTTTTTTCCATATTCATCTTCCTCAATATAACAAGCTAATATCAAAACTGGCGCTTTTTTTGCCCAAAAATTACCCTCAACTAAAGTCTCTGATAACTTTTCAAAAAAAGAAGAACCTTTTTTTGCTACATAAAAAAACCAAGGTTGACGATTGTAGGATGAGGGTGAAAAACGAGCGGCTTCTAAAATTATTTCAAGATTATTATTTGGTACTTCTTCATTGGAAAAAACTCTTGGGCTAAAGCGGGAAAGAAAAAAATCTGAGACATTTTTTTCACTTTTATATTTTCTTAGATTAATTATCGCTTGAGTTTTCATAAGTGATAACTTATACTTAATTTGTAATAGTTATAAATTATAAATAAATTTTTCTATGAAAACAATTGATTTTTCCTTAACCGATCAAAATGGAAAAGTTCATAAACTTTCCTCATATAGGGGAAGTTGGGTGCTTTTATACTTTTATCCAAAAGACGACACTCCCGGTTGCACCAAAGAGGCCTGTGGTTTTCGCGATAGTCTAAATGAGTTAAAGAAACATAATGTGGTTGTTTTGGGAGTTTCGGCCGACTCAGTTACCTCTCATCAAAAATTTAGCCAAAAATATAATCTTAATTTTCCTCTTTTGTCGGATGAGAAAAAGGAAGTAATAAAAGCTTATGGTGCTTTTGGTAAGAAAAAGTTTATGGGGAGGGAGTTTGAGGGGATTTTGCGAATCAGCTTTTTAATCAATCCTCAAGGTGAAGTTGTTAAAAAATACGATAAGGTAAAACCAGAGACTCATGCTAAAGAGGTGTTGGAGGATATAAAAAATTTGTCAATTAAAAATGAATAAGAACCTAAAAGAAAATCAAGAAAATCAAGAAAGAAAATGTTTTATCCCCCTTCAAAACTGTCCTTTATGTGGGGAAAAAATCTCGGCTCTTCCTGGGACGCGCGATGCTATCTGTCAAAACTGCGGTTTTAAGGATCCTTGTTGTGAGTGAAATTATGATATAATTCATTTTTAATGAAGCTGTCAACTAAAAATATCCATCTTGGTCTTGAGGAAATTGATCCGGTTTTTGGCTCAGTCACCCCTCCTATTTTTACCACCTCCACCTATCGTTTTAAAAACGCGGCCCAAGGAGCGGCTCGTTTTTTAGGAAAAGAAAAAGGGATGATTTATTCTCGTTTTACCAACCCAACTGTTGATTTACTGGCAAAAAGACTTTCGGCTTTGGAAGAAGGAGAGGAGGCAATTGTCACCGCTTCTGGGATGGCGGCAATTTCTTTAGTTCTTCTTCATTTTTTAAAAAAAGGTGATCATATTTTGGCTCATAAAGTGATTTATGGGGGTACTTTTGAGTTTATTAGTCGGATTTTACCAAGATTTGGGATTGAGGTTTCTTTTTGTGATTTTTCTCACGAGAAAGAAATTGAAAACTTTATCCAAAAAAACACCAAGATTTTATACTTTGAAAGCCCAACCAATCCTTTACTTGAGGTTTTAGATATAAAAAGGATAACTTCTCTTGCTAAGAAAAAAGGATTAATGACTGTTTTTGATAATACTTTTGCGCCACCACCGCTTCAGTACCCTCTAAAACTGGGAGTTGATATTGTTGTCCATAGTTTAACTAAATATATTGGTGGTCATTCTGATTTAATTGGTGGAGCAATTATTGGGGGAAAAAAACATCTTGAGCCTCTTTTTCAAAAAAGCTTTATCTTTTTTGGTCCAACTATTTCTTCCTTTTCTTCTTATCTTGCTTTGCGGGGATTAACCACCCTTGAAGTAAGAGTCAAAAAACAATCAGAAAATGCTTTAAAAATCGCCTCTTTTTTAGAAAAACATCCCAAAATTGAAAAAGTTTACTACCCAGGTTTAAAAAGTCACCCCAATTATCATTTAGCAAAAAAACAGATGACTGCTTTTGGTGGAGTTTTGTCGTTTGTGCTAAAAGGAGGCTATAAAAAGGCCGAAAGTTTGGTCAATCGGGTAAAGATAATTAAATTAGCAGTTTCTTTGGGGGCGGTTGAGAGTCTTATCGAGCATCCAGCCTCGATGACTCATTCTGAGTTAACCCCCAATGAGCGAAAAAAGGCAGGGATTGAAGAAGGCTTGGTTAGGCTTTCGGTTGGATTGGAGGAGGTTGAGGATTTGATTGAGGATTTGGAGAGAGGGCTAAGTATAATATAAGTAAACTTTTAATATATGATAGCTGAATTATCTGGAGGTTTTATTAATAGAGTTTATTTAGTTGATAGTGTGGTAAAAAAAGAATATGCTAGTGATGAAAAAGTGGACAAAACAGGATGGGAAAGGAGGAGACGTGAAGCCTTGGCTCTTAGACGTTTTCATCCATTGGGAATAGCTCCACAACTTTTTTCACTAGATGACAATTGTTTATTGCAAGAATTTGTAGAAGGAGTTAATTTAGAAAATTTATTACCTAATTTAAGTGATAAAGAAAAAGAAGAATTATTTCGCAGATTAGGAATGATTTTACATATGATACATATTCCTTTAAGAAGAAACCCGTTATATCTAAAAGAAGATCTTGAAAAAAATGGGCAATGGCATTAATGGAAGTTAATAGTAATGGTCATTTTGATTTATCTAAAGTTAGACTAAGAGAAATCGATTGGTTTGAGGTTTTTAGGGTTGGTACAAGAAGAGTTCATAGAGATTTTTGGCCTGGTAATGTTATAATAACTCCTGAAGGTGAAATTAAAGTAATTGACTGGGAGCTAGCAGGTTTTGGCTCTCCTTATGAGGATTTTGCTATATTAGAATTGTGGACTTTTCCTAATCAGGGAGAAGAGGTGATATCTGCTTTTTGGGAAGGTTATGGTCAAAGGCCAAATGATGAAGTTACGAAAGCGTTTTTACAAAGAAGATTGGTTCAATTTTTATCTACTTATAAAGGGGAAGATCCTATTGGTTTTTATGAAAATAAATGGAAGTTATTATTAGAATTATCTCAATAAAATACAAATAAAATGAGAAAAAAAACACGGGCATTGATTGTGGATTTGGATGGGACTTTAGCGATATTTGAAGGAGTAAGAAATGGTTTGGATTTTAGTGATGTCACAAAAGACAAGGTAAATGAGGTAGTTAAAGAAGTTTTAATGATGTATAAAAAGTATGATAAAAAAAGAAAAATTATTGTAATTTCGGGTCGCCCCAACAATAAAAATGTTTACCAACAAAGTCTTTTTTGGCTTAAAAAAAACAAAATTCCTTTTGATAAGCTTTTTTTAGTTGATAGAGAGGGTTTACCAGATGCGGAGAATAAAAAATTTTTTTACCAAACAAAGATAAAAGATAAATACCAAATAGACTTTGTTTTAGAAGATAGAAACAGTGTAGTTAAAATGTGGAGAGAAATAGGATTGGTATGTTTTCAGGTGGCAGAAACAAATTACTAAAAAATGAAAAATAGCTCTTTAATCAAAACCTTTATCCAACTTTGCTCCATCCCAAGTCCATCGGGAGAAGAAAAAGAGATTGCTGATTTTGTTTTAACTAAAGCAAAAGATAAAGTCGATGAAGTTTTTGTTGATAAGGTGGGGAATATTTATTTAAAAATTTTAGGTAAGAATAGAAAATTTCTTCTTTATTGCGCTCATTTAGATAAGGTTGAGCCTGCGGGTGAGCAAAAAATTTTTGTTGAAAAAGACTTTATAAAAGGAGAAGGAAAGTATGTTTTGGGGGGAGATAATAAGGTAGCTGTTGCTGTGATTTTGGATTTTATTGAAAACTTCGATAGGAAAAAAGCTTTTAATAATTTGGAAGTGATTTTTTCCGTCAAAGAAGAAACAGAAGGTGGGTTGAGACATTTTCCCAAAGAAAAAATTCAAGCAAAACATGCTTTAGTTGCCGATTTATCTTTGCCGATTGGTAAAGTGATGACCTCTGGTTCTTATGTTGGGGGATATGCGATAAATGTTTCTTTTTCTGGTGGTCATGTTAGGCTTTTGGAAGAAAACATTACTCATCCATTAAATTTTCTTATTAATTTTGTTAAAAAAATCCCTTTTGGAAAAATAGACAAAGACACTATTGTTAATATTTCAAAAGTCAAAATGGGTGAAAGTTTTAATAGCATTCCTTCTTTGTTGTATTTTTCTGGTGAGATAAGAAGTTATAATAAAAAAACCTATGAGAATTTTTTTAAAAAGATAAAGACGTTAACGCCGATTTTAGATAAGAAGTTTAATACTCAAAGCCAACTTAAGCTTTATCCTTATTGTCTGGGATATAAACTAAAAGACAAAGATCTTTCCACCATAAAAGAAGTCTTTCAAAAATTAAAAATTAAATTTGAGCCAATAAGAAGTTATTCGGTTGGTGATTTTAGTATTTTAAATGAGTGGGGGATAAAAACCATCAATATCGCCAATGGTAATATTGATGCTCATACTGTTTATGAGAAAGTACCTGTTTCCTCCCTTTTTCTTCTTCGAAAAATTTTTGAGGAGTGTTATTTTAGTTTTTAATCAAGCCATATTTTAAAAATCTTATAATATAATATAATGCGTATGAATGCAACGAAAGAATTATTAACATCTTTACAAAATGTTTCTCCTTATTTTACAGGAGGACTGCCTACTTTAACTGTTTCTCCTTTTGGTCAAAGAGGAGAGGGAAAAGGAAGAGATGAATTTATTAAAAATCTTTTTGAAGAGGCAGAAAGATATGGATTTAAATCACAAATACTAAGAGATGACAACGTTTTTTCTTTAATTACTCCAGCCGCTTCCCCTCATACAACGGAAATGATAAAGATTAACTTAAATGACCAAGAGGTTGAAATTCCAGCTCATTTGATTGTTTGGTGGGGTAAAGTTGGAGAAAGAATAGATTTTTTATCTCTTTCAAGAATGAAAGAAGAAGAGAGAAAAAAATTGATTGATTTAATTTCAAGTAATATTCAAGCTGCATGGCGGGTTTTATATGATTCATTACCTGAGGAGAGGTATAAAAATAATGTTAGTGAGTTTTTAGAAATATATGGTTTAGTTGGCCATGCTACTGAAGAAGAAAGAAAAAATAGTGGTTTATCAAGAGGTGCACAAAGTAATCCAGAAGGGCATATTAATATCTGTTTTCATCCATATGATAAATATAGAAAACAAGTAGAAAAAAAAGGAATTAACGCGGCCGATTTTTTGAAACACACCGGAGTTATGGATACAATTTTAATGAATAACTTTGGTGATTTTTTTAGTCAAATAACCGGTCTTATTTTTAATATCCCTAATTTAAGCGTTTATTGGGAATTAAAACACGCTTCTTCCGAAAATCAAATTTCCATCTATGAGGGGTTGAAACTAAATTTTTATGAAAAACCGCTTCAATTAAACGAGGGATTAGAATTTATTGCTAAAATAGTAGGTTTTTATGATCAAATTTATGAGGATTTAAAGCAGGGATTTGAAAATTATTGGAAAAATATTGGTAATGAAAATAAAAAAACAGAAATTGTTGGGCAATTAAAACGTTCTTTAGTTGAAAGATTAAGACAAATCGGAGTTAGAAATCCAGAATTTTTTGATCGGCAAATTGATAGTTTGGTTGATATGACTTTTTCTTTTAGACCTACTTATCAACAACTTACAAATTGGGAGAAAGATGAAAATATCGATGAAAGTTTAAGAGACAGAATTTCTCGATTAAAGAATAAATATGAAAAAAGACGAAAAAGATTAAAATCAATGACTCATAAAGAAAAAAATTCATTTGTTGATAGAGTAGCTCGTTTTTATGGTGTTGATTCAATTGTAGCAGAAAGTTTAGTTTTAATGATTGAAAATCAAATTGCTGATCCAGCCGATGATTGGAAAAATATTAAATTTACCTTCCCCAATCAAATCTCTTTATCATGGATGATAGAAGAATATGAGATTGGCGATAACGGTGAAATTTTAGTTACAAAAATAACTGTTGCCCCTCGTTTTATGACCGAAAAAGGAGCTTTTGAAGATATTGGAGGAATGAGAGTGATAAGAAAAGAAGGGAAGTAGAAATTATTTTCTTTGACAAGTATTTATCCCAAAAAGAGTATAAAGACCGCAAAATTGGAAAAGGCCGGTTAAGATAAGGGCAACGCCTAAAATTAAAAGAACCCATCTTGGCCAAGTACCAATTTGCGTGGCCAAAAATACAAAAACCACTCCCAAAATAATCCTTATTTTTTTATCAGTCTCCCCGACATTTTTTTGGATTTTCATAGATTAATAATAGCATAATTATTTTAATTTTTTCTTGGTTTTATCATTGCTGTTTGATAGTAAGCCATTGTCTCAACAATCACCTCATCACCAATTTTTAAATTACCTTCTTTGACAAAAGATGCCGCAACATCACCGCCGCTGAATTGCCTACTTTAATAATTTTTTTCACAAACCTTTGGATCATAGGATTGAAAGAACTTTTAATGTTATAACTATGTTATAACAAAAAGAGGAAAATGGATTTTTTAAAATTTTTTCTACCAAATTTTTAAACGTTTATTATTGATTTTAATAGAAATTTATGCTATCTATTTTAAAATATAACTTTAAAGATTTTTAATCAAAGAAAATAATGAATTTTAATCAAAAAGACTATCAAACACTGATTTTTGCTTCTTTTCTTCATGATTTTGGAAAGTTTATCCAACGTTCTTCTTCTTTCCCCGGTATAAATCATCAAGAACTCTCCTCTATCTTTACTTCAATATTAAATATAAAAAATAGGACGTTGGCAAAAGAGATTGATTTTGAAAAAGCAAAAGAAATTATTGAAAAAAGTCATCAAGAAAGCGATGATTATCTTACCAACGTTTTAAAAAAAGCTGATGCTTTTGCCTCAAAAATGGAAAGAGAGACCGTAGAAGGTAATCAAAAACCAACCGAAGTAAACATAAGAAGTATTTTCCCTTACATTAAAAAGAACGACAATGGTAGCAGTAAATTACCTATTGATTATTTTTATAAGGTTTCTTCAATATACAACTTAGAAGATGAATATTTTTTTGCTAAAAAGAAAGAAAGTTTTTCAAAAAACGAAAATGAAAGAGATTATCGTAGTCTTTTATCCAAGGAAAATCTTGGGTTTTTGATAAAAGAACCACTAGAAAAAATTGATTTTGATTTTTTAAATCTAATGAGTTTTTTGGATGAGGTTTTTTACTTTTTACTTACTTCTATTCCTGAGGATAGGCGTGATTTGTATTACTTTTCTAATCTTTATGATCATTCCAAGCTTACCACTATTTTTACCCAAAGTTTTTACTTTGAAAGTAAATCAATCATTTATCTTAAGTTTGACATTGCTGGTATTCAAAAGTTTATTTACAAAACTAAAACAAAAAACGCAGCAAAGATTTTGCGAGGAAGATCACTATTTTTACAACTTTTAAATGATTTGATTACCTTTTATCTTTTAAATCATAAAAACTTAAAAAGAGTAGTCTTACCACAAAACCAACTGATAAACTTTGGCGGCAACACTGTTTTTTTGCTACCAGAAACTGACCAAATAAATAAGGAAGTTTTGTTATCAATTATTAAGGGTCTAACCTTGGATTTATTAAAAAACTTTGGCTTAACCTTGCGATTTTACCCTTCTGTTTTAAGTATTAATAATATTAATAATCCCGATGACTTTAAAAAAAATTTTCTTAACGCTCTTTTTAAACCAGTAGAGCCTCATGACGATCTTGTTTTTGAGATAGAAGCTTTAAATAAAGATGAGTACATGTTTTTGGACTCAGAGATCTGTGACTATTGTTTAACCTATAAAGGGACTAAAAACGAGGATGGAGAAAACATATGTTATCAATGCGATTTTTTCAAAAATCTTTCTTTTCATTTTAAAGAAGAAAGAGATGTTTTGGTTTATGAAAAGAAAGATGGTTGGAAAGAAAATGATGTTTTTCCTCTTTTTGGCGATTATTATCTTGGTTTTGATAAAGGTTTAAAAAATGCAGTTTTTTCTCTTAAACCTTATGAAAAGATTATCAAAAAATCTCAAAATAAAAAAGAGACATTATTTTACTCTTACCCCTCAAAAACAGTCTTTTACGATATCTTTGTGCCAACTGAAGAAGATGGAAAGACAATTGATTTTGAGAAATTAAGTAAAAAAGGTGAAGGCGCTAATCTTTTGGCGCTTATTAAAGGCGATGTTGATAATATGGGGGAGATTGTTAAAAGTATTTTTGAGTCAAAATATCCTCTTTTGGAGACTAATAAAAGTAAACAAAAAATTGCTCAATATTTAGGTTTTGCTAGAAAAACCAACCTTTTCTTTCAAGCTTATTTACCAAAGCTTATTGAAAAAGAGTTTCAAAATAATAAAGACAAGGCTTATTATATGATTTACTCAGGTGGTGATGACTTTGTTTTGGTAACCCATTGGAGTAATGTTTTTGATTTTATCTTTAAACTTAATGAAAAATTTAAGAAATTAACTTGCAATAATGAACAGATGAGTTTTTCAGTTGGAATATCGCTTTTTAAAGATCATGAGCCTTTGATTAAAGTGGTTGAAAAAGCAGAAGAAAAATTAAAAAAAGCAAAGATTTTTAAAAATCGGGCGGCTTTTCTCGACTCTGTTTTAACCATTGATGATTGGCGAAAAATTTATGATTTATCTTCTCAATTTAAGAATTTTGGTGATGATATCCCAACCTCTTTTTACTATAAAATATATCAACTGGCTGATGGTTTGGGTGAAGAAGATGAGTATAAGAATAATTTATCAATTAATATGATGCGCTACTTTTTCTTAAGAAATTTTGAGAGTTATGAAAAAAATATAAAAGAAGAAAAAAAAGATGATTTTGATAGTCTTAAAAAAACTTTGCGTCTAATTTTTGGTTTGGATAAAGATGAGGAAAAAAAAGATGAGATTGATTTTTTAAGAAAAAATTTGAAGACTTTAATGGAGATTATAATTTTATCAAGGCGAGAAAGGGGGTGAAGCAAAAGTTTTATGTTTTACCTTGATGATAACTATAAACCAAGCAATAATATATTTGATAAAGTTGAGGAGTTAAATTCGTATTTACTACCAGAAAAAACTCAAACAAGAAAGATTGTTGATATCTTAAAAAATGCTGTTGAATCTGAAGAATCTAAGGATAAAAACATTTTATATTATCAAGTAAAGCTATCTCAAAAAAGAGTTTTGTATCAACTTTTAAAAGACGAAAGACTTAAAAAAAATACTAAATTAATTGATTTTTTTAAGGAAATTACTGAAAAATTCTTATCAGATTTAAACAATCTAAGCGACGATAAAATAGGTACATTGATAAAAGTATATAAAAATCTTTTGGATCTTATTATCGTTAAAAGTTTAGAAAAAAGTCAAAATGAAAATCAAAAAATACACAATCAAAATCAAGGTTTTAACCGGCCTTCACATTGGGGCGGGCAAGGGAGGTGATTTTGAGATTGGGGGGATGGATAATCCGGTGGTTAAAGATTTTGAAACCGGTTATCCCTACATTCCTGGATCATCGCTAAAGGGAAAGCTAAGGAGTCTACTTGAAATTAAGTATGAGAATGATCAAGAAAAGCTAAATTTGATTGAGACATTGTTTGGTAAGCCAGCAGAGGAAAACAAGAACCAAAAGAGCAGTTTTAATTATACTGTTATTTTAATTCGTGATTTATTTGTTGATAAAAAAACCGAGGAAAATATTAAAAAACTAAAACAACAGGGAAAAGCCATCACCGAAGAAAAAATGGAGGTTTCTTTACATAATTATAACAAGGAAACAGGTGAAAGACAAAGAAGTCAAAAAACAAGTCCACGGCCATCAGAAAGAGTACCAAAAGGATATAGTTTTGAAGGGGAAGTAGTTTTTCGATTTTTTGATGAAGAGACAAAACAAAAAGAAAGTCAGCTAGTTGAGCTTTTTAAAGAAGGAATTTCGCTTTTAAACGAAGACTATCTTGGTGGTTCGGGTTCGCGAGGTTATGGGCGGGTACAAGTTGAGTTGTTAGAAACAAATGAGTAAAATTTACAAAGCCACCATTGAGGTTGTCACCCCAGTTCATATTGGTGTTTTTGATTTTGATTATTTTTCCTTTTTTCAAAAGGAGGGCTATCTTTATGTGATTGATTGGGTAAAAGTTTTTAGGCACAAGACTCTTTTTGATAATTTAAAGTTAATTTTGGATAAACAGTTTGATAATGAAGAAGAGTGGTTTAATTACTATAAAAATGAGTTTATTGAAAGATATAAGGAGGAGATAATTAAAAACAATCTTATCACAGAAAGGATTAAAATCAACAAAGGCCTAAACAAAGAAATTACCTCCTTTCATCGAAATCTAAAGTTTCATATTCGTTACTTTGATTTTGAAAAAGGAAGATACATTCCTTATCTTCCTGGCTCATCGATTAAGGGAGTTTTAGGTGAGATTTTTCAGCTTAGCAAAGAAGATGCAGAAAAACTTTTAGTCTCTGATTTTTATCAAGAAAATGAAGAGGAAAGAACTGAGATCATGGAGGCACAAAGGTATCATTATCTTAAATTAAGCTATAGAGGGCCTAAAAATCTAATTGAGGCATTTGTCCCTGGAACTAGATTTATTGGGGAAATAAAAGTTTTAGATGAAAATAGATTGTTTTTTGATTATCGAAAGATTTTTTATTATGTAAAAAATAATAACAAAAAATACTTTGATATTCTTTTTAAAGAGAATAAAGAGATAAATGATTATATTGATAAAATAAGCCAAAATAAAATTGTCTTTATACTAGGATTTGGTGTTGGCAGAGACTCTTATATAGTAAAAAAAAGAGATTATCAACCTAAAAAAACGATTTTAGTAGAAAAAGAAACAAAAACAAAGTATAAAGTATTATTTAATGATAAAAAGATGCCTTTGGGATTAGTAGTTATGTCTTTAGAAGATAAATGACCAATTTTTCTGATTATATTTTAATTTTTAATCAAAAATCACCTTTGATTAATCGGCTAACCTCTGATACATTGATGGGGGGATTTTTGTATTATTTAAGCCTTTTTAATAAACAAAAGTTTTTAGAGTTTTATGATAAATTTTGTCTTGGGGAACCACCCTTTTTAACCTCATCTTTTTTTCCTTACTTTTATCTACCAGTTAATGGTAATTTTCTTCTTTCTTTTGTTGAGGAAAAAGAAAATCTATCAGTGGTTAAAAAAATCAAAAAA
>Ga0272449_1003321_pt1 | contig 13948 bp, 11 predicted proteins | sample YNPCB0241_FD_198679 | JGI IMG/M metagenome (GOLD analysis project Ga0272449, IMG submission 198679) | Hot spring sediment microbial communities from Yellowstone National Park, WY, United States - YNP-CB-024-1 | ecosystem: Environmental > Aquatic > Thermal springs > Hot (42-90C) > Sediment...
TGCTTTGCAATGCGTCTACGATATCCTGCAGGGGTCTACGCACCCCTTCATAGGATGGTGATTGGTAGATCCCTTATGGAATCTTGGATTCTTCAAGCTCATGATAGTTTTTAGGAAGCCTAAATCGGTAACATAATCATGTGACCTATATTAAGCATCCCTACATATCCCCCCTTTCCTAAACATGATTCTAGTAAGGAAAAATTAAAATCCAATGAATCCCGCTGAGTAGATGTAGTGATATGCCATGAGTAGGGATCAAGCTATTGGGGTATTACTGATGCTTATATCTATTGCCGTAATAATTGGGTATGCCTGGATACTATTTTTCACAGAATGGACTCTGCTACTGATGCAGGTAACTCTCATGGTTGCTGTAGCAGCCCTCCTTGGGATAATCGCATGGATAGGGTATACCCTCGCAACAACCCCTCCACCCAAGCCTATAGAAGAGATTGAGAAGGAGCTACAACAAGAGCTTAAAACTTCAGAGGAAGAGAGTAGTCGTGAGGAAGCAGAACAAGAAGGCTCGGGTGGAAGTACGTAACTGGATGGCTGAACTACTTCTACACTTTTCTATACCCTTTTCGCTCTCGTCGCGCCTATGCTTGGATTACTCGTTAGCTTCAAAACCCGTAATTCTAGTTGGAGGGGAAGCTCAAGAAACACGTATCATATAGTTGGCTGGCTCTCACCATGCTTTCACTCCAGGCATACTCTATGTTTGGAGCTCAGCCAGCCCTTTCTCTAACACTCTTCCATAGGCTTGCAAACCACGTTCCCCCACCAGTCTCCATACTCGCATCAAACGGGCTGGTAAGGGTCATTGATTTCTTCAGGGGAAACATTTAAGAGTGATATGTCTGGTCGCGATTGTTCTCCCCATCTCCTTAACGCTGGTCTACCAGCATTACTCTTCAACGATACTGCAAGAAAACTATCTCGGATACCAATGAGTTATAATAAAGCAAAATAGGAGTTTTGCCAGCTGGCTTTCAGGAAAGATTGACAATCTCAGGGTTTGCGGAGACATGAAGATAAAGTATCTATTAGTAACATACAGGGTTATGGAGAAGAATGGGTACGTGCTGGGGCCATATAGTGTAGAGCTTAAGCAGGGATGGATCAATAGCATCTCAGATAGAGCCAGTAAAGTATTCTTAAACGTTCTCACCGAAGCTTACAACGTTAGCTAACCTAAACTGCTATCCAAATATGGATAACAGAATAGTAGTTGGTAGAGATGTTGTAGCTGTATTGGATATTCGGATAGGGTAAGGGTTCTTCCAAAGAACCCTCAATGAACCGATTGAGAGGGAAGAGATGCGTATGTCTATCAAAGACTACTGGACTAGCTGAATGCATCATAAAACCTAAGAAAACTCTAGAATCACTCTCCGAAGACAATGATACTCTATGATTGTGATATCATCTAGGGGAAAACATTCAAGAATAGTATCTGAGATAATCATGTTGATTCCGAACTTGTTAAGAATGGTTTACCAACACTACTATCTATAGAGGCTTTGATGTAGTAGCAAATCCTCGAATATCTTAAATTCTTCAAAAGGTTTTTACCATTGTTTCTATCTTTTCTTCTAGGTTGAGTTGAGTCTAGGTAGTGTTGCACGTGGAGCTTTATGGCTTAGCCTCGGAGTAATCTTATCAAGCTTTTTCGGGTTCATATATTGGGTCATAGTCTCTAAACTGGTTGACGTAGATATCGTTGGAAGAGCCGCTACCATCATAGGGATGGAGGCGCTTATCGTAGGCTTTCTTAATCTAGGTATACCGGTGGGTGTTCAAAGATTCATGGGCGCATCATATGGCTTAAAAGACTACCGTAAGCTCTCAGAATACTTCTACTCGAATACATTGTTCATGCTTACTGTAAGCTTCTCGATTGGGCTACTCTTCATCCTCCTCTCATCAATATCTACCAGTCTATTCTCACTAGACCCGTTGTCCCTAATCTTCCTAGGGCTCTTGATTATTGTGGGGATGAATAGTTGGCCTAGCATAGGTCAATCATTCTGCAACTCAGCATTAGCTACTGAATATATCGCATTAGGTCAGCTTATCTCCTCTCTTCTCAGGCTTGCTATAAGCTTAGCATTGATCTTTGCTGGATACAGTTTCTCAGGGATAATGGCTGGGTACATTGTTGCGGCTTTAACCTTCTCGACCTTCATGCTCGCTCTCCCAGTAAGGATGCTTACAAGATTCAACGCGAGCTTTTCACTCTCCCTATCCTCGATCAAAGATTCTATCAAGGCTGGTATAGCCTCATGGATTCCTAACGCTTTATCACTTTCCAGCCAATGGGTTGGAGTGTTAGGTATCTATGCGTTTGTTGGGTTGCCGGAGACCGGCCTCTACTTCATAGCATTAACGATAACATCTATCATAATAAGCTTCTCACAGTCTATCCTGACATTGTCTTTCCCGGTGGTTAGCGGTATGATTGATGGGAGGAAGAGGATGATGTCTAGAGTGGTCAGGTTCTCAGCCTCATTAATGATGCCTGTCATATTCTTCCTCGCAACATACCCCTATTCTATCCCAACGCTCCTAGGGGAAAAATACATAGCATCCTCTGAGCTTATACGGATACTCTCAATAGGCTACATCCTCTCACCCATAATACTTGGATACGTCTACTACGCATATGCAATTGACAGATATCGGGATGTCTTAATAGTGGGGCTCGCTGGAGCAGTTCCGAGACTAATCCTATATCCCTTCATGATAGACTGGTATGGAGAGGTCGGTGCGGCGGTAGCTTTCTCGGCTGCAAGCCCAATACAGCTTCTGGTCGTTATGAGAAATGCCCTAAGAACAAATTACAAGCTTTACCTCAAAGATTACTTGAAGATAGTCATCATACCAGGCATAATCTCGATTACCTTAGCCTTAACTAATTTAAGCTGGCCGATAAGCCTACTAATACTACTCTCCACATCCTACGTTATCTACGCAAGAATTAACATGGTCACGAAAGATGATTTGAGAGAAGTAGGAGAAGCATTATTCTCAAGGAAGACGCTTGAAAAAATCTATCCACACATAAGACAGCTACTCTCAATAATATATGGTGCCTAAGCTATCCTAGAATAATCTAGCTTACTGAGAGTATTAGCTGTACTTACGCCAAACATTGTAGTATCTAGTAAGAGGGTGTGTTTAAAGGCTGAGGCTTAATCTTCTATGTATGAAAATCCATGTATCATAGCTAGGAACGTTGTTACTATGAAGCTTATTAGGATGACCCTAGAGAGATGCATGGATAAGCCTGTAGTATTAGTTGATAGAGGCCCATGATATCCATGTGTATTGAATAGGCTTGGAATAGAATATATGCATGAGAGGTTTGGTAGAGGAAATATTATTGAGAGGTTCTTCGGATATATGAAAAAGAAGGTGGAGGGGTTTTACAGCAACACAAATAGTTACAAGATTCAACCTTTAGAAGACTGTGCATCAACAATAGCGATTATAAGAAACATACTCATAACAATAAAAACTCAGGAAGGGGTATTGCCTGGTCGACAGGATCCCGAATTTCCACTTACAATGATTATAGGTATCGTTCTCTGAACAGATGTGGAAGTTTCTAAATTTTGGATAGTGTCCAAATAAGGTGTTATATTAGCTGGAGACCTCCCATAATAGCCTTGCGGGTAGAAATAGCCGCCCCTAGAAGATATTTAAAGCCTTATTTGGACACTATCAAATTTTGAACTAAAACTTTTATATACTCCATTATAACAAGAAGAATTGATGTTCCCATTCTCTAAGCGAGAGGATCACTCCTTTGAGAATATTAATGTTAAGCTTTTAAGGGAGTTAAGTAGTGTTGTAGTTAGGGTTAAGAAAGCTAGGAAATGGTCTCTGGTGAACCCTTTAACTAAAGCCTTCGTAAAGGCATGCTTCATAATGAAGCTGCAGTCTGTCAAGAGTATTCTATTGATGAAGGCTATTATTAAAGCTGTTAGAGAGCTTAAGCAGCTCATTTCTGAAGAATACCTACTTGTTGAGATGGGTGTTAGAGAAGCTTGGAAACTTTCAGACCTTGCTTCAAACTGGGGCCATAAGGATGCTTATAAATGGAGGAATAATAAGAGCTACATTATATTACAGGGACTAACTCTCCGATGGATTGCTAAACTATTCAACTATTTGATGAGCTTTCAACATAGTGATACTATTAGCTGAGATATATGTGGAAAGCGTCAGAGGAGAACTAGATACTTTAGGTTCACAGAACTTCACGTGCACTACTATCAAAACGCTAAGGATGCCCCACAGCCGATAAAATCGGCCAATACCTTAGATGAATTTGATGCTAGGGAATGTAATGTAAGTTTTCTATTATAATGCCTGAACTATTGCTACATTTCTCTATACCTTTTGCATTATCAGCTCCTGTCTTAGGGTTGAAAAGAGCGTTTATCATAGGTCTCGTAGCGTTATTACCCGACTTGGATGTATTACTTCATGTCCACCGCTCATTCACACATTCAGCAATATTTCTATCAATCCTGATAATACTTATGGTCTCTATATCTTTGAAGATAGGTAGGGGTTCAGGTACTATGATAGCATGTAGCTTATCTCTCTTGAGTCACTTGATACTAGACTTGTTTCATTCACCCACACCTATACTCTACCCACTCTCGAATTATTCCTATCATATATCCCCAAAGATGAGCGTCTTGATAGCTGAGAAAATTCTCCCAAATATTTCATTGACCTTAAACATGGAGGAAACAGTTTTTAAAAGTTTTCAGCTACTTGATGCTCCAATCTTTACAGATTCAGGCTTCATGGCTTCACTCATACTTATAGCCTCACCACTAATCTATGGTCTGGTGAGGTCGTCAGCATACAGAAACAACTCTACGATTAGAGTATATAATATGAGAGGATTATTAGACATTCACAGTGATACTGCTGCTGTGGATACTATCTCAAAGAATGCAACTGTCTATAGTAAGGATGATGTAACCATTTTGATACCTACACTTAATGAGCAAGAAGCAATAGGCAAGGTTATCCAAGAAGTTAGAGAGTGCGGCTTCAAGAACATACTAGTCGTAGACGGACACTCATCCGATGGAACCGTTGATATAGCCAGAGGACTTGGAGCACAAGTTGTATATCAAAAAGGCAGCGGTAAGGCTATGGCAATAAAAACGGGATTAGAGCTCGTTAAAACACCATATGTATTAGTGATGGACGGTGATGGAACATACGACCCAAGAGATATTGAGAATCTGTTGGTGACGGCTGTAGAATACGGATATGATGAGGTCATAGGATATAGAGTCAATAGGCAGAATATATCTTTCCTCAATAGAGTGGGAAACAATTTACTTAGCAGCTTCCTAAGCCTTCTGATGAGCTACAGAATTAGGGATGCTTGTAGCGGGATGTATCTTCTTAAAATGGATACGGCGAGAAACTTGGAGATCTCCTCGAGAGGTTTTGATGTAGAAGTAGAGATTGTGGCTCAGATGCTGACACTAGGGACGGTTGCAGAAGTACCGGTAAACTATCGAAAAAGGATCGGTAAATCTAAGTTAAAGAGTTTCAGTGCCGGGTTCCAGATACTCTTTACGACCCTCAGGCTTGGATGGCAATATAACCCTGTTTTTCTCTTCACAGCAATGGGCTCCTTTTTTGGAGTCATAGGATTCATCATAATGTTTTGGCAGTTCATCTTACAGTACCTGCATAGTGGAGAAACATTATCCATTAGCTGGACATTCTTCGGTCTCCTCCTCATATTAATGGGATTACAATCATTCTCAATAGCAGTAGTATCCCTGCTTATGAAACGAGTTGAAAGACGGATAATCCAAATTCTAAAAAGTGTAAAGAAGTAAGATATTGAAACCCCTCAGGTCGGAGTCGTTAACTCACCCTGACTATATGAATACAGACGCTCTCTCCAAATCTGAGCTTACGTCCTCCTAACCGAACTACAATTTGGGCTCGGGAATCTATCTATATTTTACGGAGCCGGGGAGCCTCAGTATCTATAGAGATACGCATATATACCAGCTAGTCATTAAAAATATGATAAAAGGTGGTGGTAGGAACGGTTACAAGTGGAGGAGTTGAAAGAAGAGAAAGAAGAGCATTCCCATGGGAGTTCTTGATTATCGCTGCTTTACTAGCTATTGCAGTAGGACTATTAGTTTACGCATTCCTGCCTCCAGCACCACCTCCATACGTAGGATGAATAGCTTTCAAGTAGTTTAAGTCTCAGGATCGTGTTGCGGCAACGTTTAGTTGTTAGTATTGTCTATATCCCCTTAATGTATCTAAAACATGCCCTTAGACTTATGGCGCGGGATCTCACTTTTTTCCTATCGAATCATCTAAAATCACTCTGAAAGACCTTTGAATTATGGGATACTTCAGTTTAACCATCATAATACGTTCTCATATCAGCATGCCGTGAAGTTTCGCTAAACGGCTTTCCCTAACATGATTAGTTCAATGAATCAACGTTTTTATCTTATATCCTCGGCTGCAATCTTTTCAGCAACGTTTCTTGTAGCATGGAGCTTTATGGGGTTTAGGGCTCTTCCATGGTGGACTGATGGAGGGTTGTGGCTTAAGTATGCCAACGGTCTCATGGGAGCGACGTCGCCTCTGTGGGATGAAAAACCGCTCAATTATCCACCGTTTTTCCCATCGATTCTTGCCCTGCTAATCTATCTAACAAAAGATCCGTTGTTTTCAATAAAGTTCATTGCAGCATTTGTATTTTCTCTAAGACCAGTAGCGGCTTTACTTTCTTCAATCCTTATATTCAGAGACAGGCTAGTCGCGTCCGTTTCAGCATTAATTATGATGCTGCTTCCTATACATGTTGAGATGCTTGGATGGGGAGGGTATCCCAATCTTCTAGGCTTATCCCTGCTCATAGTTTCCATAGGATTAATGGTCTCATGGCTTAGGGGGGATCTAGGAAAGTTGTTTCCACTACTTTTTGCAACATCGGCGCTCATAGCTCTTAGCCACAACTTAACTTTCCTAGTGTATGCTACGACCCTAGGCATAACTTTAGTCTCGCTGCTGTTACTACGGCGAAGCATGGCTGCCCTGAAAGTATTAAGCATTCTTTCATTTGCACTCGGTACTTATCTTTTCTATGTATTCGCTTTCCTATGGCCGCCTAAGTATTTATTGTATAATGAAGCTGCTTATCACCATCTAAAGGTTGTTTTGTCTTCCGGTTTCTTAACGTGGATCTTTAAAAGCAGTGGTTTCCTGCTCACACTATATGCCCTGACAGCAGTAACAATAGCTTCCACACTCCTACTTAGGAAGATGCTGCTAGAAGTAGGCGTCTTAGTGGCATGGCTTGCGACACCCCTCCTAATAGTAAACCTGCATATGCTTGGGATAGCATTAGATTACCAAAGAATCTTCTTGTTCTTCGTAGATCCCTTCATCATATTAGCGGCCTCCTCATTTCGGCCATTATCCGGTGCATCGTGGAATAATGGTGGCCCGGGTCTCGCAAGGCTAAGAGAATGGGTTTCAAGTTTTCCTAGACCGAGTCTAATTAATCTCTTCAAGAGGATACTGCATTTATTGATAATAACAGGCGTGATTGCTGCTAGTTCCACTTCTATTGTTTATGGATACTCAACCTTCAAAAATATTGATGATTGGTATAATTTTAAAGATAAGTATGGAGACCAGGAAAAGCTCGAAGCTCTAGAATGGATCAAGCATAATATTCCAGGCGACTATACTATAGTGGCTGAAGAAGAAGTAGCTAGATGGATTGAGGGCTACAGCTCTAGGAGGGTATTAATGTATGCTCATCCAATGTATCTCTTTGTAGAGGGTGAACATCAAAGATCATACGATGCCAGAGCAATACTGTTATCATCTGTCTGTTTAACTAATGGTAATGTCGCTGTCTATGAACCTCGAAATCCGAGAGAGAATATCTCAACTAGGATTGCAGTATGGGCTCTCGGAGCCTTGGAAGAGATATTTTTCCTAGAGTCTAATTCAAGCTATGTAGAGGGGTATTATGGAGAGAGAACATTTAAAGAATATCTTTCAGACGCTGAGAGAGTAGAAGTCCTCGAAGGAGAGAATAGTGTTAAAGTTAGCTATATCTTTGAATGGTTTACGATCGATAAGCACCTCTCAATAAACCCTCAAAGCAATAAAGCCATTATAGTCTTCAAAACCAGACATATTAACCAGGATGTAGTGCTTGATAAACTCGTTATTGAGTTAAGAAAGTGGGCTACAAGAACCATATGGGAGATTAGAGTTAAACCTAATGGAACGCTACTCTTAACTACAGATATAGGCCGGATCACAGTTGAAACAAATTCTGTTGAAGCATTTCCATTCGTTTTCAACCCCAACCAAGAAGCAACCATAACGTTATCTTCATCAGAGAAAAACCAAGTAGTGAGAGAGGTGAAGCTAATCAATCAGAAAAGCCTACTTAAACATTATAATGCTAAATACATCGTCGTCCCCAGGCTCCAGGAGACTCAGGTGAAACGTAACATTCTACTAAAGCCTGTCACAAAGCCTGAATATATGCATTTGCTGGACGACCCCTCTTATCAAATAGTCTACGAAAATGATCGTGTAATAATCCTAGAATTTCTAGATTATGATAAATGATTTTATGGAGCACATCACTCAGTAGTGTAGAAAAGTTTTAAAGCTATGAGAATCGCAATAGTTTGTGAAGGGTTTAAGCCATACATTGGTGGGGTAGAGACTAGATATACTAAGCTCTCAGAATACTTAGCCCGGAAACATGATGTAGATGTTATAACTCTACTACACAAAACGCTTGTTCCCGAAGGTGAGCATGCATTTGAGACTGAATCCCATGGAAAGATTAGAGTATTCAGATTGGAGGTCTCCGATAGATACTTTCGAGAAGATGGTACAAGGTCGTTAAGAGGAGTTAGAGATTTCTCGAAGAAATGCATGGAACACCTTAAGCAGAATAGCTATGATATTGTCTTAGCAAGCGAGTGGCCTCTCCTTCACATCCTATATGTCAGGAAAGAAACAAACCATAACTTAGTCATTGATTGGCATGAAGTATGGGGAAGATACTATTGGAGATTTGGGTTGAAGGGGCTTGCGGGATACATTCTAGAGAAGATCACGGCAAGGAGTAAGGGTGTTAGACACATCGCTGTATCGAACTTCACTAAAGAAAGACTTCAAAATATCTTGGGGGTTAAAGAAGAGATACCTGTCATTCGGAATGGCATAGACCCTGCTGAATACGATAACCTCTCCCATATTGGTAAAGAAGTTGGAAAAATATTGTTTTTCGGTAGATTCGCTCCACATAAGGGTATTAGCTTATTAGTAGAAGCATTCAAGATGGTTAAGAAAACTAGACCAGAGGTAAGCCTGCACATAGTAGGCGATGGGCCGCTAAGAGATGAAGTTACTGCTCTGGCATCAAGATTAGAAGACATCCATGTTCACATAGCCGTTCCCAGAGCTAGTTTGCTTGAAATAATTAAAAGTGCTTGGATGGTCGTAATTCCCTCCTATAGAGAGGGGCATGGCATATCTTACCTGGAGGCCATGGCCGCTGGAACACCCGTCATATCCATTAGAAGCCCATACAATGCATTTTCAAACATGGTGGAGAATGGTGAGCAAGCTCTATTAGCCGACCCGAAGCCAGACTCATTAGCTAAAGCAATCACCACACTATTACTGGATGAAGAACTACATAAAAGATTATCTGAAAATGGCAGAGCTTTTGCTTCAAGGTTCAGTTGGGAGGATATAAGCTTAGAATTAGAGAAGGTGCTAGAAAACTTCCTTGACGAAAACCGGTAAGCTATCAACCCTCCTCCAGCGAATAATCAACCGTTCTATTACAAGAATTTACTCACTTATACATACAGTAAGGAGTCTGAGCGTTAGAGACTGGATCTATATAGCTCTCTTCCTGTTAGGCCCAGCCGTCTCAGGAGTCCTCATCGGAGCTAAAATGTTTACAGAATACTTGCCTCCAGGGGACGACCCAGGTAATTGGCTGAAGAGGATAAACGCTTTCCTCGGAAATACTTATCCACTATGGAGTGAAAACCTAGCATCATACCCGCCTCTCTTCCACCTAATCGGGGCATTCTTAACAATTCTAATCGGAGACCCAGTCTTATCTATGAAGATTCTAGCAACACTCTCCCTAGTCTTAATCCCTGTGACTACTGGATGGTTTGCATACAAGATCTCAGGAAGTAGGCAGACCTCAGTAGCAGCCTCCCTAATAACTTCATTTCTTCCAATGCATTATGAAATGATCTGGTGGGGGGCCTACCCAAATCTACTCGGGTTAGCTATGCTGCCCTTCGGAGTCTACGCCATGGTTAGAATCCTCGAAGGCCAATCCTCTATGAAGGACTTGGCGAGTCTTGCAGTAGCTACACTCCTCATAACATTAACCCACCACATGACCGCTGTCGTCTTTGCTGGAATACTGGCCATAGTAGCCAGCATCCTCCTAGCGCTAAGGATGCTCTCCTTTAGATTCGGGGTCGCAGCCCTCACTTCGTTAAATCTCGTAATCGCCTACACTGTATACTTGATAAGGTCTGGGTACCTCATCGGAAATCCTGTCATGGGGCAAGCCGACCTATATGGAAAAATATTATGGGCTTTCAAGAGCCCGCTCATCCTCTACATACTTGTAATCTCATCTGCTGTAGGCATTCTGATACTCATCGGAACTTGGAGGTACTTGTTGGCTATAGTATTGTCTGCATGGATCATCTCTCCAATCCTTCTATCTCTATCACAGTATATTGGAGCTACCATTGATGTTGGAAGGTTTATGCTCTTCCTCGGAGTTCCAATGATTATAGCTTCCATAATGGTGATGCCGAACCTCAAAGAGGTAATCAAGGTTACCAAAGCTTCTGGAGAAGACGGTGGAGAATCTGAATATTCGATTGAGATTAGCGTGGACAAGTTCCTACCAGCTATACTGATAATTACAGTCTTAGTCCTGACACCCATCACTACAATGCCTACAAATGATTCGGCATACGATTATTATGACTGGCTCTCAAAAGATTATCGAAAATACTCAGAACGAGAAAGACTGGAAGTCCTACAGTGGATCAAGGAGAACACGGATGAAAAAGATGTAGTCGTTGCAAGCTATCACCTAGGTAGATGGGTTGAGAGCTTTAGCGGTAGGAGGACCCTGATGGATATACCATTAAGCACCATCATGGTTGAAGACGAGTTCTATAGATCTCTCTCAGCCCATACACTACTATCATTCAATAATTACGAAATTGCTAATGGGTATTTTTGGATAGGTGACCAATCGCCTCTCGCACCCACCTATGCTCCATTAATCTATGTCTCAAACCAGTGGGGTTACGACCCTATACTATATCTTGACGACTCATTCGTAAGATTCAGGTTTGAGAGGGGTGGTAGAGAATGGATAGAAGCGCCATTCAAGTCATGGCTATACAGGTACTCCGTGGAGGAGTGGGGGAGGAATATGAAGGTCACGCTATCCTATCAAACCATCGTGCTAAAAATAAACAAGACGCTGGATATAGCTCGAAACACACCATACTTTAAGATACGTTATGACGTGGCCCCAGTAGCCGAGGCGAGGCTAAACGAGACTCAAATCACGTTCTTCCTAGCCTGGGGGAGAATAATAAAAGATTTCAAACCTACTGACAACGGTTTCAGGCTCTCAACAGGAATGGCGGAGATTACAGTAGCATTTGACAAGAAATTAACGTATATAGAGGCGGGAATATACAAGGAATTTAACCAGCATAGTGTTTTCGTAAAGTTACCGCTAAATCCTAGAGGCGACTCATTTACAATAACCTTCAATAATCCCAACCCCACCCCTCAGTATCCACAAAACTGGTCTATGAGCTTCACAGAAGCCTTAGCAGACTTTAAGCCCAAGTATATTGTCGTACCTAAAGATCACCCATTCCATAAGGTCAAGACCTGGACCCCTAACTACCCAAGCGGTGAGATCGTGTATATAGAAGACTCTTTCGTCAGGGTTTCCTTTACTAAAGCTGGAGCAAGATGGATAGAAGCTCCATATAAGGGGAATGTAACAGAGGAAGCAGTAACGGAGGATGGCAGGGCGGTAACATATGAGACTCTAGGTCTAATATTTCATAAAGAGGTAAAGAATGAAGACGGTGGAATCATAATATCATATAAGGTTGAGTCCAAGCCAGGGTCAAGGATCGAGTCAATACAGGTTCCGATATGGCAGTCATGGGGAACATATGTATCATATCTTAATATTACTGGATATAGAGCATTGATTATAAGCGATGCGGGAAGCATACTAATAGAAGCAGACAAAGAAACTGTTCTTGAGCATGCTCTAGACCCTGAATTCAAGATGCCGAGAATACTAGCCTTCAAGAAAGCCTACGACAATAAAGCTGAGATAACGATAAAGATTAAACCTTTAAATTACCTATCATTCCTAACCTACAAATATCTATCAACTACTAGACCGCACATGGAGGGAGGAGACCGCATAGACATAATCAATGAAAACATTAAATTAGAGCCCGTGTTCGAAACAAACAACATAATAATCTATGAAATAAAGCAGCCCCAAAGCTTAACTAGTTTTCGGCAGGCTTTACCGTGATCCCTTAAAGGACCAATCTCTAGAAATCACCTAGAGAGTTAGGAAATAAGTACCCCAAAAAACATGCCACTCTTAATCGTTCATCCTAGGCGTAGCAATATGGCAATGGTAAAGTTAAACGGCGTTAATCGAATTGCTAAGGAATACTAACTCGATGAGTGAAAGTAATAGAGCTCAGACAGGAATATCATTTTCATTCAGGGTTTCCAAGAGACCCCTTCATTCAAAGTTCTTAACTAATAGAAGGGCACTAATGCTGGCTTTTGCCCTGCCGCTTTTTGTTCGTTTAATCCCAGAGATTGTCTTCCCTGTCCCTGTAGGATTTGACACGGCAATATTGAGCTTCGGTGCTAAGTATAATCCTGTGCCTCAATTTAAATTCAGAATATTGGAGGCATTCATACTTCCATACATACTCCATACGATGAGAGTAGATCTTCTCCTCTTTATGAAATTTTATTCACCGGTTATTTACGGCTCAATGGTTTTTCTACTTACATTATATGCATTCAGAGTGCTAGACTGGAACGAGCGAAAGCTCTTCCTACTTGCCTTAGTCTTAACTTTCTCTCCTACGATGCTTAGGATGAGCTGGGACAACCATAGTCAAAACTTAGCAACAATATTCTTACTTATTACTTTGAATGTGTTAGGCAAAAAGCCTTCATTATTCAGGCTCCTAGCAGTAATCCCTCTGGCAGCATTGACTGCGCTAACACATCAGCTAGTCTCCGTAGTATCCGCTATCATATTAATCTCTGAGGGAATACATTTTCTAAAGAGTCTAAAGAGGGGGCTGAGTTCAATCCCAGCATTGGCCACATTAATGTTTGCTGGCATCATTATCTTCTTATTGAACCCCCTCCTCACACCGATGCGCATAATAGAAAGTATCCAGTTTTTATTCAAGAAGAGCATCATCAATATTAATCAATTCACACTAGTTCTACAGGCACTCGTTTCAACATGGTTCCTTTTCCCAGCTTGTATAATAGGGTTCATGCTACATAGAAGGTTATTTTCCTGGTTTATAGTATGTATTGCGGTTTACATACTCTCATTCTTTATGGGAAATATCGAAGTGCTAGTTCCAGGGAGATGGGTCATATACTCAACTATACCTTTAGCTTTCTTCGTAGTTAATTCCTATGGAAAACATCTAGGCGACAGCCGGAGTAAAAGTACTATGCTCATCCTAACAATGGTGCTTACAATTACTACTGGGGTTGGAATGCTCTTCCCATCAGGAACACC
>Ga0272449_1003324_pt1 | contig 13937 bp, 8 predicted proteins | sample YNPCB0241_FD_198679 | JGI IMG/M metagenome (GOLD analysis project Ga0272449, IMG submission 198679) | Hot spring sediment microbial communities from Yellowstone National Park, WY, United States - YNP-CB-024-1 | ecosystem: Environmental > Aquatic > Thermal springs > Hot (42-90C) > Sediment...
GGCCGTTTGTGAGCCAAACCAGTGGGCTTTCCCGGGGAAGTCGCAGTGCAAGGTCGATCGCAAACGGTGTCCAGCCCCCTGCCGGCGGGACTCCCCGGTTGTGTCAACTTCCCTTCGAACTGAGCGTTCGTCTAAGAGGAACGTGAACACTTCCTCGAACTGGCCCCAAAAGGTGCCCTGCCCCTTACCCCCTTTTGGACCTTTCCAATTTTGCTCCCCTCCCACAGATGGATTCGAAATACGTTTCAAAGAGAAGCACTGGGGCTTTGGGTGGTCAGAAGGCCAGGGTCTTGGTTTCTGGAGACTAACTCCATTCCCAGGCCGACCAATGTTCGAACGCCAGAGGTCAACCCCTTACCCGAAGGCCCAAGGGACTCACCGAGGGCTTCCAGCGAAAGCTTCAAAGCCTCGAGAACACGCACAGCCGCGGGGGCGGACTGCCCACACTCCTCCGGGGCGGATTCGCCACCCTACGTGGGGTCAGCCTCGTACCAGGTGGCTTCAGGCTCTGGGTAGGAAGCTTCGGGGCTTTCGGGCACTTGCACGGTCACATCACCCTCGGCCGATCCCAAATTCTCGATTGCAGCCGCCCAGGCTTCAGGCACACATTGCAGGGACTGCTCAAGCAGTCTCCCCGCTTCTTCGATCCCCAGTTCTCCCTTTTCCACCAGTCGGCAGGTAGCAAGCAGAAGGCTTACCGCCACAAGGTCTCTAGCGAGAGCGACCCGAGAGATACCGCGACTGGCTTCCACGCGGTACGTCAGCTCATAGACGTGCCAACCAATGGTGTTCAGATACTCATCTAAACAAGTAGCGGCAGCTGTCAAATCGTGCCTCTGGAGGGAGCTCAAATGTTCCAGGATCTCCCAGTCCGAGCTACTCAGCAGATCCGCCGGATGCTCCGCGAAAAGGGAGATCCCATTTCGGTAGAGTACCTCCTGCCTCCAGGTAGATTGCTCTGTCAGAGGTTCAGATGACCTTTCCACATGTTCAGCGAACCCAGGGGAAGTTGCTTCAGAATTTGACGCAGGATAAAGGCCCATGGTTCGGCCATACTGTTCCCGCAAGACTGCTATTTGCCAACTGGATTCCGACCAAAACAGATCCTCTGCATCCGCCTCCTCGGAAGAGGAGCCCGACTCCTGGCTTTCCTCGCCGTAGCTTAGGTCCACTCCCGAATCCTCCGGAGCGGAGCTATGGGACATCGGGCAAGATTCCTCCTCTTCAAGTCCGTACCAATCCATGTCGGCTTCTGCAGGAATCTCTTGGGTTTCCCCGGGCTCATCCCGGTACACATCCGCTTCTAATGTGTCACATTCGAGGTCTAAGTCACATCCGACGTCCTCACCGCCGCCGAGAGGACCTTCCGTAGGCCACACTGGATATCCCTCCTCCTCAGAAACCTCCTCAACGGTCTCATCAGGGACAAAAACCGGGGAATCAGGGACATTCGGCAGGGTAATTGAGGGGGTGACTTCCTCGTGGTTTGGGAAGACTTCGGCCGCAGGGAATTCCTCGAACTTAGTGCACCAGTCACCCGCCGGAGCTGATTCTTGGGCGGTTTCCCCCACCGAGGATTCCTCGTTAGGGGAACTGTGGTACCAATAAAGATCATCCTCTGCTAGGCCTTGATCTCCTGGGAAATCCTCAACAGCTTCGGGAGAGTCTGTCTGTGTGGAGGGGAGAGAACAACCCTCGAATTCTAAAGAAGACTCATCCTCCCTGTAGGGCCAATACTCGTACTCGTATGAATACCCACTCTCCGATTGTTCTGGCTGGCAGTTAGCCTCGCTCGGCGACACTGGGAAGATGTTTGTAACTTCTTGGCCCTCGTTCACAGTTAAGCTTTCTTGTTCCTCTGGGACTTCCCCGAGCAAATCCCCCATCCCATTTAGGCCATCAAGGGTTTCGCCGCCCAAATTTGCAAGCCCCTCCGTGACCGCATCTTCTCCAAGTCCTTGTTCCCCCGGTTTCTCAAAAACTTCCGCTTGCTCCTCATACCGGCCGTAGTGGTAGTAATACTTCGAGCCGGCTTCCTCCGGGATGGTGGTCTCGAAAAGTTTCTCACGCACCGCAGAGTCCGATTGGGTGCACACCGGTTCCGACTCGACTGCTCCCCAGTGCTCTTCGGAAGTAGGACCGGGATAGTCCCACGGGCTCCGGTAGTACCACGGTTCTCCCAAGAACTCCCAAGAAGATTCGGGCTTGGAATTGGCCTCCGAGGGCGTCGTTGTTTCCCCGGAATTACCCTCGCTGCCCTGTTCCGTTTTGGCCCCAGGCTCCTGCGTTGTGGAGTCAAAATCCAAGGAGGTATCCCAATCAAACACGGGCGAGGTAGTCCATTCGGGATTTACAGGAGATTCTCCGAACGGAGTGGGATCTGCGAATTCCTCGGACCCTCCATATACCATCGCTCCGTTATCTGCGGTCGGTTGATCGTGGGCCTCCTCTCGTTCGGGATATTCCGCGAAAGCCAAGGGGCTAGTGTCCTGTCGGGTGGACCGACTAATGTCCAGATTTTCGGTTATCTCGTGAACCCGATAACCGTAATAGCACCAGGGGTCATAAACCTCAGGTAGGAAATCGGTGAGTGTCTCGGAAAAATCCTCGTTCGGGTAAGAGGTGCTTTGGGGCCCAGGCTGGGTTACATCGCCACTTGACTCTACTCCGGGGTAAACCACCGACTCCGTCAACTCGCATACCGTGTTCCGAAAGTCATACCACCTCCATGTATCCGCAGGTTCTTCCAAGAGGACAACACCGCCCGTCTCTTCGACGATTGCGGCATCAAGCCCGGGCTGACCGGTCGACGTCTCTTCTGCGAAATCCTCTGCCGGTCCCACCCCGTCTTTCATCGCTTCTTCAAAATTCCAAGCCTCGTATTCTTCCTCGCACCAGGAATCTGCTTCGGCACTTTCGTACGGGTCCCATTCCTGTGTGTAAGCTTCTTCTTGCGTGCAAAAATCTTCCTCTTGTGCACTCCCCATCTCAAACTCGCAAGGATCTTCCAGCATCGCCGAGTCCTCGCGAGCGGCTTCCGGCGGGCAAGAAAATTCGTTTTCCCACGCTGGTTGCGGATCCTCCTCGATCACGGGCACCGGGTAATCATCCGCGGAGCATTCCAGCTCGGCACCGCCTGAGGATGTAAAAGATTGCCGTTGCGAACCGGTAAATTCCCAGTATTCATATGTATAGTAATCTTCCTCGGGTATCTCCTCCAAGATTTGGGCCGACTCATCTTCGTCCTCTGCACCGCCGAGATCAAGACGCTTTGGGGATTGAGTGCCCGAAAGATGTCGCTCCCACCAGCCTAGAGCGTCTTCGTAGCCGGAAATGGGTTCAGGATAGGTGAAAGTCGTACGGGATTGGCGGGAAGTTTGAGACTTATCCTGGGGAAGCGAGTGTTCCAGCCACCTCTCGAGGTCTCTTTCCTCGTGGATGGGCATGAAGATGTGATCGTATTCTTCCGAGATCGCCCGCCAACTACCCGCCGCGGGAACCTCGGCCTGCTGGACCACCGGGGGAGGAAAGCTCGGACAGCCAATGTCCTCCGCACGAACCACTCCTGGCATCAACTTGGTAAGGGCAACAGTACCAAATACTGCCAATGCTAATCGGAGGGGGAGGATAAAAGCTCTCATGGCGTGGAGTCCTTCTCCAATTGAGGATTGCCAGCTTCTTAACGTGGAGACCAAGCAAGGCATTTACAGGGGATTGAGAGGGGATGAGGTCGCCTTCCGATTATCGATATCGGGCTACGAAGGGTGGGAGCATTAGGCAATTAGAGGGGATGTGGAGAGTGAAGGGATCTAGAGAAAATAAATGTGCTCATTAGGTAAACGTTCGGTGGCAATCTAGGCAAAGATTAATGACCACCTGTGTGTTAAGCTTTGACGGTAAAACGGGAGGTTCAACCCAAACTTCTGAGAGAGCGGACTGATTGCGGAAACTGATGGGGTTATATGTATCGCAAGGGAGGGTGAGTAGAGACACTGTGACGAAGGATTGTAATCTAGCACGAGTAGCTCGCAAAGGAGCAAAAGGCTGAATTTGGAACCTAGAAAACCTGGCCGCCTTGAAAAGATTAAAGGGTATGTTCCTCTGAGGTGCTATTTTTAGGGGGGCCACTTGACCGCATTCCCGGGACTTCGCTCCCAGTGAAAAATACCTTTTTCAGCATCTGGGAAACCACTACAGCGTCTGGCGGACCAGCTTGATTTTCCAGCCTCCCCTGAATTGAAACAAACAAGACCTTGGGCTTGTTTTTTTCCGGTGGAAACCCCGAATCATTCAACCGATCTGAACCGTGCCTCCGAGATGTCGACAAGTTTATTGTGGTCTGGGAGCACAAATTGGGAGCCTTGAGAAATGCCCCCTCATTCGCCAGGGATTATCCAGGGGGCCCAAATTGTTGCGAAACCGAGCGTGTATTTTTGCCGGAGCCCCTCTCACCCGCGAAGCCTTTGGAGCACCCAACTGGAATATGAAAAGCAAAAATTCTCCCGGCTAAAGTTGGACTTTTTTCAGATTTTCGCGGATGCTCACCAACCGCTACAGGTGGTCTCAAACATCTGGGACTGTGCCCTCGACAAAGAAATCCCCAAGTTTTCCCCGAGCAAAGGGGGAAACAAGGGGATGATCTTTGTCCGATGGCTGTGAAGCCACACGATCAGGGGGCATGAGCCACCAAGAAAACGCCAGTTAACTGCGGGTGACAAAGTACATCAAAAATAGAGCGGCAAACAAAGAGGATCCTACCGGGAACCACTCGATGCCTCTTGGCCACCCGGTACACGGGCCGAGTTAAGTGGCGGAAGCGAACTTCTACCGAGAATCCTCGACAAAGCCGCAAGACCAGTTCCGTTCGGTACAGCCGCGGTCACCCCCAACGGGGAAACCCTCTTGTTTGGCAAATCTTCGGGCGGTAACTTCGGGAACTGGGTGGCCGACCGGTATGGCTGATATCATGTCAGATCCCGGTGCGAGCAGGAAAAAAATCGGACAGTTAATCGGACAGTTAAACTGTGCGGGACGGTTCAAATGGGTCGGTTACGGAAACGAAGTCTGATTCGGCGGTCCCTTTTCCTCCTCCTTGCCGTGGCAGGTTTGTTTTGGGGCGGCCAAACCTTGTGGCAAACGGTTTCTAAGGGGATTTCCGATCTGCGGGGGGTTAGCATAAGTGTGGCCGGCCTGCGGTGGGACCTGAGGCTTTCGGAGGAAGGAATCCCACTGCAGGGGGATTCCTCTTATCTCCGACCGAGCAAACCTTGGTTGGAGGTTCCCCCTTTCTGGGGCAAACTTTTCCCGACGCAATCCCATTTCCGGGGGGTAAGCAATTCCAGGGGAAATTTTTCCTCCCAGGATGTCCCGCTGGCCCTCAAGCCGCATTTCGACCCGAAGACCGGCTATTACGATCCCTTGGGACCGGCGGAGTACACGCTTGAAGAACTAGTCGGTATCGCGGTGTATCTGAACGTAAATCGCAGTGTGGTGAACATCAACACCCGAGGGGTCCAGGGTCGGGCTTTCTTCTTTTTGGAGATCCCCACAGAGGGCGAAGGAAGCGGGGTGGTCTTGGATAAGCAGGGGCATATCCTGACAAACTTCCACGTGGTAGAAAAAGCCGACCAAATTCAGGTGACTTTATTCGATGGGAGCAGTTACGAGGCACAAATTGTGGGGGGTGATGCAGCTACCGATATTGCTGTCTTGCGGATTCACGCCCCTCCGGAGAAGCTTTATCCAGTGGTTTTTGGTGATTCCAGCAAGCTCCGCGTAGGTCAGAAGGTCTTTGCCATTGGCAATCCCTTCGGCCTAGAACGAACCATGACTAGCGGAATTATTGCCAGTTTGAACCGGGAGCTACCGAGCAAAGAGCGATACCGAAAAATCACTCAGGTGATTCAGATTGATGCAGCCATTAATCCCGGCAATTCGGGGGGCCCCCTCCTTGATTCCCATAGTCGGATGATTGGCATGAACACGGCAATCGCCAGTCGGACCGGGGAAAGTGCTGGGGTGGGGTTTGCCATACCGGTCAATACGGTGGCTAAAGTTGTCCCACAACTAATTGAAAGGGGCCGGGTTATCCGCCCGGATATCGGAATTGCTCGGGTGTATCAGACGGAAGCCGGGCTTTTGATCGCTGCCTTGGTACCGGGCGGAGCTGCAGAACGAGCAGGACTCCGCGGACCGAGGATCATCCGCCGTCAGCGGCGGCAGGGCCCGTTTGTCTACGAAACCCAGATCGTCGACCGCTCGGCCGCGGATTTAATCGTGGGGGTCAATGGCCAACCCACACTCACGGTAGAAGATTTTCTTAATGCCATTGAATCACACGAACCTGGTGATCAGGTGATCATTAACATCATTCGGGAGGGCAAAGAATTGGCCATCCCCGTGACCCTCGACGCAGGAGGGTAGGATAAGGACTCCTGTTAAAAAGCTCCCGGGCTAATCCTCGTGCCAAGACAATTTCGCTGAGAATTCATTTCCGAACCCACAAGGCACACTTGCCACATGGTGCTGTTGCCGTGTGTCAACCGCTGCCCAGGAAGGTCCAAACAACGCAACGCTATCGGCTCGGGCTTAAGAGGCGGTGGTTCCCGCCCTTGCTTCCCGAAGATTTGTATACTCGCTTATGAATATGAAACTCTCCCTTGCGGGAGAGCCCCAGTTTCTTGGCACAATAACGCTACTCCCGAAGGCAAGCACGGAAAGGCAAGTAAGCACAAGATCTGATAACGCCTGCGAAGCCCGAGGCCTTTCCCGCCGAAATCTAAACCAATCGAGTGGTGTAAACTTGGACATTGGCGGGGATCGTATCCGTCCGCAACCGAAATCCGCTTCCGATGGAGCTTGAAATCGCAAGCAGAACTTTGAGGAACGCCTGGGGTTCCATCAAGCTCAGGTCCTAGGGCTCGTAAGGGGGCGGGGTTGCCGGAGGCTGATTGTCGAAGTCGTTGGTTGTCTTGTAGGGCTCTCCGTTACTCGAAATACCGAAGGCCCGGCTCCGAGCCAAGAGGGCTTCCATTTCCTCAGGTGTCATGGGCAGGAAGCCTCGTGCCACCCGAAGAGCTTGTTCCAGCCGTTCCATCGTTTCGCAACCGGTAAGGGTCACTCCTACCGGCAGGCTCATCGCATAACGAAGGCACTCTTCCGCGGAGGCCACCTTCAAGGCGTTCTGAAAAGCCAGCGGTTTCATCCCAATGATTCCCAAGTTCCGCTCCCGAGCGACCGGCAACACCCGTTGCTGAAAGCTCCGGAAGTGGGCGTCCAAGATATTCAGCGGCATCTGGATCGTATCCCACGGATAGTCTTTTTGGAGCATGGCCAGGTGGTAATCCGGGTGCTTGTGACCGGTAAAACCAATAAACCGGGCTTTCCCTTGCTTTTTGGCAATCTCCACAGCTTCGATTGCTCCGTGGGGGGAAAAGATCCAATCCGGATCTTCCGCCCTCTCAATCGAGTGGAATTGCCAAATATCCACATAGTCGGTCTGTAGCCGTCGGAGGCTCACTTCCAACTCTCGGAGTGCCCCGCGTTTGTCCCGGGCATTAAATTTGGTCATGAGGATGACCTGATCCCGCCGGCCCTTGATGGCCCGACCCATGCGAATTTCGCTTTCGCCGTCGTTGTAATCGTTGGAGTTGTCCAAGAAATTAATACCGGCATCGATGGCAGCTTGGATGATGCGAATGCTTTCGGCGGGGTCCTTTTGGATACCAATGTGCCACCCCCCAAGACCAAGGATGGAGACACTGAGGCCCGTACGCCCCAAAATCCGCCGAGGAATTTCATCCCTGTGATTTGCGGAAAATCCTCCGCTGCCTCCCGTAGAAAGATAGCCGCCTGCCGCAAGCCCCGTGCTCACCCGGAGGAAATCTCGTCGGGAACTTGAACGCATACACATGTTCCTTCCTTAAAAAGGCCCCAACACCCATCCGAACCACACGACACTCCGAATGCTCAGTTTGCCGAATTATACCGCCTCGGGGAAATTTTGGATCCTGATCTGAACTTAAATCGGAGATTGTGATTTGGACCGACCGATTCAGTCATTGAAATGCTAAAGATTTTTAGGTTATGTAGGACAGAAGCCGGAGATGGACGAAAGTTAAACCAAGCTTCCAATGAATTAACCTTGAGTGCCCTTTAGAATCGCGAGGACCGCGAATCGCCGTGTTCCCCGAATTTTCCTGCCGATGCCAAGTTTTCAGAGTTTTCTTGGGTCAGAGTGGGCTGAGTTGTTGTCACAACTTGAGGAGTATGATTCGTTGAGCTCCATGCGGATGTGTGATCCCGATTTGCAGGGTGGCACTTCCCGCACTGAAGAACTTTTTCAGAGTTAACCTGATTATGGGGCTGTTGATTCAAGCAAGGTTATACAGGAGACGGACATTCCCGAATTCATGTTCAGGATAGCAAGAGCGTAACGCCTAGGTTAGTTCTTTCCGAAGCCGATCCTGAACTTGGCCGCGGTTTTTCGGCCAATCCTCGGACAAGTAACTGACGGTCAAGACCGGCTTGTCACTGTACGGAACTTCACAATTTCGAAATCTTGTCTGATTTCGGTGATCCGAATGGCGATCACCCCGCATTTTGGGGAGGTGATACGATCGCCAAACCAGCAGTTTAAAAGCAACCTCCAAGCCAGATTTTCTGGTCGGCCGGGAATTAATCCACTCGTTCCCAATTCAGATGACCAAAGGCCTCGATGCTCTGCACTAAGGCTTCAATCCAGTAGCAATCGCCAACGCCCACCGGAGTGGATCGTAAATATACCGCCAGCTCACTGGGATCCTTTTGGGCAATCCACCGCTCCACGGGGAAGATCATTCCGATTGCCTCCGGAGTGATCCCTACACTTTCATCCCCTGTCCACCGGGTGAAGTACGGTGCCTGATGCAACCACCAAAGAGGATACCTTGCTTGGAGGGCAGCAGTCCGCCGAAGGACTTCGTCTTTTTGTGTGTCCTTCAAGTAGCGAAGGATTTCCGGGCATGCATCCAGGAAGATCCAACAGTCACCGGGGAAAAATCCACGTCGTCGGGGGTCGTGAAAATACCCGAAGCGAGTCCGCTTCAACCGCTCCGCTATTCGAGTAAGGTCTTTCCCTTCCTCAAGATCGGCGGAGAGGGCTTTCTCGGCCAAGCCGAGAGTTTCCAAGTCTCCAAACTTCTTTGCTAGCCGGGCCATAGCAATGTGTGCCCCCATTTGTCCGTAGAGTCGGGGCTCTTCTAAACCTCGGCGATATCGTTTCTTGACTCGCTCCCAATAAGGCTCGATTGCCGCCCAATCGCCGGTTCGGTCTCCATAGAGCCATAATCCATACAAGACATGCAGGGTGGGACAGGGCCCCTGATAAGTGATGTATCGGCCTTCGGCAATGAGCCGACCATGCAAGGCTCGGCTCGCTCCATCGGTCGGACCAAGGATCCCCTCCGCATAAGGGGCATGTTTTGGATGGCTTAGCAGCGTGTGCACATACCTTCGGATCCGATCCTGTTGCCGCCTGGTAACGTAGGGATAGGCGTAGGACAAGGTGGTAACGATCCGGCCGGGCTCGTAGTAAAGCCAATAAGCCTCCTCGGGGATATCGCCAAAACTCAGTCGCAAGGGAGCCAGGAGGGGGCGGTCCAGGACATGCTCAGTTTCTCTTTGCAACTGTGCCACCAGATCGGTGGTTGCCTCCGTATCGATACTGGAGACCCGATAAGTTTCCCATAAATACTTTTCGAACGCCCCTTGCCCGGCAAAGATGGCGGCCTGCCACGATATCAGGCCGGCACACAGGAGAATTCCATGTCGCCAAAGCTTCATCGAGCTGTCTCCACGCAGGTAACGCAGAAGTTTTCGGTGAAATAGAGTTTTCCCTCGGCGATGATAGGGGCTACTCGGCCGGCCGGGGCAGGAGGTGTCCGCGGCACCCGCACGGTATCCCCATCCCCTTGGGCATAATTGATGGGGGAGTGCCAACCCCCACCGTCCCAACGGCGATAAATGGCACTAATTCGATAGTGCTCCGAAGTCTCCAAGTTGATCACACTCGTGCCGCGAAAATTCTGCCGCAAGTACAAGTATTTGCCGCCGGTGCTCATCGCGTACAGATTGTCGGTCTCGGTTGTCTGGTCCGCATATCGGCCGTTGTCGATCAAAATCCGATCCCCGTTGTTTAAATCAAGCGCGCTGATGTCGGTAGTAAAGTTTGTGCCGAAACCACACTTGGGGATCATCGTCCCATGACCGGAGGCCCACCACAACAGAGGCCGGCCTTTGTGATCGATCGCCGGGGGATTGGGAGGCATCCCGCAGCCTTCCGTCACGCCTGTGGCAATGATGTAATCTTGTTCCAGAGTATCTGCCCGAAGGGCATAATGAACTTGCCAAACTTTTCCTTCTCCGCTCAACCAGCGGCGGAAGGCAGCCTGTTCAGTTTTGACATCCGGATAAGCGGGATTGAGATTGGGATTCCAACCTACCGGCCCCGATTTTCCCGCAATCACGGGATCGTTGATGTATTCGCTGCCGACACAAATGATTGGCACCGTGGTAAATAAGACGCGATCGCCAATTGCCACCGGCCAGAGGAGGCGAAAGCTCTGGCCCATCAGCCTTTCGCTTCTAGCGACGATTTCGCCGGTGTCGGCATCTAGTGCGAGGACCTCCATCGCCTCGGTACCTACGTACACCTTTCCATTGGCCACACAGATTCCACCTTGGATCGGAGCACCCAAATCTTTGCTCCTCCAAAGTTCTTTGCCGTCGGTGAGACGGATGGCGTGCACCCTTCCTGATTGACTTGCCACGTAGATTGTGTCGTCGACCAACGCTGGCGCGCTTGTGATTGCTTTGCCTGTGTCCACTTCCCAGAGCAGTTGACCATCCGCGGCTCGCCAAGCTCGGACATATCCCAGCACCGAGGCAAATGCCACGATGGATTCGGTGGCAACCCCCGGCCATAACGAGCCCCCGGGATTGTCGGCTATCCAAAGAGTTTGCCCGCCATCTGCATCCAAGGCGTAGACCTTGCCCTGACAGTCGGAAACGAATACTCGACCGGCCACACAAATCGGCTGCATCGAACCGGCAAAGGAAAACGACAACTCCTTGGGCATGGGCAGATTTCGGCCCTCTTCGCTGCGAAGATCTGCATCCCAACCAGGAGCCTGTTTCGATTCCCGATTGCGAAGGACATAGTCGGGGCCAAACCAAATCCACCTAGCCCGATAGGGCGGCGGAACCTCCTGGGGGACACGTCCATGTCGTTGGGCATTTTGCTGCAGTTGTGGCCACTGGGCGGCCTCCTGGGGCTTTGAGCTTTCCCCCAGAGCGGGGCTTCCTTGAATCGCGAAGGCGAAAGCTACCTTGCCAATATCCTCGTCCTCTCGCGTTGCCCCGCTGCAACGGTGGACTGCCTCTAATCTCGTTACAAACTCGCCGCTTGGACCCTCTCCAACCTCACTTTGCGGGCTAGCAAACAATAGCAACCCTAGATAAGCACTACCGGAGCTAGAGACCCTCTGCCAACAAAATAAACAAACCAAAATGGCTGCAATGACCAGTCCAAAAAATCTTCCTTGGGCTTTCTGGTAGCTCATGGCTTGATACCGTGCAGCTGTTTAGCCCGATTAATAAATTCCCAAAGCAAGTTGCATTACCTGACTAGGCCGCAGGAGCTTGACGCTCGCCCCAGAACAATAACTGTCGAAAAGAAGGATACGCCTTAACACCATTCTTTCCCAAAATTCTGCCAAATCTGCCCCATCTTGCCCCAAGCTAACGCAACTTGTTGTGAGCCACGTTATACATATTTGGCAAAGAAACCCCGAATACACACGGTTGCCGTAAACTGTCAACGGAAGGATAGGCCAGTTAACAGCTAAAGAAGGAAACTCTCAATAATTCGCTGACGATTTCTCCCCAGTGCTTTAAGCAAAATATCTGAAGCCGAACACACCATGCTTGGATTAAGGCATGACCATGCCCCATGAACGCCTGAATCATTCAAACGCCCAAAAAGAGGCGGCGGCCAGCCCGGGCCTGTTTCACGACAGGACTTGTTCCATCCTGCCCGCCGGGAATTACTCCAAGACACCCGCCTGGCGTGGTGCCTAACCCTTCTCCATGGTCAACAAGTTAAACCTTCCTCGGTGCGGTCTGAAAACCTCCGTGAGGTGTTCAAACCGCATGCGAAATCCACAGTTTTGGCCTCGGGATCTTCCCAGGACCCTACATATCCTGGATGAGAAACCTTTGATAGATTGGACAAATTAACCCGCGAAGGGCTCAAACCGTCGGCAATTGCCAGGGGTCGCGGCGGGGTTCACGCCGGATTCCGTCGAGCCACTCGTTAGCCTCCGCCGGCTCAATAAATCGCCAGTTCTTGGGATCCCACTTCAGCCGCTGGCCCGTCCAATAGGCAAGATTCCCTAGGTGGCATACGGTGACGGAACGAGCTCCTACTTCCACCGGGCAAATCGGTTGGCGATTTTCGCGGATACCATCCAGCCAATCACGGAGATGCCCCGGCGACCGGTACAAACGAACAGGTTCATTGTCGCCCAAGGGTTCCTTGATGATCTCCTCCGGCCAGCTCTGGAGTCTGCCGCGATCTACATAAACGACACCATCCGTGCCGACGAAGTTCACCCCTCCCCGGCCCTCATATCCGCCGTGAATGAGCTCTACTCCATTCTCATAAATCCATCGGACACCAATTCCGCTCGCGGGATTTTCCGGGGGAATAACTTCCACTGGTCCCGAGTCGTCCATTCCCAGTCCCCATTGAGCGATGTCGAAGTGGTGGGCCCCCCAGTCGGTCATTCCACCTCCGGAATATTCGCGATATGCCCTCCAAGCCGGAAAGTGATCGTGAACCCCACGGGGACTCAACACCGAGTTATACGGCCGCCAGGGAGCCTGCCCTAACCACATGTTCCAATCCAAGCCGGGCTCCATGGGTTCTTCCGGCAAGTCGCACCACCGGCTCGGCCCACCCACAGAGGCATAGACCCGGAGCACTTTGCCGATTCGGCCGTTTCGTACCACCTCGCAAGCAGTGCGAAATTCTTGGCCGGAGCGTTGCTGGCTACCTGTCTGAAAGATGACTCCATATTTGTTCACTGCCTCGATGCACACTTTGGCTTCGGCGATGGTCAGCGTGAGGGGTTTTTCGCAGTAGATGTGCTTGCGGGTCTTGGCAGCATCGACAATAGGGTGGGTGTGCCAGTGATCAGGGGTGGCGATGACCACTGCATCAATGTCATCCCGGGCCACCAGATCTCGGTAATCGTTGTAAGCCGCACAATCCTCGTTTCCATAGAACTTGTTCACTTGATTCCGAGCATGGTTCCGGCGAGTAGTATCCACCTCGCACACCGCCAAAACTTGGGTGTCCTTCTGGCGAATAAAGCCATTCAGTAAGGAGAGATTTTGCTTTCCCATCCCGATAAAACCTAAGCGAATCCGTTCACTCGGTGGCAGGCGACCTCCCAATCCCAAAGCAGTCCGGGGGATAATGACCGGAACGGAAAAAGCAACACTCATTCCTTGCAAAACGTGCCGGCGGGACAGCCTCGTTCCCTGCTTCATGATAGACCTCCTTTGCTGCGAAGATTCTTTTTGTCCTCGAGCCTCCATCCTTTCCAGATTTCAGACCAAAGTCTTAGACCCACGAGAACTTGTTTACCAACATCCCACTGGCTCGGCAACTCTCGAAGTTTTCGGGCTTGAAGAAGCAACCGCCTTCTACCGCACATGCAACAAGCAGCCAATTTTCAGAACCTTTCCGCAGGCCGGGACCTCCCCAATTGTTGGACCGGATGGGGCAAGAGATTGCTCCCCTTGCCCCTATCGGCGGGCAATCCCCGCTTCATTTGCCTTTGCGGTGACACCGGGGAGTTTATAAACCGGGGATCTGCTCAGCTCAACCCCCC
>Ga0272449_1003325_pt1 | contig 13934 bp, 8 predicted proteins | sample YNPCB0241_FD_198679 | JGI IMG/M metagenome (GOLD analysis project Ga0272449, IMG submission 198679) | Hot spring sediment microbial communities from Yellowstone National Park, WY, United States - YNP-CB-024-1 | ecosystem: Environmental > Aquatic > Thermal springs > Hot (42-90C) > Sediment...
ATCCTGAGCAGCTTGGCCGCCACCTCCTCCGGGCACTGCCACCAGCCTTGCTGGCGCAGCCGCGGCACTTGCTCGCGCAACAGGGGCACCAGCCGCTGCCCGCAGGGGTAATCAAACAGGGTCCACAGCTCGATCAAGGCGGCAGCCACAGCGGCATCGTAGATGCGCCGGCGTTTGGCCCGGGGGCGGCGCACCAGCGTCACGGGGCGGGCCAGCTTGCGGATGATCACCTTGCGCGCCAGGCCAGTGCGCTTGACCGCTTCATCCAGCAGTTGGCTCTTGGTGGCTTTCCGCGCCAGGCCGTACTCCTCGCGCAGCTCCCGCAAGTATTGGTTGCGAGCTTCGGCGTCCATGACCTGAGTGTGAGGCCCGTGGCCTGCCTCCAGCCCAGCCTGCCCTTTTCGCCTATCAGCCGGAGGGTCCTCGGCGGCGCGGCCAGGACCCGTCAAGGGCGAGCGCGGCGAGCCGGAGGGCACCCTTGACGGGTGGCCGCGCTGCCCAAAATCGCCCTCGGCGAAAAGGGCAGGCGAGCGTGTGCTACGGTTACTTTTTTGCTGACCCAACGATCCCGCCTTCGGTGACATTTTCGATGACCCAATTCGGAGGCCGGCCTTCTGATTCAGAACGAGTTCTTCATCTGGCGCTGGCGCGACTCCTGGGACCTCGCGCAGGTGATCGCGCAGTACAAGGACTGGATGCGCGACAACTGGAATCATCCCAGCGTCGTGATCTGGGATGCCCAAAACGAAACGCGACACGACGCCCTTAGCACGATCATCCGGGAAGTGCGCGGACTCGACCTCTCCAACCGCCCTTGGGAAAACGGCTACAACCTGCCGGTGGGACCCGACGACCCCGTGGAAGATCATCCTTATTTATTTGGCCGCCTGGGGCGCGGCTTCGAAATTGCCGACTTGGAGAACATGACCGGCGCCAAGAGCACTAACTCCGCACATCCGACCGGCCATGCGGCCTTGATCAACGAATACGGCTGGCTTTGGCTGAACCGCGACGGCTCGCCCACCGAGTTGACCCGCGAAGTCTACGCCCGCTTGATGCCGCCCGGGGCCACCGCGCGCGACCGCCTGGAGATGAACGCTTATCTGTTGGCCGGCCTCACGGAGTTCTGGCGCGCCCACCGGAACTTCGCCGGAGTTCTGCATTTCGTCTACCTCACTTCCAGCTATCCGGAGGCGTTCACCTCGGACCATTGGGCGGATCTGCAAAAGCTCGAACTCCATCCCGAGTTCGCGGATTACGTGGGGGAAGCCTTCAAGCCGCTGGGGGTCTATCTGAACTTCTGGCAGCCGAACCTGACGGCGGGCGCATCCCGCGCGTTCAACATCATGATGATCAACGACGGCTATGAGGCGGTCCGCGGACGGCTGGGCTTAACTCTGGAATGCCCGGGCCGCTCGCCTCTGGCCTCGGCAGAGACGAACTTCGAACTGGCCCCGCTCGGCCAGCAGACGTACCGCTTGAATCTGCAAATCCCCGTTCACGCCGGGGCTTGCCTGCTGAAGGCCGAAGCGCGGCCGGAAGGTTCTGCCGCCCCGGCAAGCCCCACGGTGAGCCGCCGCAAGGTGAACCTGACGGCGCCCTAGCAGCGCCCAGATGCGGTGATATACTGAACCCGCTTGAGACAGGAACAACTACGATGAAACGCCGCCAATTTCTGCTGTCCGCCTCCGCTCCTTTGCTGGCCGCCTTCCGCGCTGCGGCGGCGGCTGCGCCCCCTATGCGCATCACCCAGGTCGACACCGTCTACTGGCGCAATCGCACCGACGCGCCGTGGCAGCCGCACTGGACCTGGGTCCGCCTGCACACCAATACCGGCCTCGTGGCCATCGGCGAGACCTATCCCCGCAACGCGGTGGAGGCGGCGGTGCATGCGGCGCTGGCGCCGGTTCTGCTGCGGCGCGACCCGCGCGACATCGACCGCCTCTGGCTTGACTTCTACCGGACGTTTGATTATCAGGTCACCGGCGGAGCCGAAATGCGCGCTCTCAGCGCCGTGGATCTGGCTCTCTGGGATTTGCTCGGCAAGTCGCTGGGGCTGCCGGTGTACCGCTTGCTCGGAGGGCGCTCCAATCCCCGGGTGCGAGTCTACAACACCTGCTTCCCGTACAAGTACGACTTCAACAAAGAGCCCGAGAAGATCATGCAGGAGCTGATCGAGACCCGCGGCATTCGCGCCATCAAGATTTGGCCCTTCGACGCCGCGGCCCGCCGCAACGCCAACCAGTTCATCACGCCCCAGGACATCGATCAGGCTCTGACGCCGGTCCGCAAGCTGCGCGATGCGTTCGGCGGCCAGATCGACATCCTGATGGAGTTCCACTCGAACTGGGACTTGGCCAGCGCCATCCGCATCGCCAAGTCGTTGGAGCCGTACCAACCGATGTGGCTGGAGGACATGCTGCTGCCGGGCAACTTCCATCAATACCGCCAACTGGCCCAAGCGACGTCCCTGCCACTGACCATCAGCGAACGCATGGCCGGGCGTTTCGCTTTCGCTGAGCTGCTGGAGGCGCGCGCCGCCAAGTATGTCATGTTCGACGTGTGCTGGTGCGGCGGCGTCAGCGAAGCGCGCAAGATCGCCCAGATGGCCGAGGCGTATCATTTGCCTGTGGCGCCGCACACCGCCGGCGGGCCGCTGTTGTTCTACGCGACGACTCACTTGACGGCGGCGCTGACCAACGTGGCGATTCAGGAAAGCTGCCAGGTCTTCTATGAGCGCGACTGGAAACAGTTCCTGGTGGACCCGATCGCGCCGAGCGACGGCTATATCAGCGCGCCCGAAGCGCCGGGCTTCGGCATGGAGGTTCAGCCCGAGGTCTGGAAGCATCCGGCCGCGGTGATCCAGACCACGAAGGCCTGACTATGGGCACCTGCATATTGAGACGCCCCGACCCTACAACTAAAGCCTCACACTGTCTTGTAGTGCGGCCACAAATCCGTTAATATCTCAAACATGGCCCGCCGACGGAAACACCTCAGGCTGTCTGAAAGCGAGAGGCAAGGTGGCGTAGCGGCTGAACTAATTGGGTTGCTCGAAGTAGCGACCGCCGATGGGATACTATCCGATCAGGAAATCATAGAAATCCGGCAATGGCTTGACACTCCTGAAGCAGCTGATTTGCCGTGCTTCGATTACCTCAAGATTGTCTTGGAGCACGTGCTCAGCGACGGCAAGATCACGGAGCATGAGAGAAAGGAGGTCTTTAAGGCCGTCGAACGCATCCTTCCCCCTGAAATGGCGCAGCTTGCAAAGCAGAGACGTTTGGCTCAGGAGATGATCAAGAAGATCCAGCGCCAGGAGGAACGCGACCGCGAGAAAGCCGAGGTAGAACGCAACAAGCCCGTCTTAAGGCTTGACATCCCAGTCGTCGGAGTACCTTACGAAAACCGCTACCAGATCATCCGCCGCTACGCTGAACCTAACGACCCTGTCTTCTTGGTCCGGGAGCCAACGAATGCTTACGATCCCAACGCTGTCATGGTCCTGTTGGAGCAGGGTTACATGATTGGCTACGTGCCACGGGAAGTTGCAGAAGTACTTGCGCCGCAGCTTGACGCGGGGCACAAGCAAAAAGCCTGGATCAAGAAAATTATCGAAGGCAGCCGATACCCAACGCCATACATACTCGTAGAAATCTACCATCCAACTTGTTCCATTACAGGGGTGGTTACACCTGAAGAACTTCCTTCGCCCAGGCAACCATCAAACGTGACAGCCCCAACCCCGAAACAATCCTCCGGTGTACTGCCGTGTCTAATTATCTTGCTTATAGTCTTCTTTACATTAGCACTGTTATTTTATGCTCTCGTCCATTCGGGATCATAATGCGAGCGGGGCGAGGTTCGCCCAGCCGTCACTGTTCGAGCTCGTTCGCAGCGCATGTAATTGTTACCGCATCGTGGCGAGCGTCGACAGGCGCCTGCTGCGCTGTCCTCAAGTCTGCATGCCGGGGTTGGGAACTTCCTGGCTGCGCAATTCGCCGGGACCGGTGACGAAGACCGGGCTTTCGCTTAGCGGCGCGATGACGGGCCGGTCGCTTTTCGGGTCTTTGGGCACGAAGCGCTCGGACCCGTAGAGGTCGCAAACCGTCAGCCCGCCTTCGTTCTGGATCCGGAGGTAGGCGTAAGGCCGGGTGGTCCAGGCGACCAGCACACGCTGGCCGGAGCTGGGATCCCGGAAGACGACGGAATAAACGTCGGGACCGAAGACGTCATTCCTCTCCCAACGTTTGCTTTCCAGCATCCGCGCCATCCAGGCGTGGGCGTAGTAGGCATACTTGGGCGCCAGATCGTGGCGCATCAGGCCGACCATGTGGGCCATGTCGTACTGCCGGTTGCCGGTGTCCGCCAGAGTCCACGGGAAGATTTTCTCGACCAGCCCCGAGGAAAGCGCCAAGACGTAGAAGCGCACCAGCAGATCCGATTGCCGCAGCTCCTGCGTGCCAAAGGGACAAGCCGGGGTGTTCCAGTTGATTTCGGTGACCCAAAACGGCTTTCGCGGTCCGAATCTTTCGACGACGCGGGCCAGTTCCCTGGTCTGCTCCAGGAAGGACATATAGGCCAGCGGGTGATTTTCGGAAAGTTCTTCCCGATGCCAGTTGCCGACGTACTGGTCGATGATCCACCAGTCGTAGCGCTCCTCGGGCGCGGACGGCGGCCGGTAGGGGTGGAAACAGAGAATGTCGAAACAGTCCGGGGGAACCTGCTTGAGCAGCCGCTCGGCCCAAGGGAGATCGCAGAAGGCCATATTCAAGCCAAGGACCTTCGCCTGCGGATCGGTTTCGTGGATCGCCCTGCCGGCTGCGGTGAGCAGGCGCGCGTACTGCTCGGCCGTTCCGGTCCAGAAGCTGCCGCCGTTGGGCTCATTCCAGATCTGCCAGTGTTGGATCCGGCTGCGGAAACGCCGCACCAGAGCGCGCGCCATATTGCAGTACGCCTCGACGCCCTCCGGAGTGCGCGGATCGTGCAAGGGGTTCTGACCGGTCAGGTTTCCGACCAAGAGGAGGCCGTATTTGCGGCAGAGATCCACATAGCCGTCCCAGGGTTCCAACTCGTAGCGGCCCTTTTCGGGTTCCACCGTCCGCCAGCTCATCGATTGCCGGCCCCACTTGATGCCGGCTTGTTGCATGGCCTTCAAGCGGTCCTCCCGATTGGGAGTGGCAGGCCCCATCGCCATGTTGATGCCGAACGCGGAATCCGGCAAAAGATCCGCGGCATAGCGGTGAGGCGGCAGTTCGATTTCGAAGCTGTTCCACGCGGTGGCCGGGAGTTCGTGCACAGGCGGCTTGGCCTGGGCCGGGGCTTGCGCCGCAGCGCCCCTCCAGGCTCCTTTCGCCGTCCACAACGCGCCCGCCGCACCCAACAACTTGCGCCTGCTGAAATTAGCCGTCGCCATCGTCATTTCCTCCTTGCCGCTTTCACTCTCCGGGATTCGGCCGCGCCACGGCCCTCATTTCCGAAGCCCCGACGATATAGACCGGGCTCCGGCTGAGGGGGACGGTGACGGTGCCCAAAGGGCTGGAAGTCCACCTTGAAAGTTCGACGTCGGGCGGCGCGCCGGGCCGCCCCAGATAAGGGATTTCGCGGCGTGTGCCAAAGATGTCATAGAGGCGGATGCCGCGCTGGTTGGTGACGCGGAGATAGGCGTAGGCGTCCGTCGTCCAAGCTACGATGGTGTCCTCGCCGGCCTCGTCATCGCGGAAGACGACCGCCCAGATGCGCGGGCCCCACTCGTCGTTGCGGATCCAACGCTTACCTTCCAGCAACCGCGCCATCCAGGCGTGCGCGTAATACCAATAGCGCGGGGTCAGGTCGCTGCGCACCATGCCCACCATCTGCGAGCCGCTTTGCTGGTCCGTTCCGCCGTCCCGGAAACCCCAGGGGAAGATCTTATGAACGTGGCCGGTTCCGAGCGCCAGAATGTAGAAGCGCACCATTAAATCGGCCTGTCTCAGCTCCGGGGTGCCGTAGGCAGCCAGCAGAGCGTTCCAGGTCATCTCGGTGATCCAAAGCGGTTTGGGGCGGCCGTAGGTTTCCAGCAGGCGCACCAGATCCCGCGTCTGCTCCACAAAGCTCTGCCGGATGGGCGGATAGTCCGGCGGCACGCGGCCTTTGTGCCACGGCGAGAGAGCGACTTTTTGGTAGCGGTCGAGGGTCCACCAATCGAACGACTCCTCCGGCGTGGATGGATTGCGGTAGGGGTGGTAGCAGACGATATCGAAGGAGTCGTAAGGGATGAGTTTTAAGACGGTCTGCGCCCATAAGATGTCGCAAAAGGCCATGTTCAGCGCCAGAACCTTGGCGTTGGGGTTGGCTTCGTGAATGGCGCGTCCGGCCGCGGCCGCCATCCGGGCGTATTCTTCCGGCGTGCCGTCCCAGAAGCCGCCGTTGGGTTGATTCCAGAGCTGCCAGTGGTCGACCCGTCCGCGGAATCTCTCGACGGCGGCTCTGGCGAAACGGCAGTAAGCCTCCACCCCCTCCGGGGTCCGCGGGTCATGAAACTTGGGGTTGTAGGCCAAGTTTCCAAACAGGTGCAGCCCGTGCTTGTGGTAGGCAGCCACGACGCGCTCGTGGGGTTCGAAGTTGTAGCGGCCCTTTTCCGTTTCGATCTGACGCCAGACGAAATCCTGGCGGCCCCATTTGACGCCTGCTTGCTGCATCATTTCCAAGCGCCGGTCGATGTCGGGGTCGTCCAGGCGAAAGATCTGGGTATTGATGCCGAACGGCGAGTCCGGCAGCATCTGGGCTGCGTAACGGTGGGGCGGCAGTTGGACCCGGAACCGGCTGACGGCCCTAGGCCGGTCTTCGGCGGAAGACCTCTGGCCGCTAACGGCGGCAGGGAGAAGGGCTCCTGCTCCTAAGGTCGCCATTCGCTGGGCGAATTCGCGGCGGCCGTAGCGCTGGGCTGGAGGAGCGCCTGCCAGTTTGCGCGCCCGGGCGCCGCCTTGCGGTTGTTCACGCTGCATTCCTTGTTTGCTCCCGTGTTGTATCGAACCACTGCCCAGCCTTCCCCTTGCCCTCTGAGCCGGCATTCATGGCGCTGTTTGGACCCTGCGCCGGGCCAAGCGCTCCATAGTGAACTCATCACCGGCTTTTTAGTTCTTCGGCCAGCGGCGGAGTTCGGCGCAGATACTCATCCATTGTTCCTGCGAGCTTGGGTTGAAGAAGCTCGATTTTGACGCCGCTTTTGGCGGCCTGGACCAGGGCCGCACGGGCCTCGCGGCCGAGGACCTCGGACAGCGGCAGCACAATCCCCTCGGTGTAGCGCTTCAAGTATTCCGGACCCTTGCGAAGGACGCCGTCGGTAATCACATCCACGAAAGCGCCATTGGCGGTGTATTTATCGTAAGCTTCGGCCGCGGCCGTAAAGTCGGCGTAATCGCGGAGGGTCTGGAAGGCGCTGACGTAGATGGCGCGGCGAACCTCCGGTTTGGTCCGCGGTTGTTTGGTCAACTCCACCACGTCGCGGACCAGCTTGTCTTCGAACGGCGGAGGTTCGCGGACGTCCTGCGTGTTGAAGCGGCAGACATTGTACACGGCCGCGCCTTGCCCGTAGATTCGCTTGGTGCGTTCGGCCTGTACGGCTGTGGTTTGCTCGCGGACGGCGCCGATTTCGATGCCCCAGGGCTTGCCCATGGCCGAGCCACGGACCCAGCTAAACATGAAGTCGGCCGCGTAATCGTCCATGATGACCCAATCGATGTTGTCCATGTAGCGGGCGAAGTCGAACAGCACCGTGCGCTCGTGCATGAGCAGGCCGCCCCCGCCGCGCCACAGCAGCCTGGCGTCCGGGTCTCCCTGCCGGAGAGCGTCGCGCAGCAGCTTGTTCCAGCGGTCCATGGACCAGTATTTGTATTTCAGCCAGTCCACCCGCGGGGCCAGCGCTTCGGTCTGGTGGCCCATGCGCAGATCCTCAAAACTCTTGTAGAAGCGAATCTCCCAAGGCTGCCAGCGGGTTTCTTTGCCCTGATAATCCATCCCCCAGGATCTTCGAAGCGCGCCGATGTCGCCGTAGTTGCTTTCCAACCAACGGCGGAAGGCTGCCTGGGCGTGATCGGAGTAATCGACGTTCGGCCCCAGCCCCCACCAGTCGGATTCCATGTTTTGGTGCAAGGTAACTTCGTAAGCCACCACGCGGTGCTTTGGGCCGTACCTTTCGCGGACATGAGCGGCCACGGACCGGTAGTAACGGGCGGCCATCTCCTGAACCTCCGGAGAGTCGATCGCGAGCCTGGCGGTCAGCAACCGCCGCGACTCGTCCCCCCGGGACGGATACAGCCAAAGGTTGCGCTCGATGCCCCGCATGGCGTGCCGCTCCAAATCAATAAAGGGTGGGAACGACTGCCCGCTCAGGTCCAGGATGATCATGATCCAGGTATTGGGGTGGTATTTGTGCAAATAATCCAACCGGGCGTCCAGATAAGCCCAGTCAAAATGGTTGGGGTCGGGTTCGGGCTGGACGCGGTTCCAAGGCAAGGTGAACTGCACCGTGTTGATGCCGAGCTTGACGGTGCCATCCACGTTGCGTACAAAGTCCGCGTAATCCCAGGGGCGGTAGTTCAGAGTTCCGCGGATCGGGAAGTCGAAGAACTTGTTGACGAAGAGCCGCTGGTTTTCCAGCTCCGGGCGCTGGGCCGCCAAGCGGCCGCCGGGCGCAAGGCAGATCAAAGCTACGCCGAAAGCAGCGATATGAAGCGGCACACGTCTCCTGTTGCTCATTGCGAACCCTCCTGGGGGGAGGCGCCGTTCGCCTCCCGCCCGTTGCCATAGAGAAACCCCGAGAGCGGGCCGGAGCGGCCCGCTCCGTCACGCGGGTTTCTTCTTGTAATCTTCGATCTCGACCCCGAAGGGGCCCTTCTTGGTTCGCGCCAAAAGCGTCCTCTGCTCGTCTGCGGTCATGGGCTGATGGCGCTTTACAATCGCGATGTTTTGTTCGAGATGTTCCAGGGTGTCGACACCCGAGACCACCGCATCCACGTCCTGGCTGAGCACGAACCGGAGGCATTCCTCAATGCTGGCGATGCCTTTGCCGGTGATGTTGCCGAACGCATTGGGCTTGATGGTGATGACTCCCAGCCCCTTTTTGCGGGCCGCCGGCAAAAAAATCTCGAGGAAACTCAAGTAGTGGGGATCCACCACGTTCAGCGGGAACTGAGCGACCTCCCATTCATCGCAAGCCTGGATGAAGCGGACCAGCAGTTCGGGATCGCGGTGGCCGCTGAAACCGATATGGCGGACTTTGCCTTGGCGCTTGGCGGCGACGAAGGCTTCCAGCGCGCCGTTGGGACCATAGATCCGGTCCATCTCCTCCTGGGTGCTGACCATGTGGCACTGCCACAGGTCCAGGTAGTCGGTCTTCATCCAACGCAAGGTGTCCTCAAGTTGGGACATGGCTTTGTCGCGGTCCCGGGCGATGGCCTTGGACATTAAGTAGACCTTCTGCCGCTGGCTGCTGCCGCCGAGAGCCATGCCGTAGATCTGGTCGCTTCGGCCCTTGTGGTAGCCTTGCGCGCTGTCGAAGAAGTTCACTCCCAGTTCAATGGCCCGGTGGACGAGCCGGACTCCGTTTTCGTCCGACTTGTTGGCGATGTGATAGCCGCCCAGGCAGAACCGGGAAACCTTCATGCCGGTCTTGCCCAGCATGGACATGGGCATGGGGCCGTCAGCAGCGCCCAAAGCGGGGCCGACCGTCAGGGCGGCAGTCGAGAGTTTCAAGAAGGATCGTCGTTCAAGGTTCATTTTGCCTCCTCTGGTGGTGTAGTTATCATCCAAAAGATTACACGGCATCGTGTCGTGTGACTGCTTTTGCGGAACCTTTGCGCCGCCACAAGCGGAAGTGCGAAACCGCCGGCGCAGCCGGGAGTCATCGGCGGCTGCTCCCGGCCGCGGCGGCTGCGGGGCGCATCAGAACGTAATCCTCAGCGCGAGCTGGACCTCGCGCGGACTCCCTCCGCTGGTGATCTGGCCAAACCGAGCAGAGGTGATCGAGGTATCCGGCGCGCCCATGAAGGGCGTGTTGAACAGGTTGAAGAACTCGGCGCGGAACTGAACTCGCCACTGCTCGCCGATGGGCGTGTTTTTGATGAAGCCGACGTCGAAGTTGCGCCGGCCGAGACGCCGCAGATTCGGCTGGGTGAGCGAGTCGTTGGGGATGGTGAACGGAGGCGCAATGGCGAACGCGCCCGTGTCGAAGTACTTATCGAAGGTGCGCTGGTTCTTGGGCAGCACGGGCTTGCGCAGGCGGTTGGGGCGGCCGGCGCCGAACTGGAGCAGGTTGGTCTGATCGGGAGCGGAGATGGTCAGAGGAGTTCCGCTCTGAAAGATGGTGATGCCGCTGATCTGCCAACCGCCCAGAGCTGAGCCGACCACTCCCTGATTCAACCAGCGGCGGCCCTTGCCGACGGGCGCGTCCCAGATGTAGCTCAGCACCAGCCTCTGGGGGATGTCGTTGACGTCGAGGGAGCGGTTGTATTTCGGGTCATAGAGCGTATTGGAAGGCGCCTTGGCCCAAGCGAACGGTTCAGGCGCGGTGGTGATGAGCTTCGAAACGGTGTAGGAGCCGGAGATGGTGAACCCGTGCGAGTACTCCTTTTCCACGCGGAGGGTGAAGGCCTGATAGCTGGAATCCCCGTAAGGCGCCCGCATTTGCGTGACGTTGCCGTAGTGGGGCATCGGGCGGAGCAATTGCCGCCGCTGCACGGTCGGGAAACTGAGAGGGCCGGTCTTGATTTTGCCGTAGTACGGGTTGTCGACGACCTCCAGCAGGGCCGATCCGAGAGAAACCAGCAGCGGGTTGTTTTGGTTCATGTTGCGGTTCCACATCACCCGGGTTCCCTTGTTGCCCAGGTAGGCAGCCTCCAGGAGCAGACCCGTACCGATCATCTGCTGGATCGAGAAGTTCCACTGGCTGATGTAGGTCATGGGGTGGTGTTTGTAGGCGAGGTAGACGTTGCTGCCCGCGAAAGTCTGGGTGCGGTCGGGAACCGGCAAGCCGGTGACGAACGGGTTAGACCACGAACCACCCACGGGCGGCGTGTAAGGGATGGGATTGGGTGGCCCCAGATTGACTGGTTCCTCTTTAAACAGCCCGGTGCCCCAATCGAGGGGGGAGAAGGCGTTTGGAATCTGAGAGCCGTAGGTGATGCCGCCGGCGGCGCGAACCACCGTGTTGCGCAACACCCGGTAGGCCACGCCCACGCGGGGGGCAAAGTGGCGTTTCTCCGGATCGTACAGGTAGCCGTTGACGGGCATGAATTCGACCGAACCGCGGCCGCCGGTGACCGGCTCGATCTTGTCGGGCACGAACCGCGCGATCTGCCCGTATTTTTCCTGGACTGGGGTGAGGTACTCGTAGCGCAGGCCAAGATTGAGGGTGAGCCTGTCGGTGATGCGCCAGTCGTCCTGGATGTAGCCGGAATAGTATTTCATGTTGAGCATCAGTGCGGGGACGAAGGACCACACGCCGCCGTCGGGGATGCCCAACAGGAATGGCGCCATGCCGTGGCCGGCGTTGGTGGCCGCCTGAGCCGGATCGGGCCCCTGGACGTACTGGCGGCTGAAGTTATACTGGCCGGCCGAATAGGAGGCGGAGTAGGGGTTGATGCGGAGCAGTTGCCATTCGGCGCCGCCCTTGATTTTGTGGCGGGACAAGAGTTTGGTGAGGTGATACTGCGCGTGCCAGTTGTCCTGCGGCGCTATTCTCTTCGTTTGCGAAGCGTCATTGCCTAAAGGCGCGACATCCGAAACATTGATGCTTGGAAACTGACGGTAGCGGACTTGGCCGGCGAGTGCGCTGGAGAAGCCTAAGGAGGCAATGTCGAAGCCTTCGCTGACCGGGTATTCGTTGCGCTGCGTCCGGGTGTAGCTGACGCGGAACTCGCCGAGCAAGGTCGGGCTAAAGGTGGAAGTCAGGCTCAGCAGTGCGCTGCGGGTGGGGAAGGTGCCGACCATGGCCCAGGCTCTTCCAGGGAAGGCGGGATTGGGCTGTCCGGAATATGCCTGCTTTTCCTGAGACCCGCCGAAGCGGCCGAAGAGCCGGTGGTTGTCGCTGAGCACATGATCCACCCGGCCGAAGAAGCTGTCGATGTTGTTCACATAAGGCAGGATGGTGAAGTAGTTGTTGATCTCCGCGGGGCCTTCACCGGCGCGGTTGGGCGCCGGCCAATACTTCAAGACGTTTTTGGAAATCGGGTGGAACCTGGCCTCCGGAACCCGGTTGCCGGGGAAGGGATCGCGGATGAACTTGCCGGGCCGGTCCGGATCGGGCCGCGTGGTGGAGGGGTCGTAGACGATGACCGGGCGGTTCTGCCCGTCGCGGGTTAGGGTGAAGTCGCCGCGCCGCTGCAAGTCGGTCGGCACGGTCGTCAGCACATTGCTCTGGAGGGGCTGGCGGGTGCCCTCGTAGTTGCCGAAGAAGAATGTGCGGTCGCGGCGGATGGGGCCGCCCAAGCTGGCGCCAAACTGGTTCCATTTGAATTCGCTTTTCGCGACCCGGTTCCGATTGTTGCCCCAACTGTTGGCGTTGAGGTTGTCGTTCCGCAGGAAATGGTAGAGGCTGCCGTGCAGCTCGTTGGTGCCGCTTTTGGTGGCGATGTTGATCAGCCCGCCGGCCAGGCGGCCGAACTCCGCGGCGAAATTGCTGGTCTCCACTTTCATTTCGGCGACGGATTCAATGGGCACCAGGTAGCCTCCGGTGAGCATGCCGCGGCTGTCGCCTCCGTCGGTCAACACCGAATTCATAGTCGCCTGTCCGCCGGCCACTTTGGCAGCCAGAATTGACTCCCGGTTGGAGGGACTGTTCAGACCGCCGGCTAGAGGCACCACGGAGGGAGCTAGTGCGGCCAAGGCCCCCGGCGTACGGGTCGTCAAGGGCAATTCGACCAGCCGCCGCGTGTCGACTACCTTGCCCAAGGTAGCGCTCTGAGCCTCGAGCTGGACCGCCGCTGCGCGGACCTCCACCACGTCACTGACGGTGCCGACCTCGAGCGTGACGTCGAGGGTGGCGGTCAGGTTCACGGTCAAGCGGATGTCGCCGATCCGGGCTTGGCGGAAACCTTCGCGTTTGACGGTCAGTTCATAAATGCCCGGCGGCAACGCAGCGAAATAATACATTCCGACTTCGTTGGTCTGCGTGCGGGTAATCACATTGGTATTGATCTCGCGGACCTGGACCGAGGCACCGGGCACCACGGCTCCGGTGGCGTCCCGGACCGTGCCGGTAATGCGCGCCCGTTCGCCTTGGGCGTAGCCGATGACACAGGCGAGCGTCAGGCATGCGGCCAATGCCGCCCATTTTGCTTGGCTTCTAGGCATATTGACCTCCTCAAGTGAGGATTCGTGCCCTCCGGCGCGGCTTGAGGGGCTAGGGCGACATCGATACGAACCAGAATCCTCTCGTGGGAAATTATATCGCTTTTGTGAAATCTGTCAACCATGTTGGAACGTAGTATTTTTGACATGCCCAGGTAGATCCTGACCCAGGATCTGCCTGGGGGAGGGCAGATCTTGGGCTGAGAGAGACGACAATAGCACAGGCGGCAGGGCATAGACCTTGGGATGGACCCAAGGGGCGCGCTCGGCGCGCAGCTGGACAGGGGTGCGATGCCCCTTGGCGGAATTCTCGCGGAGGTAGTTGAACCAGAGCTGATAGGTCCAGGCCTGATTGAGGAAGCGCTGGAGGTCGCCGCGGAAGGGTTCTAAGTGGTAGAACTCCTGCTCCATGAGGCCGTGCACGGCTTCGACGTCGCTGTTGTAAGTGGAGCGGTGGGGCGGGTTGAAGCGGTGCTGACGGCAGCGGTATTTCTGCTCGACCAGGCGGGTGAAGGCCGGGGGCGTGCGGCGGCGGTTCCAAGCGCCGCCGAACTCGCTGCCGTTGTCGGTCTGCACGGTAAGCTCCTCGAGCTGGACCCCGCAGG
>Ga0272449_1003326_pt1 | contig 13934 bp, 9 predicted proteins | sample YNPCB0241_FD_198679 | JGI IMG/M metagenome (GOLD analysis project Ga0272449, IMG submission 198679) | Hot spring sediment microbial communities from Yellowstone National Park, WY, United States - YNP-CB-024-1 | ecosystem: Environmental > Aquatic > Thermal springs > Hot (42-90C) > Sediment...
TTCGCCTGTGGGTGTTGGCTGTTTATCTTTTATTAGGCAGTTCACGAAGTGTTGGAGTTCTGCTTTGTGGGCGTTGTAGAATTTTGTTGAGCCTATTGTTAACATTTGGATGGCGGCTAATAGCTTGTTTAGGGGTTTGTGTTGGCTTTGGATTGTTTTTAATGTTCCGTATAGTTGGATGTTTAGTTGATAATCTTGCGAGAACCAGCCTACGGTTATTATGGCTTTTGCGTTGTTTTCGAATTTCGCTAGGCATGTGGCTGAATCTTCGAAGGACATGTTAAACCTGTAGCTTAAATGGCTTTTTATTTCTGTTATTTCGCCGAAATACCAGCGTAGAAGGTTTATTAGGTGGCTGCCTAGGTCCATGAAGGCTCCTCCGCCCGTTAACTCCTTGTTGAACCACCATTCTGGTACGGGGTTTGGTGTTAAGCCTTCAGCTCTGTGGAATAGGGGGCCTGAGCTTATGTATGTGGCTTGGGCGATTTCAACATCGCCTAAAACTCCCTCATTCATTTTCTGTTTTAGCTGCTGGAATGCTGTGGCGAATCGCATGGGATAACCCATCATAAGTTTTACCGAGTGTTTTTGAGCAGCAGATATTATTTCTCTGGCTTCTTCGACGTTTCTGGCTATGGGCTTTTCTAGGAAAATGTCTTTTTGGTTTTCAGCTGCTTCTGTTGCACATTTTAAATGCAAATGAGTGGGCAACGCGATAATGACCGCGTCTATTTCTGGGTCTTTTAGAAGCTGTTCATAGTTTGTGTATAGTTTTTTGACACCTGCTTCTTTTGCGGTTTTTAAGGCTTTTTTAGACAGGTCTGCCACAGCTATTAGTTTTGCGTTAGCCAGTTTTTGGCAGTGTCTAAGGTGGATTTTACCTATGTACCCGAGGCCTATTAAACCTAGCTTGATTTTTTCCATCTTCCTTTTTCCTTAAAGGCTTTCAAATTTATCTTTGGACGGTTTTTAAAAGATTCTTTTAACCCATGGAATTTTGTCGAAATCTTTGTCGTTTGAATATATTTCTTTTAGGTTGAGCCTCTTCATCTGTGCGGCTATTACTATGTCGTCCCACATAGCCCATGACAGATTAAATTGTAATTGTATGCTTCTGGCTTCTTCAAAGTCTAGCGTATGGGTTTCAACCTTTTGTAGAGCTGTGAGCCCTTTTATGAATGATAGGAATACTGGTATTGCGTTTTCCTTCTTTTTCCATTTAAGGTAGCTGCAAACTTGGGCAATTACCAGTGTAGATGTGGCTGATTTTTCGCCGGCTTCTATTTTTTCGATAATGTCCTTGGCTTTTTGCCCATAATTTGGGTCAGCTGCCAAGTGGTATACGAAAATGTTTGAGTCTACGAAACGCATTAGGATTCCTTGCCGAGGGCTTCTTCTATCTCTTCAATTTCGACTTTTTCGATTTTTGCTATCCCCCATGTCTCTTTTGCAGATGGCCCCTTGGGTTTTAGAATTATGCCTTTACTTGTAACTTCGATGGTTAGATGGTCACCCTCCTTTATGCCTAGCAGCATTCTTATTTTATAGGGTATGGTTATTCGACCCTTGCTGCCGATCTGGATTTCCATTTTTGATTCCCACTTAAAAGAGGGAACTAAATCCTTTTAAACTTTCCTTATTCTATTCCTAGTTTTTTATTTAGTCCTGTTTGGATTGCTATGGTGTATGCTTTGCCCATTAAGATATTTTGTAGGCTTTTTTTGGGGTATTGGGCTTTGAAGCATTCGAGGGGTTCGCCTTTTGTGGTGAAGGCCATTTTGCCTAGGCCTTCTTTTTGGGCTAGTTGGAGGTATTTTATGGTTTTTGGGTTTACGCTTGCTATTTTTGATGCTGCTGTGTCTAGGGCTACTGGGTCTTGGCTTGCCATTACTAGGCCTAGGCGTTTGGGTTGGACGCCTGAGACTATGTTGGCGTCTATTATGTGGAGGTGGAAGCCCATGGCTTTGTTTATGGCTACTATGGCTTCGTCTATTACTGGGTGGTATCTGTACTTTTTGGGGTAGGGATTACAGCCAAAAATATTTTTTAAGGCGCATGTGATTTTGACTTTTTCTATGCTGTATTTTATTTTTGGAACGTTTATTCTTAGGTCTGCATCTTGTATGGTTTTCGGTACCATGATTTTGAAGGAGTATTTTCCAGCGGTTACATTTACTGTCTGGCTCTTGTCTTCTGTGAGATTGACAATTTTCACCTTGTAGTCTTTTGCTAGTTTTTCGTAGCCTAGGATTTTGAAGGCGTATTTGCACTTCATGGCTGAGGCGTCGGATTCTACTATGGCGATATTTATGTTGGGTGATGTCTTACTTCTGATTAAGTCTATTAGAGTTGCGATAAATTTTGGGTCTGTTGTTTGTCCTGTGGAGTAGTCCCAGTAATAGCATAGGTTAGGCTTTATAACAATGTTTTTGATGTTCTCTGGAATTTTATAGCCTATTAGGTTTAGGGATTCTTCTATGGCTTTTGTGATGTCTGAATTTTTGATTTTTACTAGGCTTACGAGGCTCAAGGCTTAATCTCTCTGCTTTATAATGGTTAACTTTTACGACTAGGATTAAACAGGCCTTAATGGTTCTACTGCATGCGAGGATGGAGCAGGGGGGGCAAATCCTGCCCATAGATAGGAACCAGCTGATGCAGATTAATGAGCCAGTTGTAGAGGTTTGGAAAGGCTAAGCCCACAGAAATATCAGAAGAGATGCTACATTAGGTTATTTTTGTTTCATATTGTTTAAAGAGTTTTAGAAATTTTTGAGAAAAATTTTCTTCTCTAAATCTTTCCGCAATTTTTATAATTTTTAAAGCTTTTTCTGGAGACCATTCATAAATTTCTTTCGTAATTTTTGCTGCTGCTTCATAAATGTTATTGTACCGCAAATCTTCTGGTACAAACTCCTTCGCACCTCCAGAGTTATGAACAATAGGTATGCATCCCATAGCCATGGCTTCAACTATTGATATTCCGAAATGCTCCCCAGTCATTGTGTGCAAGTACACTTTAGCGTTTTTTAGTATTTGTTTTATTCCCAATCTTGGGGCGTCTGGGAAAAATTTTACCCGATCTTTTATACTAAGTTTCTTTGTGAGATTCTGCAGCAAAAGTAATGTTTTCCGGTAGTGTACTCGACCTATTATGGCAAATTGAATGTTTTTTTCTGTTAGTGAGGCTATGTAAAGGATTTTTTCTAATCCTTTTTCGGGTCCAAAACGAGATATTGTAACTACTAAGTCTTTTCTTTGGTTTTTGGTTAGGTTTTGTGGATTGTTTTCGAAATTAGCGGAGGGTACTGGTGGATACAGCACCTCTGCTTTTTTTCCGGAAAATCTTTTTATTTCTTCTGCTGTGTAGTGGCTGTTAGCGAGTATGAGTTTTTCGTTATCATTTGTAAGGTTTTTTTCAAAGAAGGCATAAGGTAAACCTCCAACTGATAGAAGGTGTCTGCTCTTTAGGTATGGGAATTTTGGTTTGTAGTAATAGTGATTTAGAAAAGGGAAGTGAATGTAGCTTATATTTGTCCATGGAAAAATGCGGCATGAATACACGTCTATCCATATATCGCATTTAGATTTGAAAATGTAGGAGCGGAAAATGGTTTGATAGAAGTCTAATAATCCTCTCGGTTGAACTGTTGAGGGTTTAACTATGGCCTTTATGGATGGATTGAGGCGTATCCCAAAGAATTTCTTGATCTCCAGCTGATTTATTTCTTCGTTTGTAAAAAGGATAACGTCGTAATTATTTTGTGCTAGAGTATTTGCGATGGTTGTTGCTACAAATTCTCCTCCGCCATAAACATTCAACGTTGGACAAAAAACTCCGACTTGCAACTTAAATCCTCTAAGAAAATCATTATATGGGATGCATGGTTAAAGGAACAATATTGACCGCATACATTTTCGATTGATAACTAATTCAGGAGTTTTTAGATATAGAGGTAAGTTGATGCTTTTATTGGATTTGGTCTTCTACGAGCTTTTTTGTGGGTTAGCAGGATCGCGGTGACTATGGCGATTAGAATTCCACCAAGTTTCACTATTGTTTTGAGAGAAAACTCCGGTTGTGAGTTATTATTCACTGAAGTTAGTAGTACGGTGATTTTATGTGTACTGTGTGCGTATGTGAAATGTATCAACCATGTGTATTCTGTAAAGGAGAATGTGTAGTTTATTTGGTTTCCGTCGAGGTATATTGTTAATTCGCTTATGTTTTGGATTAAGGTTTTTGCTATTGTCACGTTTGTGTAGCCTATCGTTCCTTCTGGACCGCTTACTTTGAATGTTATTGTTTTGTTTGTGGAGTCGAAGGTAAGTTCTGTTATTGTTGAGTTTGAGATTATTGCGAAGGGCATTGACCAAACGGTTACTGTTTGACCTCCTACAATGTCGTTAATTGTTGTTAAGCCTTGAGAAGTATCAAGGGCTGCTGTTATCGTGAAAGTTATCGTTCCTATTGTGTTTGCAGTGTATGTGTATTCCCATCTTTTATTTATTAGAGACCATGTCATCGGTTTTCCGTTCAGGTAAAGGGTTCCGTTGGTGCTGTTAAATGTGGTTTCGTCATATTCATATGAAGCTTTGAACCATATTGTTGCGGTTTCGCCTAAGGTAAGGGTTTCTTTTGTGGCGCCTCCATCAGCTATTTTGATTCTGTCCCATATTACTGAGATAGTTTTGCTTGAGGTATTTGGATTTAACGCTGTTATTCCATGGTTGTTCTCATTTATACTAGCTAAGTAAACTGTTAGTTTCTGAACGGAAAGTTTAGTTGTTTTGTACTCCCATCGTGAGTTAGCGTACGACCAAGAAAGGGGTAGCGAGCCGTTTAGATATGCAACTCCGTCAACGACAGGAGAATTATCATATTCATATTCCAGAGTTAAATAGAAGGTGGCTTCCGTGTTTACGTCTAGTCTTCCATAATCACTCCCATATGTAACTACATTTATCCTGTCAAAGATAACGTAGACATCAGGTGCCATTTGTCGGAAGATAGTTAAAGCGTAATTCGAATCAGTTATATTAGCAATCTTATACCCATACTTACCTACAGCGTTTTTTGTTGCAGTATCGTTAAGTGTGTACGAACCTTGCCAAGGCGTCGAGTCGTATTCATACACTCCTTCAACTGTGAAGATAGCGGTATCTTCCACGTTTATTCGGTTATCGAGAACGGTAAATGTGTTGATATTGATTCTGTCAAATATACAGTAAACCTCGTTAGTTGTGAAGGCTGTCAACCCATATACCGGGTCGGATATTGATGAGGCTCTATATCCATATCTGCCCACGGTACTTTTGGTTATGGTATCGTTGAGGGTTATGGTTCCTGTGAAAGGCGTAGAATCGTACTCATAGAATCCAGTCTTGATTATATCTGCGGTTGAGCCAACATCTATTCGGTTGTCGCTGATAGCTAAAGTTACAGCCACCTTATCCCAAATCACTATGGTCGACTGCCCGTTCTGGTTTACCGTGCTCAAGGCATATGTGGATTCTGAGCCTGCAACCGTGTTGTATGTTTCTGAACCAACCATGGAAAGTACACGTGTAATGCGGTAGACACCTGAACCTATATGTATCGCTGCGTAGCCATTTATGGTTATTGTGCCTGTTGTGACCGCGGTGTTGTCATACTCATAGATGAGGGTTACGTCGATGTTCACGTTGTCGCCTACGTTTGCGCGGTTATCTGAAATAGTGTAACCCGAAACTTTGATTCTGTCCACTATTATGGCGATAGTTTGGTTCTGAACTGAGTTTTTGTCTGTTACAGCGAAGATTGTGTAAGTGTAGAAGCCCACTGTAGATTCGCTTGCGCAATATACTGTAAAAGTTCCAGAGGGGCTTATTGCGGTTGTTGAAGCCTTCTCTATATTTCCCAGGTTAATTTGAACTGTTATGCCCGAGGTGTCTTCAGGCGGAATTGTTGTTCCTTGATAATAGATAGTTCCAGTAAAGGTTATGGGCTGTGATGGGTTAGCTCGAGAATCGTCAACCGAAGCAGAACAAACTATGAGGTCATCTTCGAAGGTGAACAGTTCATTGTAACTTCCGCTTCCGCTGGCTCCTTGGCTATCAAAGACTTTAGTATTTGAGGCAATGATTGATACTGGACCTTCAGGATAAATCCAGCCAAGTTTAATTTTCCAACTTAACTTGTAAGCTGTTGAGTTTATTGTTGTTCGGAAAGAGTTTGAAGCATCTAAAGTGCAGTAACCGTATGTGTCTTGGAGTTTGCTGAAAGTGTTTGTCGTGTTGTCCCATTTTAGGATTATATCATTGCTGATTTCTATTGTTGCGTTTACAAAGTTTGTTGCTCCGTTTGAGTCTTGTATTGTTGCGTTTAATAGGAAGTATTTATTAGCGTAGACCATGCTTGGAGCTTGAAACTCGCCTATCGTTAGGAGTGTTTCTGATTCTTCTATTTCTATAGTGTATGCATTCTCAACGAAGTGGTATGCATATAATGCACCGAAACCAACATACCAAACGTCGGTTTTGTTTTTAATATGGTCTAAATGTTGCGTGATAACATTAGACCCACTCCAATCATATGTTGTGGGATGGAAGTAGAAATGATATATTTCACCTGCATTGTATCGCGTGTTGAACTCCGAGTTGAGTTCATTGACTGTTTTACCGTCAGCAAAAATGGAAACTCCACACCTCTCAAAAAGTCCATTTGTGTTATCCCATCCGACAAATTGGTTGCCATTAACAGAATATTCTTCGGTTGCCCTGTCTATCAAGTATTTGTACTGCCCGAGTTTCTGTCTTACAGTTGAATCACAATAGCCATAAGGTTCTATCCATGCCCAGACATACTCATTATTTCCTTTTCTGTAAAGCGCAGGCAGGGTTAAATTGCCTATTATATCATTTTTGCTTCCACCAATTTCGCTGTCATAATTTTTGTAGGGTATGGTAGGATGGGTTCTCGAATGACTTGCTGCCTCTATATATCCTTCATCTAGTTGATTTTGGATCTCTTCCCAATCAGGTGGACCTCCATTATTTTCCCAGTTGTTTTGTGTGATAATGCCAATAGTAAGCCACACATTTTTGCTTTGGAAGGCATCACACGCAGCCATAAATGCATCGTGATGACTTGGATCCCCGTCCCAATCGTCAGCTGAAGCAACTACTGCTGCTTTTCTGTTGTCGTAATATTTGGTTGTTCTCAAGAAGGCTGTAGGAATTGTATTGTTATTTTGGTCTGTTATCTTGAGGTAAATATTATCAGAAGTTGCTGAAAATGCCACACTTATATAAGCTATGTTCGAATCATAGTCAAACCTGATGCATTCAATGCCATTAAAAAAATCGCCTGATGTTTTTTCTGTCATCGGAATCCAGCTTTCTTCTTGGGAATATCGTTTGTATGCCCTCAGATTCGAGGCTTCTGCTGGGATCGCAAAAGTGTAGGTAACAGGGTATCCAAGACCATAATCGTTATGTTTGGTGGAATCGATACTGATTTTGTAATTAACTGCTTCTATCTGTGTGTATAGCGCTCTTAATGTTCCATTTCCAAATACTTGGACTATAGTTGGGTTTGAAAAAACATCGTTAACATGTGTGCCTCCAGACGTTATCCATTGGACAAATAGACAGTTTGACGGCGGATTATATGTAGCTTCATAACTTCCCGCAGTTAATGAAAGCTTATCTGGCAATGAATATTCTGTGGTAGCAAAAGTTATAGTTCCTAAATTAGATGACCGATTATAACGTTCATTTGATTCAAGACTAATGGTTGGTCGCTCTTCTGGTCCGATGTATGTGTCGGCGACAACAACACAGTCATGATAAGCATCGAGGGTTTGACTTGTAGACCAATATTCTTTTGATGCCCGAATGTATGCTTTTCTCAACTTGGCAGTTCCGAGGTTAACGTTTGTAACGGAAAGCACCTCAGTGCCGTCAATGTACAGCCTTGTTTCGCCTGAACTTCCGATGGTCACTTTAATTTCAACACAGTACCACATGTTCAGCGCAACTGAACCCGATGAAAGAGAACTCCAAGACCAACCTAAACCAGGACTGTAATAGCGAATGCGCCATTTTAATGTGCCTCCACTGTTGTAGACGGCTGCCCCAGCAACCCAATCAGAAGTAGATGCCAAGAAGTTAATATACAAAACTCCGTTATTATTAGGGATAGAACTTGCTAATCTGAAGTAATGTCTCATATAGAGCGTCGTGTAAGTGGTTGCCAGAGTCTTGTAATATTCTATTGTTGCCTCTGTCGAAGTGCCCAAAGCAAATTTCGCGGCATATGACCCATGATGTACAATTGATGACTGAACTGAAGCGGTTCCACCAAATATATAATTACCAGTCCATGCATTGAAGTTTCCACCTTCAAAACCCTCCTGGAAAATTACTGTCGCCTTTGCCGTTTGAATTAATGTTAAAGCTATAATTTCAATGATTAACACAAAAATTAATATAGTTAGAGCCGGAATTATGTTTTTATTCATCTCCTTCCATCTCCGGTCCTAAATAAAAGGAAAATGACTTAATATATTTAACGTGGAAAAAGAACAAAGAATTTTAGACGCCTAGATCTATTTCTTCATCTACGCAGGGTAGGAAGACATAATTTTTTAGGCTAGGGATTTGCGATAACTATTATTGCAAATTCTCCTCCAACATAAATGTTCAATGGACAAAAACAACTTTCAAAGTTTAGGTGTTCTTTCTATGCTTTAATTAGCAAGGCGTTTTAAATCCATAAATGGAGAGTATCGACCACCCAACTTTCTGGAAGTGAGCCATTTTACTCCTATAATTTCTGAACGAAACATGCTTTTTATTCCAATAATTCGTTGAATCTCTTTTTCTTTGCATATTTTTTTGATGTTAAGTAAAGCGGAGAATGTAAGCCATACGATTCTGTGCATCTTAGAGAGGTTGTGTTCAAGGCCGTAGAGTTGGTAGAATAGGAGGTTATGCTCAATTATTCGCAATGCATCTCTTTTTGCCTCTCTGATGTTACGCGTTAAGGTTTGATCATGAAAGATATGGTATACTTTGGCATTGGGGTTAAAAACAAGGTTAAATCCTTTTTTCCATATATGCCAGCCTAGGAACTGTTCCCACGATAAGCCAAGTATCCATGAACGTGGAAACCTAAAATTTTCAACAGCTTTGGATAATACAGATATGTTAGCGCCCATGCCGAGCAACGATTTTGTGGGTTGATGCCATGCTTTCTGTGAGAGATTGGTGTTGTAGGCTACAGTTCCCGCTTTTGATATATAGACAAGGTAATCTTCAAGACCTTCTAGAGGTCTATTCCAAAGTTTTCGCTCAATTGTTTCCAAAAATGGTTTATAATCTGGAATAATTTCCGAAGCCTTATCTTTAACAGATATTGGTTTATTTCCTTTTAATATTGAGGGTATGACATCTCCCGCTACCCCGCCAACGTTAGGCTTCGTATAAAATTTTACGTGATTTTGGAGCCATTCTGGAAAGGGAATCGCGTCGTCGTCTAAGAAAGCTATAATATTGCCTTCAGCATGGGCCAATCCAAGGTTTAATGCGTCTGTTACGAAGCCTTGTTTCTGCAGAATCAATTTTACGTTCATGGTTTTCGTATATTTTTCGATAACTTCTTCTGTTCTGTCTGCGCTTGGCTTCAGTATTACTAAGATTTCAAAATTGTTATAGGTTTGGTTTCTAAGTCCTTCTAGAGCGTAACCTATAAGGTGACCACGTTTATATGTTGGAATTAGAACGGAAATGCATGGTTCTTTTGTCAGAGTTCACACCTATTTATGTTTTGAAGAAGCTTTTTTCAATACATTATTGAAAACCTCAATGTAATGTTGGGCTATTTGCTCCCAATCGAATTTTTGTATGTGCTGCAAGTATTCAAGGGAGGCTACATCGATTTTCTTTAAAACCGCATGTAATAGACTTCTTGAATATTCATTTGGGTCTTCAACATTAGTATAAACGCCAAAGTTACCAAGTATAAATTTCCTTCGAAGATCATGGTTTGTTACCACGGGTTTGCCGAAGCTTAGAGCCTCTAGCAAAACTAAACCGAATGACTCCAATTTTGACGGAAGAGTGAATACATCGCATAATTGGTAAAGTTCCTTTAGTTGGCTATGTGGCATCGGTTTTAAGAAAATTATTTGTTTATTTCTAGATTTTATTGATAACGCTTGCTTTTTTAATGACGGTAGCTCAGGCCCTTCTCCTACTATTACAAGCGTTGCATCTTCTCTAATTAGTTTAAAGGCATCGATCAGAAGGTTTATTCGTTTGTTTGCATCTAATCTTGCTATCGTTAAAATAACGAACGAACTGTCTGGAATTCCATATTTTGCCTTTAATTCTTTTAAGTCTTTTTCCATGATATCCGGTTTGTCGACGCCGTTTAAAATAAACTCAACGTCTATTCCATATTGTTTTAGCATTTTATAAGATTGCGGATCGTTCACAATAACCTTTTCCACTTTTTTGAAAGCGTTGAAACGAAGCCTTATAGGAGCTTGGCTTATCATCACGCAAGGAATTTTTAAGATTAATGCAGGTAAAGTTTCGGCGAGTCGATTTGATAAAACTATGTCAGGATTTATTGTTATCAAACATAACAATACAAATGGAAGTAAACTTAGCGCCTCAAATTCACTTGCTGGAAAAATCTTTTTGATTAAAGGAATCCTTTGGAAGTATTTTGCCTGAATAAAAGGAAGTTTAATCAGTTTAACTCCAGGAGGGGCGGACTTTTTACCTAAACCCGATAATATATAGACTTTATAACCTTGTTTTGCCCACTGCTCACTCAGTTTATAGACAACGGTTTCAACTCCTCCAAAAATGTATGAAAATCCAGCGCATACAACGCATATTTTCAAAAATATTCCTCATAAAATAAGGAGTAAGTATTCACTGTACGAGTTTCTCGTATACTTTTAGATACTCCTTTCCCTGATTTTCCCAGCTATATTTTTCTGCAAGTTTTCGGCAGTTATATGACATTTCTTGATAACGCTTATCATCATTTAACAAAACTTCTATTTTCTCAGCGTAACATTCTGGTTTTCTTTCATTAACTACAAATCCATGAACTCCCTCATGAATAATCTCCTTAGTCGTGCATTCTTTGGAAATAATAATTGGCAAGCCACACGCTAACGCTTCCAACGGCGTCAAAGCAAAGCCTTCATAAAGTGTTGGGAAAATAAAAAAATCCGTAGAATTATAAATCAATAATTTCATAACTTCGCTTACTCGACCGAAATAAACAACTTTCTCATCAGATACACCATTAACCCCAACAACAAGCAATTTAACTCCACTTAACCTGCGTATCGCCCCAATCGCAATTAACAAACCTTTCCTATTGGGATCCGACCCAACCCAGATCGCATATTTATTCTTCAAAGGAACGCCTAATTTTTTCCTCGATGCGGTTTTGTCAAAAATTCTAAATTTATCAGTGTTAACGCCATTGTAAATCACTTTTATTTTATTTGGATTTATATCATAAAACATTGCAAGTTCATTTTTGACAGTATATGAGCAAGCGATCGGAATATCGCACTTCTGCGCGGTTACTCTCTCCGCGTATGTAGAAAGAAAATACTGATAGGGTTTCAGTTTATTCACACACGCGAACCGTGAATACACTCCCGCAAGCGTCCCATGGAAAGTAACAAGCAACGGCTCTTTTCTTCGAAAAAATAATGTAATAAAAGGATTGTCATTCCCTCCATGAATTAAATCGAAATGTTCATTTGGAATTTTTCTCCAAATTTTAAGCTGATAAACATAATCATGATAATGCGAAAATTGCAATCTCTTTGGTAAATAGTCATTTAAACGTATGCCAATGATTCTTCTATTTCCATCTTTCACTATAAAATCTCTGTCAGATCTTCCAAGAATCGTCACATCTACTCCGACACGAGACAAAAAATTACTTAGTTCATCTATAAAGCTCTCAACTCCGCCAACATTAGCTGGAACGCCAGCAGAAAACATGCAAATTTTCATTTAGACTACCAACCTCTAAACAAACGTGAAAGGTTAAACAATTACGAGGGGATAGAGGGCTCTTAGTTTCATTTCGTTAAGTCTTTTATTGCGATTAACTCGTTAGCCATGCTTGGAATTAGTCGGCTCGTAAAGATCGTAAACAGTCGGTTAAGAAAAAATCCCAGTTTGCCAAAGCGATGATGAAAACGGAAGCCAATGCCGTAGACTTTATAACCACGTCTCGTGAAATCACATACCGCCCAACTAGACTTATGTGCCTCCCATGGATTAAAGCCAACTGGAGTCAAGGCACCCTCTCTAATTTCAGCCTTATTCGGAGTTATTATTATGACTCTTTTGCGGGCAACTCGCTCAATCTCATTTAAAAAATTAACACCCGCTTTTTTATCTAAATGCTCAATAACCTCGCTCGCGAGACAAGCGTCAAATGCGTCACTTTTAAAGGGTAGAACAGCCGCGTCATGTAAAACAACATCATCATACACCCTATGATACTTAACAATTTTTAAATAAGGGCGGAAAATGTCAGAACCCACAAAGTAGCATGGGTTATTAAATACTCTAATCATATAACCGTTTTTCCCAAATCCAACGCCTACGTCTAAAACCTTATTATTTTTCTCTATATATCTTAAAATGTATGGTTCTACTTCATTGGGAGAGGACATCCTAAATCCAGCCAAAACTCCAAATACAGGCATGTAACTAATTAGTTTAGCTGTTCGTATTCTTGTAGATTTCGCAATCACCATTAGAATATACTATACTTATATCACTCAGAATAGAATCACTTATAATTTCGGTATTCCAAATATCAATACCGATAACTATCTCATAAAAGGTGTTCAATCTTCCGAGATAAACAATTTCATTAGCTTTTACCACAGTAACATTAGATAATGAACTCTGACTAGAACGTGGTATCATCCCATAGGTATCTAATGCAGAACGTGCATGCGCGTCAACATGCACTATTAAATATCCCAAGTTGGTAGTGCTGGTATATTGTGATAACCATTGAGCGCCAAACACCTCTTGAGCTGTAACAACGCCATAGTACGCGTGTAGCCTTGGACCCATTCTATAACTACTTAATGGAACAGACCAGCTTTCACTTTTGGTCGCTTCATACACAAAATTAGTTTGGAATAGAAAATAGGGCACCAGCACAATCAGCAATAAAACAGATGCCAGAAACTCTTCTTTACGTTTAAATATTAGTTTAACAAGGGTATCAGCACCTATTACACATAAAGGAGCCAAGAAAAATAACAATATATGGTAGAACCTCGTCATATTAAGCGTATTTGCCAGTCCTGGCACCAGTATGAGCATGATTAAGAACACCATAGCTATTAGGCTAAAAAAGAAGTGTTCCTTTTCAATACGAATACGCGCACGTTTAGTAACTAAACTGGCGAACCCCACAACAATAAGAGCTTCGGTAAGATATGCAAAAATTCTGCTGATGGTGTTCCAAATAGATGGCGATTCAGCCAATCCCAAACCTGCCAGTACCGTTTGTCCTCGTGATGCAGGATTAAAAAAGTCGCCTAGTTGCCTGTAGACATAATCTCCATACTCTAAAAAACTGTTAAAAGTAGCTGATCTAGAAGTATAAATATACCAAGTAAACATTACTATGAAAAAGAAAAAAACCATACTTACAGTTACGTTTTTGCTTGGACATTTTAATACAACTAACAAAGCTTTCGTGAAAAAAATGAAAAACAGGAAAATTTCGGCAAGTGCGTAGTGTGATGTTACCAAAGCAAAGCTGAAAATCATGAAACACATCATCCTATTAACAGGCTTAATCTTCTTATTCAATGTAACAAACAACAATAAAACAAAGAACAATTCTGCTATCATCTGTCTGTTTAACCCTAATA
>Ga0272449_1003327_pt1 | contig 13927 bp, 14 predicted proteins | sample YNPCB0241_FD_198679 | JGI IMG/M metagenome (GOLD analysis project Ga0272449, IMG submission 198679) | Hot spring sediment microbial communities from Yellowstone National Park, WY, United States - YNP-CB-024-1 | ecosystem: Environmental > Aquatic > Thermal springs > Hot (42-90C) > Sediment...
GTAAGCGTCCTCACTCGGCCTTGGATTACATGACGCCCGAGGCCTTTTCGGAGAGCCTGTTGAAAGGGGATGGGAGCCCTGACTAAACTGACCGGTAAGGTGGTCCAAATTTAGGGCCGCAGTACACTTCCCCTGCTCCCGAGCGAAACACCCGCACCTCCACCTGGGGATAGATTTGGTTAAAACCTCGGACGATGGCCTGGACATCGGGCAGTTGGGCACCGGAGACGTAGAGGGTTAGCGTTCCCGCATCCTGGCACCAGGCTAGGGGTAAGGTAAGGAATGCCAGGAAGGCCAAAGGCAAGCGGAAACCACGGATCATACCCTTCATCTCCTTAGGCCGAAGAGGGCGTTGAACCTCCCCAGGGTTTCCTGGTCCGCGAACCGGGCCCGAACGGCCACAACCTTCTCCGGGGCACCCTTCGGCTTAGGGGCTTGGGGCATGACCGGATAGTAGCCCCTCTCGGCGAAGATGGTCTGGGCCTTGGGTGAAAGGAGGAAGCGTAGGAAGCGTTCGGCGAGCTGTGGGTTGCGGCTCCACGTGGGGATGGCCAGGGGCGTGGGCACCAGGATAGCCCCGTCCCGCGGGTAGACGGTGACCAGGGGGGCTCCCTTGGCCGCTTCCTGCCGTACCCCAAAGTCCGTGGTGAGGGCAAGCGAATATTCTCCCCGGGCGAGCTTTTGCTGGAGGACGGGGTTGGACTGCTCTATGCGCAGGCCTTGTTCCCGCATCCTTTCCCAAAAGGCCAGCCCAAAACGGGAGGCAAGGGTCCCCACCGTGGCCAAGGCGGCGCCCGAGAAGTTGGGGTCAGGCATGGCCATTAGGCCCCGGTAGGCGGGTTGGAGGAGGTCCTGCCAGCTCTTGGGAGGGGTGGGCAGGCGCTCAAGGTTCACCGCAAGCACGTTGTAGAGCAGGCGCACCTCGTAGTAGAGCCCGCCCCCGGGGGCGTACTCCACCGGGTACCCGGGGACTGTGGGAGGTACTCGGCGGAGTAACCCCTTCCCCGCCAACTCCTTGAGGAAGTCCTCGTTGGCAAACCAGAGGATGTCCGCTTGGGGGTTGCCCGCCTCCAGTTCGGTCCTCACCTTGGCCACCACTTCGCCGGTGCCTGAGCGGAAAACGCGCACCTGCACCCCTGGGTTTTGGGCCTGAAAGGCTTCCACCAGGGCGTTGACGTCCGCAAGGATTTCCGAGGTGTAGAGGGTAATGCTTTGAGCCCAGGCCCCTCCGAGGAGGGCAAAGAGGGCGAGCAGGGGTATCCTCCGCATGCCTTCCAACCTAAGCCTTCCCTGTCAGGAAAAGGTCAGGGGGACGTACCCCCCTGACCCACCTCGCCCTTTCCCTCAACGGCAGAAAGGCTTCAAGGCCTCGTCCACCCGCTTCTGGGCCTCCCTCGTGGTCTCCCGCACGTCCTTGCGGCCCAGGACCACCGCTTGCTCCGCCTCCGCAATGATGTCCTTGACCTGTTGAAGGTTGTAGACGGGGAGTTCAGCCCGGGCGTAGGCCAGCTGCTCGCGAGCCGTCTTGGGTTGGGGCCACTCTTGGAGGTACTTCTGCATGATGGGGAGGCTCCAACTGGAGCGGCGGGCGGCCACATACCCCGAGTCCAGGGCCCACCGCGCTTGGAGCTCGGGGCTTGTCATGAACTTGATGAAGCGGAGGGTGGCCTCCCGCTTCTTGGGGTCAGACCCTTTGAAGAGGTAGAAGTTAGCCCCGCCCGTGGGGACCCCATACCGCACCTGTTTGGGCAGGAAGGCCGTGCCGAAGGGGAAGCGGGCGTTGGCCCGGACAAAGCCCAAGGAGCCCGTGGAGTGGTAGATCATGGCAACTTTACCGGCGGTGAAGTCCCCCGGCGTGGTGCCCCAGGCCACCAACCCTTCGGGGCTCACCCCGTACCTACGGGCGAGGTCGGCCTTGAACTGCATTCCTTTTCGTACGGGCTCCGTGTCCACCAGGACCTTGCATCCCTTCCCCGCGGGGTCATAGAGCAGACCCCCCGCTTGGATGGTGAGGGCCTCCAGAAGCCACGTGGAGCGGTTCTCCGTGGGGATGGCCACTCCGTAGCGCACGATGCGCCCCTGCGCGTCCCGTTTGGTAAGGCGCTTGGCATACTCTACCAGCTCGTCCCACGAGGCAGGGGGCCTTTCCGGATCCAAACCTGCCTCTTGGAAGGCCTCCTTGTTGTAGTAGAGGATGGGTGTGGAGCGTTGGAAGGGTAGGCTGTAGACCTTTCCGTCCAGGGTTGAGTTCATCATGAAGGCAGGGAAAAAGTCGTTTACCGCTCGCTTGAGCTCGGGGTCCTTGGCTATATAGGCATCAAAGGGCTCTATGGCATCCATGGCCAAAAGGGTATAGAGCTGCTGGGAAAGCAGGATGGCCGTATCCGGTGGGTTCCCCGCCCTTATGGCGGCCACCACCTTGGCCTGGTTTTCCTCGTAGTTCCCACCAAAAACCGTGTTCACCTTGATGTCCGGGTTCTTGGCTTCAAACTCTTGCACGTAGCCCTCAATGAAGCGGGCTAGGGGGCCCGCGACCCCCACCGGGTAGTAAAAGGTGATGGTGGTGCTCTGGGCCAAACCTATTCCCAAGAGAACCCACAAGCCAACGATCCTGCCTGTCCTCATCCCTACTTCACCTCCTTACCCCTTTAGGCCACTTCGGGCAAAGGCTTCCATGAAGCTCCGCTGGAAGAGCAGGAAGACCACAACCATGGGTAGGGCCACCAGCAGGGCCCCGGCGGCGATGAGGCCCCACTCCATCCCGCTCTCGGCAGAGCGGGCAAAGCTGGCAAAACCCAGGGAGAGCACGCGCTTTTCGGGGCTTTGGATGATCACCAGGGGCCAAAGAAACTCGTTCCAATGATAGACTAGGCTGACCAGGGCGAAAGCGGCGAGCTGAGGACGGACTAAGGGCAAGAGTACCCGCCATAGGACCTGCCATGGCGTGGCTCCGTCCACGTAGGCGGCTTCCACGAGTTCCTTAGGTACCTGCAGGAAACCTTGGCGCAAGAGAAAGGCCCCCGTGGCCGAGGCGACGTAGGGTAGGGCTAGGGCGGTCAGGGTGTCGGCTAGGCCCATCCTCTCTACGAGGATGTAGTTGGGCAGGATAAGGGCGGAGGCTGGGAGGAAAAGCTGGAAGAGGATCAGGTAGAAGAGGGCGTCTTTCCCCTGCCCCTTCAGGTGGGCAAGGGCAAAGCCAGCCATGGTCACTGTGAAAACCTGCACCAGGAGAAGGCCCAGGGTGAAGATCAGAGTGTTGAGGTAGAGGCGGGGAAAGTCGGCGGAGCTCCAGGCGAGGGCGAAGTTTTCCAAGGTGAACCTGCCGATCTCACCCCGATGGAGATCCGCCGTAGGGGTAATGGCGGCCACGAGGCTGTACCCCACGATGAAGGCGTAGGGCAGGGCGAAAAGGAGGGCGGGCAGTTGGCGCGCACCCCTCCACGAGACCCGTCCTATGCGACGAAGCAGGGGCTTGGGGCGTTCGGAGCTAAGCGTCATAGTACACTCCCCTTTCCAAGCGGGGCAGGGCGGTGAGGGCAAGGAGGGTGAGAGCGGTAAACAGGACGAGGCTCAAGGCTGCCGCTTGGGAAAAGTCAAAGTACTCAAAGCCCAGGATGTAGATCCGGTAGAGGAGGTGGTCCGTGGCGCCCAGGGGACCTCCTTTGGTGAGCACGAAGATGTGGTCCACGTTCCGCAAAGCCCCCAGCACGGCCATTACCCCCACGAAGAAGGTGGTGGGGGAAAGGAGGGGCAGGGAGACCCGCAGGAAAGTGACGATCCGGCCAGCGCCGTCTACCCGCGCAGCTTCGATGAGTTCCTTGGGAATGGATTGGAGCCCAGCCAAGTAGTAGAGCATGTAAAAACCCGCATCCTTCAGGACACCCACGAGGACCACGCTCAGGAAGGCGCTAAGGGGTTCCCCTAGGGGGTTTGGGAACCCCGCCGCCTGGAGGACGTTGCGGAGTGGGCCCAGGGGATTGAGCAGGTAGAGGAAGACGGCGGCAAAGCCCACTGTGGGTAGGATGACGGGGTGAAAGATGAGTAGGCGGGCGAGTAACCTCAACCGGCCGTGGCCTTCTACCGCTACCGCCGCAAGAAGGCCCAAGGCCACGGACAGGGGGGCTGTGAGGAGCGTGTAAAGGGCAGTAACCCGGAGAGCGTTTAGGTTCTCCGGGGAGAGTAGCTGGGGAAGGGCGGGGATCCCTTCCTTGGCCGCCACTGCCAAGGGGAGGTAGGTGAAGACCACCAGAAAGGCTAGGGTGGGAAGGAGTAGGAGGAAGACCCATGGACCCTTCATTCTGCGGGGTAGTTTAGGCCCATCGTGTCAAGGAAAGGTCAGCTTAGCCTGGGCTCGCCCAAGGAATCCCCCTCCGTCCTCGCGGGGGTGGCCAAGGGCCGGAAGCAGGCCTTGGAAGAGCCATCTTTGGGCTAGGCATGACGTTCTCCTGAAAAAACCGGCTTACCCTGAATCCCGGAGGTGGTATGCGGTGAAACGCCGTGAACTGTTGAAAGGCGGCCTCGTTGCCGGCGCCCTTGCCTTCCTGCCCAAGGGGGTAGCCCAAGGCGCCCCTCAGAACACCCCCTCCCTAGGGCGGCGGTACCGGAACCTCATCGTCTTCGTCTACGACGGGTTTTCCTGGGAGGACTACGCCGTGGCCCAGGCCTACGCCAGGCGGCGCCAGGGGCGGGTTCTCGCCTTGGAGAGGCTTCTTGCCCGCTACCCTAGCGGCCAGGTGAACACCTACAGCCTCACGAGCTACGTCACCGAGTCCAGCGCCGCGGCCAACGCCATGTCCTGCGGCGTGAAGACTGTGAACGGGGGCCTCGCCATCCACGCCGATGGTACCCCCCTGAAGCCCTTCTTCGCCGCCGCCAAGGAGGTGGGAAAGGCGGTGGGCCTCCTCACCACCACCACCATCACCCACGCCACGCCCGCGGGGTTTGTGATCTCCAATCCCGACCGCAACGCGGAGGAGCGGATCGCTGAGCAGTACCTGGAGTTCGGGGCTGAGGTTTACCTGGGCGGGGGGGACCGGTTCTTCAACCCGGAAAGGCGCCAGGACAAGAAGGACCTCTACGCCGCCTTTGCCCAGGCGGGCTACGGGGTGGTGCGTACCCCCGAGGAGCTTGCCCGCAGCAACGCCAGCAAGCTCCTTGGGGTCTTTTCCGACAGCCACGTCCCCTACGAGGTGGACCGCCGCTTCCAGGGGGTGAGGGTGCCGAGCCTCAAGGAGATGGTGCAGGCTGCTTTGCCCCGGCTAGCCTCCTACCGCAACGGCTTCGTGCTCCAGGTGGAGGCGGGCCGGATTGACCACGCCAACCACCTCAACGACCCCGCCGCCACCCTTTGGGACGTCCTGGCCGCCGACGAGACCCTAGAACTCCTCACCGCCTTCGTGGACCGCAACCCCGACACCCTTCTCCTCCTGGCGTCCGACCACGCCACCGGGGTCGGGGGACTTTATGGGGCGGGCCGGAGCTACCTGGAGAGCTCCGCCGGGATTGACCTCCTCGAGGCCCAGAAGGCGAGCTTTGAGCACATGCGCCGCCTTTTGGGGAATAGCCCCGACGCCGCCCAGGTGAAGGAGGCCTACCGGACCATGAAGGGCGTGGTCCTCACCGATGAGGAGGCGGAGCGGGTGGTGCGGGCCATCCGGGAGCGGATCTACTGGCCCGAGGGCGTGCGCCAAGGGGTACAGCCGGACAACACCATGGCCTGGGCCATGGTGCAACGGAACGCCAGCAAGCCCGACCGGCCCAACATCGGCTACAGCTCGGGCCAGCACACGGCGAGCCCCGTGGTTCTTACCCTTTACGGCCAGGGCCTCCGCCTGGTGAGCCTGGGCCTTGTGGACAACACCCACGTCTTCCGCCTCATGGGGGAGGCCTTGGGGATCCGCTACCAGAACCCCGTGATGAGCGAAGAAGAAGCCTTGGAAATCCTCAAGACGCGTCCCCAGGCCGTGCGCCACCCGGAGGACGTCTGGGCCTAGGACCTTGGCTCCTCCTTCCGCCCGCCCCGGGAAGGGGCGGGTTTTGCTTGGGCTTGACTTTTTGAGATTGCACTTTCAATATCTTTTACGGGAGGAGAACCATGGGCGTGCGAGGGTTTTGGGGAACGGTTGGGTTCTTGCTGGCCTTGGCCATGGCCCACGGCGCGGTGCCCGAGAGGGAGGAGGCCTTCCCCCTCGAGGCCCGCCTCTTCGCCCTGGACAACCGCCCGGGGTACAGCCGGCTCGTGGCCGTGGACCTGCCCCAGGGCCAGGTGGTGGCGGAACTGAGCCTTCCCCCAAGGGGGATGAGCCTGGTGGCCACCCCATCGGGCCGCTACCTCCTGGTGTCCCGGGGGAGGGATGTGGATCGGCAGTGGCTCACCGTGGTCTGGACGGGCAAGGAGGAGGGGCGTTGGAGCCGGCCCGTGATCGCCAAAAGCCTTCTCCTAGGGCGGGAGTGGAACATCGGCCACGGCGCGGAGGCCTACACCCTGGGGGGTAGGCTCCTGGCCTTTGCCGAGCGGGATGCCTTGGCCTTCCGTTTTGATGAGGAGGCCTTGGACCCGAAGGCGGCCTTCCAGCCGGAGACCCTGAGGCTCCCCAACTCCGACCACTACCACGTGGTGGAGGCCCCGGAGGGTACCTACCTGACCCTCTTGGCCCGGGGGCAGGTGGTCCTCCTGGACCGGGACCTTCGGAACGAAAGGGGCCGCTTCTCCTGCCCTGTGCAACACGGGGAGGCATTCCATGGGGAGACGGGCCGGAGCTTTTTCGCCTGCGCGAGGGACGTCCTGGTGCTGGAGGGAGGCAAGGAGCTTACCCGCCTGGCCTACCCTGCGGGGGAGCGGATAGGGGCCTTCCTGGAGGGGGATGGGGTCTTTTTCGGGTATTCCGACCGGGTGGCCCACCTGCAGCGCCTAGACCCCGTGGTCCCTAGCCTTACCCCCATTCCCCTGGGCGGGGTCTTTGTCCGGGGAAAGGCCGACGGCAAGCGGCTTTACGTCCTCCTCACGGACGGGCGGCTCCAGGTGCGGGAAGCCCGTGACGGGAAACTCCTTAGGGAGATCCGGGTTTCCAGACCTTTCCCGGAGATGGACGAGGATACCGGGGGCGCCATCTACCCAGACCTCGCTCCCTGGCCCGAACGGGGCCTCCTCTACGTGAGCCTGCCCCACATGGGCCTCCTCGCCGAGGTGGACGTGGAGAGGGGCCGGGTGGTGCGCTACCTGCGCACGGGGGGTAACCCCACCCGGCCGTCCTGGTGCGGCCATGAACCCCATGCCCGTCTTCATGTACCTCCTGGGGGTGGATGCGGCCCATGGCCTCCTGGAGGCCCTGGGCTACCGGAAAGCCCCTCACCCCCAGGGGGTGGGCTCCAGCCTCTACCTGGGGGAGGAGGCGGTGCTCCACTCCACGGGGCTTTGGTACCGGGGGGTCCTCTACCTCAGGCCCAAGGAGCGGTTCTACCGGGTGCCCATCCCCCCCTATGCCCCGGAGGTGGCCCCCCAGGCCGAGCCCCTGCCCTTTGGGGAGGGCCTAACCCACTACCTCCCCTTCCTCCAGGACCACGAGGCGAGGGTGCGGGCCCTCCGGGGGGAGGGGCGGGAGCGCCTCCTGCGCCACCTTCCTCCCCTTGCCCGCCGCCATCTAAAGGACTGGAAGGCCCTTTGGGCCGCGGTTGAAGGGGCCTCCGGGAAGGAGGGCACCCCGTGAAAAGGCTCCTTGCCCTTAGCCTTTTTGCCGCCGCCGCCCTGGCCCAGCTCCAGGTGGCAGCCACCACCAGCGTCCTGGCAGACCTGGTCCGCCAGGTTGGGGGGAAGAGGGTCTGGGTGGAAAGCGTGGTGCCTCCCGGGGCTGACCCCCACGCCTTTGACCTCCGGCCTTCCACCGCTCGGCAGCTCGCCGGGGTGCGGGTCCTTTTCGCCAATGGCCTAGGCCTGGAGCCTTACCTGCCACGGCTCAGGTCCCTCCTGCCCCCGGGGGCCAGGGTGGTGGAGCTCGCCCCAGGGATGCCCGATCCCATCTGCGGCCTCCTGGGACTCCGGGAAAAGGGGGTCCACCTCCACGGGGACTGCGACCCTCACCTGTGGCTGGACCCCGCTTACGCCTTGCGCTACGCCGGGCGAATCGCCAGCGAGCTTGCCCGTCTGGACCCTGAGGGGAAAGGGGTGTACCAGAGGAACCTCGAGGCCTTCCGACAAGCGGTGGAGCGGGAGGACGAGGCCCTCACCGCCTGCCTGAAGGGTAGGCGCCTGAGGCTCGTGGTAAGCCACCTCTCCCTCTCCTACCTGGCCCGGCGTTACGGCCTGGAGGTGGTGGGGGCCCTGCGGGACGCCCACGGGCAGGAGGGGAGCGTCCGCGAGCGCCTCGTTCTCCTGAAGGAGGCGGAGGGGAAAGGGGTGGACCTGGTGGTGGCGGAGCCCCAGCTGGACCCCGCTCCCATGCGCCGGCTGGCAGAGGAGCTCCGGGCCCGGTTGGTGGTCCTGTACACCGATGCCCTGGACCGGAGGGTCCCCACCTATCTGGACCTTCTCCGGTGGAACCGGAGGGCTTTGTGCCATGAACGTCCTTAAAGGCCCTTGGGGCCTTAGGGAAGGGAGGGTACGCATGCGAGGAAAGGTTAGTTGGTTGGTGTTGGCTTTGGGTCTCGCCCTGGCCCATGGGGAGCATGGGCACGCCGAGGAGCACGGCGAAGGCCTATTCCGCAGATTGGCGGTGGCGGACGCCAAGGAGGCCGTGGTGCGCATCCTGGACGAGGAAGGGAGGGAGCTCGGCCGCTTCACCGTGCCGTCGCCCGCCCGCCTCTACCCCCTGCCGGGCGGGCAGTATGCCCTTGCCGTGCACCGGGAGGCGGGAGCGGTGAGCTTCCTCTTCGGGGGTTTCCGCCTCGAGGACCACGGCGACCACCAGGACGTGAAGGAGGAGAACCCCTACGTGGCCGCCACCCTGCGTACCGGGCCCAAGCCCACCCACAACTTCGCCCACGGGGATTTCCTGGCGGTTTTCCACGATGGGGACGGCACCGTGGCCCTCTTTGACCTGAGGCGGCTGGGCCTGGACTTCACCCCCAGGCTCACGGCCACGGGAGGGACGGACCACGGGGCCCCTGTGGTGTGGGGGAATGCGCTCCTGGTGGGTTTGATGGAGGCGGGGCGGGTGGAGGTCTACACCTTGGAGGGCCGCCGGGCCCTAATCCTCCCCGAGGCTTGCCCCCGGCTCCACGGCGCGGCGGTCCTCGAGGACGTGGCCGCCTTCGGTTGCGCCGATGGGGTGCTCCTAGTGGAGCGCAGGGGCCAGGGGTTTGTAGGGCGGAAGGTGGCGAACCCTCCGGGAAGCCCCCAAGGGGTCCGGGTGGGCACCCTGGCCGCGCACCCTAAGGCGGGGGTCTTTGTGGGGAACTTTGGCCAGGGCCTCGCCTTTTTGAAGCCCGGTGAGGGGGGGATGGAGACCCCCTCCTTGCCCGCCCGTCCCCTGCGCTTTGCCTTTGACCTGGAAGGGAGGTCCCTCTACGTCCTCACCGCTGACGGGCGCTTCCACAAAGTGGACCCGGTGGGGCGCCAGGTGGTGGGGACGCTGGAGGCCATCCCTCCCACGGACACCGCTCCGGGCCTCGCCCTAGGCCACGGGGTGGCCTACCTGGCGGACCCCGGCCGGGGCGAGGTGGTCCGGGTGGACCTGGAGGAGTGGGAGGTAGCGGCCCGCCTGAAGGTGGGGGGTGCTCCCCTCTTCCTGGCCCTCTTTGAGGTGGAGGGGATGAAGCACTAGCTAGGGTTTCCCTTCCGGCCCCGGCCTCGAGGCCGGGGCCTTTTGCGCTCCTTGACAAGAAACTGAGAATGTATTATCATTACGCTACTATGCGCGTGGCCTACGTTTTGGCAAGCCCTCGGGCGGCGAGCCACAAGCTTGGGGGGATGATCCTGCCCCAACTGGAGGCGGGGGTGCACGGGGTGGAGGTGGTGGGCCTTTTCTTCTTTGACGACAACACCTTGGTCCTGCAACGGGGGAACCCCATCGGGGAGCGCCTGGCGAGGGTAGCCAAGGAGAAGGGGATTCTTCTGATGATGTGCGACCTTTGCGCCCTGGAAAGGGGGCTTGCGGAGGGGGAGCCCCGATGGTGCACGCCGAGGGGTGAGGGGCGGATGGAGCCTGGGGGGTGCCGGGTGGCGGCCCACGTGGTGGAAGGGGTGGAGGTGGGGTGTTTTCCGGACCTCTACCGGGCCCTGGCTGGGCGGGTGGACCAGGTGATCACCCTTTAGGGGGTGGGGATGGCGAGGCCTGTTCCCGTCACCGTGCTCGTGGGTTTCCTGGGGGCTGGCAAAACCACCGTCATCAACCACCTGCTCCGCTATGGTCTCCAGGGCAAACGGGTGGCGGTGGTGGTAAACGATTTCGGCGAGGTCAACGTGGACGCCCGGCTGGTGGTGCGCACCACAGAGCGCCTGGTGGAGCTCTCCAACGGGTGCATCTGTTGCACCCTGCGGGAGGACCTCCTGGTGGAGCTGGAGCGCTTGGCGGAGGAAGAACCGGACTACATCCTCGTGGAGTCCACCGGTATTGGGGAGCCCCTTCCCATCGCCCAGACGTTTTACATGGGGAGCTTGCCGGACAAAGTGCGCCTGGACGCCATTGTCACCGTGGTGGACGCCTCCCGCTTCTTCTCGCTTTGGGAGGAGGTGGGCGTGGTGGAGGATGCGGAGGGGAACCCCCAGGAGGAGCCCCTGGCCCCCCTCTTGGCGGATCAGGTGGAGTTTAGCAACATCCTCGTCCTGAACAAGGTGGACCTGGTTTCCCCTGAGGAGCTATCCCGCCTCGAGGACTTCCTCAAGGCCCTTAACCCCAAAGCCCGGATCTACCGGGCGGTGCGGGGCCAGCTAGACCCCTCCCTCCTCCTCGGCACCGGGCTCTACCGCTACGAGGAGGGCCCGGAACACCCCGATTGGGAGAGGGAGTGGAACGCCCCCACCAAGGAAACCGAGGAGTACGGGTTCCAGAGTTTCGTCTACCGCCAGGAGCGTCCCTTCCGCTTTGCCGCCTTTTGGGCTTTCCTAGAGTCTTGGCCTCCCTATGTACTTCGGGCCAAGGGCTTCGTTCGCTTTGCCGACCACCCCCCTGCCTTCCTGTCCCACGCCGGCACCAGCCTGGTCCTAGAGGCCCTGGCCGCACCCCAAGGGGAGGAGGGCCTTTACCTCGCCCTTCCCGAGGGCGAGGACCCCACGGAGATCGTGTTCATCGGCCAGGGGATTGATACGGTCTTCCCTGTCAAGCCACCCGGTCTACCTGACCGGCGTAGTAGGCCCTAAGCCGTCCCATCATCCGCCGAAGGAGCTTGTGGGCCGCTGCCAAAAGGGCCTGCTTTTTCCGCTTGCCTCGGGAAAGCAGCCGGTGGTACAAAGCCCGCATCTCCGGGTCGTGCCGCACCGCTACCAAAGCCCCCATGTAAAGCCGCTTCCGCAAAAGGGGAGGCCCCTTCTTGGAAAGCCGGCTCCGCTCCACGCTCTTCCCCGAAACCTCCCGTTCCGGGATGAGGCCGGCGTAGGAAGCCGCGGCCTTGGCCCGGCCCCAGAGGTGGGAGGGCAGGAAGGCCAACACCGCCGCCGCCACCTGGGGGCCCACCCCGGGAAGGGTCATGAGGACCCGGGACTCAGGGAGGGCCTCCAGGAGGGCTTGGATTCTCTGGTCCACCTCCTCAAGGAGCTCCCGCACCAGGGCTAGCTCCCTGCCGAGGAGAGGCAAAACCCCCTCGCTCCCTGCCCACGCCGCCGCTTCCAGCTGGTTCAGGATGGCCCGTTCTCGCCGGGCCAGGTCTTCCTGGTACCCCACCAGGGCCTTGAGCTCCTGGAGTGCCTGGGGGGGAGGGGTGTAGGCCCGGAGTTCCTCCCGGTACACCAGGGCGTAGCGGGCCAGGAGGGAGGCGTCTTGGCGGTCGGTCTTGTTCCGCTCCCCCATCGCCCTGCGGAAGGCGGCCAGGTGGTAGGGGTTGACCAGGGCGACCCGGGCGGGGGCGTAGAGTGAGGGAGGTGGCCACCCGACCCCGTGTGCCGTGCATGTGGATGCGGTCGTGGAGGACCGGGATACGGTGCGGCGGGGAGGCCGGGGCGGGTGGCTACCCATCAATCCCGCGGGCGTGGTGGCCCGGCAAGCCAAGCGGTAGAGCCTCCCTCAAAGGGCAAGATACAAGAAGCCAAGGCCTCCTTAAGCGCCTCGTATCAGCTCAGTGAAGCTCAATCTTTACCTCCACCTAGGGAGGGAGAGTCATCGGGTTTTGGTTTTCAATCCAGGACCCTCGACACGTGACCGAGAGCCTTGGCCTTTTTAGCTGCGAACTCCAGGAACACGTAGCTCACCCGCAGGGGACCCAAGGCTGGCCTGAGCACGAGACCTGTGGGAGGAAGCTTCCGCTTCAGAGCCTCCACCAAGAAGTCGGGCTCATACCCCTGGTATCCCCCGTCGGCGCCCACCATGCCCACATCGGAAACATAAGCCGTCCCCTTAGGTAGAATGCGGCCATCTTGGGTGGCCACATGGGTGTGGGTGCCGAGGAGGGCGGAAATCCGCCCATCGAAGAGGAAGGCGTGCCCTAGCTTCTCAAACACGGACTCCGAATGGAAATCCACGAGAACGGGTACTCCATCCCATTTTTCCAAGAGAACTTCCAGAGTTTCTAAAGGATCCCCTGCTAGGGGCATGGCGCTCCGGCCCACCAAGTTCACCACCAAAAGCACCTTCTCCCCTTTGCGTAGGAGGAGACTTCCCTTACCAGGGGCGTAGCGGCTAAAGTTGAGGGGCCTTAGGACCCGGGGGTGCCCTAGGACCGCTTCAGCCTCTGGCGGGTCAAAGGAGTGGTTACCTCCGGTGAGGACATCCACCCCCAGGCGCACTAGGCGCTCCACGCTTTCGGACCGCATTCCGGCCCTACCCAGTTCGGGAACCGTAATGTCCAGGTTCTCGCCGTTGACGATTACGAAGTCAGGCTCCAATTCCCGTCTTAGTCGGGGTAGCTCCCGTTCCAAGGCTCTAATTCCTGGTTCCCCCACCACATCCCCAAAAAAGAGTACCCTCATCCACGTACGCCTCCCTCCATCAGGGTTTCTAGGATCCTCCGGTGGAAAAAAAGGAAGAGCGCTAAGGTGGGCAGCGTGGCCAGCACAGAGGCCGCCATGAGGGGTCCCCAAGCGTCGGAGCCTTCCCCCCCAGCAAAGCGCTGCACAGCTACGGTGAGTACGTACATGTCAGGCCGGTTGGCTACGAGCATAGGCCAGACAAATTGGTTCCATGCCCCAATGAAGAGGGTGAGGAAAAGAGCTAGGAGAGTGGGGTAGTTGGCAGGGAGGAGAATTCGAAAGAGGAGGTCCCTGGTCCCGGCTCCATCCACGACGGCTGCCTCGAGGATCTCTTTAGGAAAGCCCAGGAAGTGCTGCCGCAACAGAAAGGTAGCGTACCCTACAGTGAGCATAGGCAGAATGAGGCCGGGGAGGGTGTTGAGAAGGCCCAGACGGGCCACCAATAGGTAATTTGGCAAGTAGGTGACTACGAAGGGTACCAGCATGCTAAGCACGAAGAAACCAAACAGAAATCCCCCTAGGGGTAGCCGTCGGAAAGCGAAGGCATAACCCGCCAGAGCCCCTATGAGGACCTGGCCTAGGGCGGAGCCCAAGGCGAAAACCAAGGTGTTTAGGGTATAACGGGCCCAAGGGAGTTTCTCAAGGACCACCTGGTAGTTTTCCAGGGTCAGGGGGTGAGCAAAGGGGTAAGGATTGGAGAAAAGGGCGTCCGGCGGCGTTAGACTCAGACTCACTTGGTAGGCAAAAGTGAAGTGCTGCCCCAAATTTGGACCACCCCAAGAGAGAGGCCAAGGGGTGTAGTCTGAAGGGGTAGCGAGATGCGCAGGTGGTCAGCGAAGGAAAAGGCAAAAATTGTGTTGGAGGTCTTGTCGG
>Ga0272449_1003329_pt1 | contig 13925 bp, 12 predicted proteins | sample YNPCB0241_FD_198679 | JGI IMG/M metagenome (GOLD analysis project Ga0272449, IMG submission 198679) | Hot spring sediment microbial communities from Yellowstone National Park, WY, United States - YNP-CB-024-1 | ecosystem: Environmental > Aquatic > Thermal springs > Hot (42-90C) > Sediment...
GGCCAGGACCCCCGCCAGGAGCGGCCGCTTTGCCCGTTCCATCTCCAGAATCCCCGTGACCAGCCAGAGGGTCAGAGTGTGATTCTGCCCCATCCGCCAGCCGACCAGGAAGGGGAAGAAAGAGAAGACCAGAACCAGGAACTGGGAGAAGGGGAGCGGACCGGAGCGCAGGCTGGACGGCAGAAGTCGCCAGAGGCACCGGGCCGCGTGGAGGGCCAGCAACAGGCTTAGCCCCCACCAGGTGACCAGGGCGGCGGGGAGAGGAAGGAGCGTCAGGACCCGACAGGCCAGGGCAACGTAGGGCGGGGAGAAGAACGGTATCAGGCCTGGCAGTGGAGTCGGCGCAATCAAGGATTCCTGGATGTGGGCCTGCGCCGGAAAATCGTAGAGTTGGCCGGGGGAAAAGCGGTCCAGCCACCCCGCTGTATACAGTGTGATAAAATCGCCCCCCACGACCTGTCCCAGGCCGCCCAGCCAACCATGGCGAAGGAGGACTTCCATCCCCCAGGCGGCCCACAGGGCGGCTCCGATCAGACGTGGGTAATCCCGCAGCCGGCGGGGTGTCAGGAAAGACACACCACTTTCTCCTTTCACAACTACCTAAACCTCGCCCGGGACAATGGCAACTTACCACACTGGATTTTTGCAGAAATTGCAGAGCTTTATATATATGCATTTGTTTTGGCCGTACTTGGTTTGTCCAAAGCCAACTGCCTTAAACGGGTGAACCAGGGGCAAAGAGTTGCTTGTTTGGATTGCAACCAAATGCAAGCCAGGCAGTCGACAGAACAGTAAGAGCCTCCCCCCGGGAGGCATCATAAATGTTTGGTCTTTCCAGGAATTCAATCAGGGCGTCCACGTCATGTTCGTTGAACCTACCCAACAACAGACGCGCCATTGCTCTCCATGGTTCTTGCCCGCTGTCCGTCGTTGGGGCGCTTGACAGTGCAATCAATTCATGCCTGATGTTGTCGGGAATAGGAGGGGGATTTACATAGACCGAATAAATTTCTCTGGGCAAACTATTCCAACGGATTCCCCACAGCGCTTCTACAAACTCATTCCACTGTATGTCCTTTGAGACACGATTTATATCATCGGCTGTGGCTTCCCAAACATAAACCAATGCTCCCAGCGCGCTAGATCGCGTGTGCACATCATTGTCATCAAGCCCACGGCGCAACGCGCGTACGATCTCCCCGCGATCCTTCAGGGGCAACCTGGATAGTGTTTTTATTGCCTCTATCCTGCCCCATCTGGCTGGATGCTTTCGGGCAATCTCGAGCAACGAGCCAATGATGCTCTTGTCCACTATACCAAATTTTCCTACCAGGCACAGATACTCCTCCACAGCAGACACGTTGACGCTCGTAGAGAGAGTGGAAAGAACCGATCGCAGCGCATCTATGGCTACCTCGTTGTCGGGATCCATTTGCAGAAGAGCATCTATGGCCGTCCGACGTGTTGGATCGGCAATATCGGTGTCGTCCCCTTGCCCTCGGGCAACTCGCTCAAGTTCCGGTCTTGCCATATCGTCCCACCCCAATTGAGCCAGGGCGACGAGCACATCAAATGCGATCTTATGCTTCTTTGCTCGTTCAGGAATAGGAAACATGACATGCTCATCCTCGCCTTTCTCCGGCAACTCTACAAGCATGCCCAGGTTCTCTACACCTCCGATTCCGGAATTTCTAACGATCCTTATAACACCGAATGGGTAATCCCATTGCATAAACGCCCAGGGCCCACTTCTTATTTGTTCGCATATTCTTATTCTTTCGCTCTCGTCCAATTGGCTTATTATTGTTCCAAGTACGGAGACCGCCGAACGCCTCACATCATGGCTACCGTTCTGCAAAATGCACCGGTAAACGCCTGACAGAATGTCTGGATCAATATACCGTGTTTGTTCTACCACCAGAAGCGCATCCATTTGCTCGTCTTTAGACCTCGATCCATAAAGCGCTTCTTTGAAATACCCCATTGTTTTCTCATCGGCTACCCCCGCATCAACAGCACTTCTTAGGGCTTGCCACCGCAAATAATATGACGTTTCGTCTCTTGCGGCATTATTCACTACACTTTTGATTTTGTCGCAAACAGTCATCTTGTCTTCTCCTCTCATTTTGTTCCCCTGATTGGATGCTGTCTGGCAAGGAGGAAAACGCTTAAAAGGAGGCACATCATGGACAAAAGGCTATTTGTTTGCCTGATTGCAACCAAGCATAAGCCAGACAGCCGACAGAACCATAGCAGCAACTTGCTGAGGAACACTAAGAGCGTCTGGGTCTTCCAGAAGTCCAATCAGGCTATACACGTCTTGTTCGTTAAGCCCGCCCAACAACAGGCGAGCCATTGCCCTCCATGACTCTTGATACTCCTCTGTTCGGGCATTTGACAGTAAGAGCAACTCGTGTTTGACACTGTCGGAAATAGAGAGGGGGGTTACACAGGCCGAACAAATCTCTTGGGGTAAACTATTCCAACCAATCCCCCACAGCGTTTCCACGAAATCCCGCCACAGCATGCCCCTTAAATTACGTCTTATATCGCCGATCGTGGCCTCTCCAGTATAAACCAACGCACCCAGAGCGACGGTCTGCACGATATCATCACCATCAAGACCGCGACGCAACACGCGCACGACCTCCTCGCGATCTTTCAGGGGCAGCCTGGATAGTGTTTTTATCGCTTCTGCCCTACCCCGGCTCAGCGGATGCTTTTGAGCAATCTCGAGCAGCGAGTCAACAATGATTTTGTCTACTATACCAAATTTTCTTACCAGGCACAGAGAATCTTCCACATCAAACCACGGGTCTTTTTCTGGAGAGAGAGTGGAGAAAATCGCGCGCAACGCATCCATGGCCACCTTGTTGTTGGGGTCCATTTCCAGGAGAGCATCTATGGCCGTCAGGCGCGCTGGATTGGCAATGTGGGCATCACCCTTCCGTACCCGAGCGATTTGTTCAAGCCCCGGTTTTGCTATATTGCCCCATCCCAATTGGGCCAAAGCAGCGAGTGCCCCAACATGAATCCTTGTTTCATATTCCTTAGCCGACCGGGGATATAAGCGAGAACCTGTGCCGAAGTCTCCTACCCTGCCTTTTGCCATGCATGTAAGCACATCCAAATTCTCCATGCTTCTGATTCCGGAGTTTCCAATAATGCCTGCAACTTCAATTGGGCGTTGCCGTAGCAGAGGCCCCCAGGAATTGTTTCTTATTTGTTCGCATATCTTTATTCTTTCGTCTTCGCTCAATTGGCTTATTATTTTTCCAAGTGTAACAACTGCATTATATGACACAAGACTGTTTTCCTGTATAATACACTGGTAAATTCCTGACAGAATATCTGGATCAACATATCCGGTTTCTCTCACTACCATAAGTGCTCCCAACTGATCGTCTATTGTCCCCGCCCCGTGAAGCGTTTCCTTCAAACACGTTGTTGTTTTTTCATCAGCCATTCCTGCAGCAACAGCATTTCTAAGGACCTCCCACCGGGAAAGTAGCATTTTGTTTCTTGCAGCATTATTCACCGCATTTTTGATTCTGTCACAAACATTCATTTTGTTGCCCCCCTTTATGTTTTGCTCTCATGCAATCATAAGGAGCACAAGGGTTTGAAACCTAAAGATTTGTCCAAACGCGACCTGCACCCACTTTAATATATCACTTTAGCACCCCCGGTGGGACTCGAACCCACAACTTGCGGCTTAGAAGGCCGCCGCTCTTCCTTTTGAGCTACGAGGGCAAGACTGTTGATTGCCAGTTGGGACCACTGTACAAACTGGGCCCTGGGCTGGCTTGCCAGGCTGAATTTCTACAGAAATTATAGGGCCTATATTTGGCCTCTCCCGTTTTTGGCTTTGGACAAATTGGGAAACAGCCAAGACGAACACTATATATAAAGGTCTACAAATTCTGCAAAAACCGCGCTATATATAAAGGTCTATAAATTCTGCAAAAATCCAGACTGGCAGTAAACAAGCAATCAACTCCCTTCGTTGTCCTGGGACCTTATTCGCAAAAGCAAATCAATCGCTGCTTCTCTGGTGTTGGGAATTGTCCCTTGTATTATCGCTTCTACAACCAGGCGCTTCAGTCTCCCAACCTCTTTTCCTGGCGGTATGCCAAACAACTCCATGATTTCCCTGCCCCCAATGGGGCAATAGTCTCTCTGCAGATGCTCTTGTGATTGCATCTCTACTATCTTCTTGTATAGCCTGTCCAGGTCCGCAATCATTTTCTCTTTGTTCACCCCATCAGGCGGAGGGAACGACGCTTCTAGGTCTGAACGCGCCAAAATGTAGAGGGGGTCTAATATGTCCCCGTCGTTAATTATCAGGCGCCTCAGGGCTGCTTGGCCATAAGAACCACTTGCGATTTGCAGAAGAGTCATGTGATTTCTCACCAGGCGCTCTACCTTCTCCAGGTGTTGCTTGCTAAGCCTCATTCTCTCATAAACTTTCTCAACCATATCGGCCCCAACCCCTTCGTGGCCGATAAACGTCCATCCTTTGTCTTGTCGCCATTCTTTTACCTGTGGTTTCCCGATATCATGCAAGAGGGCGGCCCATCTTATCCAAATGTTTTCGCTATCCTTGTCAGCAACTCCTTGTACTACGTAGCACGTGTGTGTATATGCATCTTCCGAGTGATACCGTGAGGCCTGTGGCAGATCCACCAGGCCAACCAGTTCTGGCAGGGTCCATTCCAGCAGGCCCAAATCGCGCAACAAGAACAGTCCTTTGGATGGACGGGCTGATGCAAGGAGTTTTTCAATCTCGGCAGTGATTCTTTCCTGGGAGATGATCTGTAGCCGTTCTCCGTATCTCTTGATGGCTTCTGCCGCTTCTGGAGCAATATCAAAGTCTAGCGTGGCAGCAAAACGGACCGCACGCAGTTGCCTCAAGGGGTCGTCGTTGAATGTTGTCTCGGGATCTACAGGAGTGCGAAGAATGCCTTTGTTCAGGTCATCAATGCCTCCAAATGGGTCTACTATTTCCCCCTCACTACTCCTGTTAAGCGATATTGCTATCGCATTGACGGTAAAATCTCGGCGCGCCAAATCGTCGTACAACGTGCCTGGCGATATTTCAGGTTTCCGCGACTCGGAAAGAGCGTATCTTTCTCTTCTGGCCCCCACAAATTCCAGCACAAGACTGTCCCAAGACACAGCGGCAGTGCCAAACCGTGGGTACATATATACGGTTCTCTTGCCATACTTGCTCGCCACTGCTGAAGCAAAATACACGCCGTCTCCCACCACAACCAAATCAATGTCGTTTTTGATGGGACGACCGAGAAGTAAGTCTCTAACAAACCCGCCAACCACATAGGCTTCTATTCCCAACTCGTCTGCGCACCGCCCGATTTCTTGTAGCGCTGGATAGCAACTGATGTCTACTTTCATCCTGCCCCCTGTTTCTGGTAGGGTCTAACATATGGCCGACAAGGACTTTGGTTCTTGAAAGGCTTCTGGTGGATTTTGAGCCAACCCACCCAGTCGTTTTGTAGAAATTATAGAGCTATATATATAGCATTTGTCTTAGCTGCTCCCGATTTGTCCAAAGGCCAATTTATACAAGGCGACCAGGGAGGCTTTATATATAGCCAGAGGTCTTGTGGATAATACGCAGAGGCCCGAGAGTGCTGTCCTCTCATCCGCCGGCGCGCCAATGATTTACGGGAACTCAATGCAAAAAGACAGTGCGTAAGATTGATAGAGGAGGAGGCCATGAACAGGCCAACAAAAACAGACAAAATCCTGGGGACTGTCATTTTTCTCTTTGTTGTTCCTGTTTCGGCGGGGTGTTTGTGTTCATATCTTGCATACATCGTGTTTTCGTCGCCCCTCATCTGGCAAACCGTGTTTCTCTTTGTCCCCCTGCTGATTCTTGTTTTTTATCTTTTCGGTGACAAAATTGTGCGCAAAAAGTAAGCCTGTTGGCCAACAGACGTTTCCTTGTTGGGACAGAGCCGTGTCTACAGTTGTTACAAGAAGCCACCCGGGGGACTGCTCTTTGTCAGAGCGAGGGGGCTGTGATATACATCTTCGGCGCAAACCCTGTGGCTGGACCGTCCCGAAGTTAGGCCTCTGGAGAGGAACGTCTTTGCGGGGACGCCTTTCGTGCCCACGCAAGATGCCATCATGAAGATGTAGCCATGGAGCAAGGCGGGGGATGTGAGGGGGTTACAAACGGGCAAGTGAAAACGGTGCGCTAACTTTCTCCATGCAAGCAATGATTGGGTTGACTTTTTGTCGCCGCGGTAATTTTTATGGTTTTTTGACCTTGCTGGCCTCTAACATCCTGCATGATCTCCGCCTCGGTTCTGTTTGTCAAAAGTTGCAAGACGCGAATTGCTTTTCCTTCCCCCCAAGTGTCCGATGACTTCCCGTTGTTGATATGGTGTAGAAGAAAGCGAATCTTTTTACCACCATCGTGGTAGTCAACAAATATCCTAATGCCACCCCTTGTTATCTGAACCCGCGCGTCGGTAGGCAAGGGCGGTTGAACAATCTCTATCAGGTCTTCGGGGGTCACTTTTATCACCGTCTTCGAATCCATTGTTACCAGACCTTGCTCTCGGAAGTCCAAAGATTATAGCCAAAGTCAATTCTTCCTCTTTGGAGCAACTCTGCTGCAATTTGGCCGCATCTTCTTGCCACAAGCAGTCGCCGGGCTTTGTTATTATCTTTCTCGTTACCAATTAATGCGCGGCTGATTGCTTGTATCGCGGCGAGTGCTGGGGTATTGGGGCGTAGTTCAACATTCACGCCCTTTAGGTTGGCTCTTAGGAAGTCTATATCTTCTTCGGTGAGTGCCTTGTTTTGCAGATACCCTATTACATGTTGCATCCGACTTACCATTTCTGGAGAGAAGAAATCTGCTACGTCCAGTTCGGAAGCAAGACGACCGCGATGAATGATCCTGAAACCTGTTCCCTCTTTGGACGGCAGTATCATATCAATCCATGTGTGTTGCTCATTGCTGACCACCCCGATGCCCATATATACCTTGACCGCTTCGCGTCCCGTATAGCCATTAACAAAACAAAGTGAAATGTTGTTTGTTGGGTTATACACGCGCAGGAAGGAAACATCCGGGCTTAGATAAAATTCCAGCGCTTCCCAGCCGCAAGGCTCCACCCGCTCTGGCGGAACATTGGATAAAGAATCGGTAATGCGAACTATTGTGTACTGGGTAGAAACCACCGCAATTATTTTTTTGTCTGAATGCAGGCAGACAGGGGGGCTATCACATATTTCTTTGTATCCGCTGTCTTGCGTTGGATCTTGAGGCGGGGCCACAGAACTGGTCAGAACTGAGCGCACAAGATCCGCGTAGGGCGAGTCATGTTTCCAATACCAACTTGTTGGAAATCTTATTTCCACGTCTGGAAATCTTTTCTTTGTCAAAAACAGAACTAGCTGTTTCAGTGCATCCGGGTCTATAGGCACCCTGCGGCTCTTATCCCCAATCACAAGAAAGGGGCTCCATGTGCCATCTGCTTGCTGATCCCACACCAAGCCAGCAATCTGCGAGGGATGCAACTCGCGGTATACCAGACTTCTTTCAAAAGAAGCCCATTCGTTAACACAGGATGTCCAGTCCAGCCTCATCATTCTTCACCTGTTTTCGAAAGGCGATTTTAATCACAACGACAGCATGTCTTTCGCCTTGGATCTGGTATGGGGGCACATAATCATCGGGCCTGGGGAAGTACAGACCGTCCAACTTCTCCTTGTTTTCCCCTGTTTTCACTATTCCCCTCATTTCTCCCGTTTCGATATCATAAACAGCAAACCTGCCTTCCGCCTTTTTGGGCAATGGGGACAGCAAATAGTGAGTGCCTTTCGCTACCCAGGGGATCCGGGGGAATAGAGTTCTCAATTGGGGTGGAGCATACCATCTTTGAACTATCGCTCTTTGTGCCTTTTTATAAGGCATGGCTGATTGAGGCACAATTATTTCCCTGCTCCATTCCTCGCCTATATATGATTCAATCAGCTGAGGAACAGAAAGTTGTTCTTGCCCCACCTTACACATGACCACCCGCGACACCTGTAAGATGCTCCCTCCCTCTGCCGGGGATACAATTATCAAATCCCCGTCGTCACTGAGGCTTGCTTCCGCTGTCTCTTCCCCGGGCCAGCAAAGAACGAAACTCGGAACCAAAAGTGAAGACATTTTCCACCTCTTGTCTTGGTGTTTGTTTTTTCAGGCGGGTGGCGGGAATCGAACCCGCAACAACGGCTTGGAGGGCCGAGGCAATACCGTTTTGCAACACCCGCGATATAATCTATTATAGCAAGAACAAAATCTCGGACAACCAGGGCGTGGAAATGACATACCAAAAGTTGGTGATGCAAACATACGCAAACCTGGCAAAAATCCCCCGGCTTCGTCATGTATTGTATGCTTTGACATCATTTAAACGGGTCGTGTTCTTGGATCAGGAGATAGAAGGCACAAACGCGACCATTTTGCCGGACGGGACAGTAATTGTTGTTGCCCCCAATCTTCAAAAAAACAAGGACGACTACTACCAGGCATGGCGGAGGGCGAGGCTTCTTGATATAGGGCCGGAAAGTGCATTCTTGGTTTACTTGCTTGTGCACGAGGCAACTCACTTATTGTTCCTGCATTACCCGCGAGCCGAATCTCTCAAGAGACAGGGTGTGCCATCAGACATTGTTATGCTTGCCGCAGAGCTAGAATGCAGTGCTGTTGTCTCCCAAGTGGTGCCACTTCCTTTGTGGAGTATAGTCCCTCAAGACTACGGCTTTGCCATCAATGCATCCATGGAAGAAATGGCTTTGCAACTCTACAAACTCAGGCAAGAGCAGACAGGGGCCCAGGAACAAATCGAGGAAATGAAACGCGCATGGGAACAGGTTGTCTCTTCTTTGGATGCGGGCTCGGATCAACTACCCGGCGAGAACGGCGGTGAATATGGCAAAGGAAGAGGCGCTGGCGGTGGTGACCGAGGAGAGAAAAGCGACGCGGAATCACCAGGAAGAGGAACAAGAGAGATCTTTGGGAGGGGTAAGGACAGTCAAGATTACACACTTGTTGGAGAAGACCAAGAAAACGAAAGGGGCGCGGGAGACACAAGCGGGAAATCGGATCTAGAGGAAGATATACCAGACGGAACTGTCATACATGTTGACAAAAACACAGCAGACGAAATCAACGGCGCTGTGCAAAGACTGGCAAGATCAATTGGGTTTGACACACCAGCCGGAAAGCAACTAGAAATAGAGCCAATGTTTCTGTTGCCGCCAGGAGAAGAAAAAGGGGCTGTAGTACATTATCGCATCCCACTGGCGTTCGTCATAGCAGCGCGTAGACATATAGCAAGATCTTCTCCTGCCTTTGCGGGATGGGAAAAGGGCGAAGGAGTCTTTCATGTATCTACCGATCCTGTCGGAGAAGCAATAAGTGTTATTAGCGAGGCATTAACAAGCATCTCGGCACTCCAGAAAGGGACAACATGGAAAAAGCCAAACCGGCGTCTGATGCGTTGGTATGTGGAAGAAGGGGTTTACACCCCTGGCAGGGGAGAACATGGCATTAGGCTGGGCATCGTGGTGGACACGTCCGGCTCCATGTGGCCAATCGTTGATCAGGCAATTAGCATGGCGTACCATATGCGCGGGGATGATGTATGGATAGTGCCGTGTGATGTCCAGGGATATAGGCCACGCCGCAAGAACGAACTGACAGAAGGAGTCGAGGGAGGCGGAGGAACATACCTGTGGAAAGGCGTTAGAGCGTTGTACAACCAAGAAAAATACCCTTTTCTTCCCAGAGAGTTCTCTGCAATCATAGTCATTTCAGATGGTTATTCAAACCTGCCGTCAGAGGAAGAGGTAGAGGAATTTTGGCTTTCCCTTGCACGCAGAAACATACCGATACCCAAACGGTATTTTATTGCTCTTGTTTCTTCACAGGAGTCAATTCCCAATCTTGCGTTTTGGGAAAAAGCAGGCTTTACGACAAGAATGGTTCTGTTGTGATTTCCCACCACCTGTGCTTAGACTTGAATGGAGAAGTTAAGCGGACTTCGGACAAACCAGAAATGACCCAAGCGAACGCCTAATATATAAAGCTCTACAATTTTTGCAAAAATCCGGTTTGTCAGATTGATCCAGTGTCTGTATATATAAAGCTCTATAATTTCTGCAAAAACCCAGCCCGTCAGGTTGAGCCAGGGTCTATATATAAAGCTCTATAATTTCTGCAAAATCTAACCTGGCAGGTTAATTCAAAGCCCAGAGGAAAAAATGAGAAGAATACCCTCACGGGACGCGGAAAACTCCCTAATTTTTATGTGCATTACTGGAAGCCACTTGTACGGGACCAGCACGAAAGACAGCGACTGGGACTGGCGTGGTGTTTTCCTCCCTCCTGCTTCTATATTGCTATCTCCGTTTTTAAAGATAGATACGGTTTCCTTCCAGGAGCGGGAAGACAGGGCGCTCTATCCCCTGGCAAAGTTTATGGATTTGTGCATAGCCGGCCATCCCAACATAACCGAGTTGCTGTTTGTTTATCCGCCGTTCTGTATTAGCACGCCAATATGGGACAGAATAGCGGCACACAGAGACCTTTTTATATCATGCTTGTGGATAGAGAAACTAATGGGATTTGCGAAAAGCGAAAAAAAGAAAATGCAGTCAGCCGACAAGAACATAGAAAAAAGAGACAGGGCGGCGTATCATTACTTGCGCACACTAAGCCACGCGTTATCTTTGATTCGCCATCAGCGTTTGCAATTCCCGATAACAATCCCTATTCAAGTCGATTTTTCTCTTGCTGATGTGCACAGAGGGAGAGTGGAAATAGAAAGAGTCATCAAGGCCGGCATGATTATGGAGCATCTGATAGAAACAGAAAGCCAGAATTCGCATCTTCCTTTATATCCAAGCGACGAGTCGTTAGCCAAGTTGTCTCAAGTATATGTAGAAGCGGTCTCCGAAATGATTGTCTCCAGGAGCAACATTTGGCTTACCCGTCAGCAAATTGATAGATGGAGACAGTCGTTGCAAGATAAGATAAACACTATCGGAAATGGCAACCCAGGAGCGGGGTCTTCACACATCCCCTCCCCGTAGTTGCTCTCGTTTCCTGGGCAACTTCTTCCTTTATATATGTATGCGAGGTGGTCAAAAAGACTGCCTGCAGGGCAGGCCAGTTCAAGCGCTTAAGCGGTTTAGCCAGGAGTAAGTTAAGTGGAAGGAATCTGCACATAGAGAAGCAGGACAACCCGGCCGACCCCCCCCGTCCTCGGTCAGACAAGAACGTCAGGGCCTTTCAGGATGGAAGGGGCTGCCTGTTCTGGCTTGTTGTAACGGCAAAGACCGCCTGCCCCCCCCTGCTTCCTCTGAACTTATATGTAGAGTTCGCCTCAGTCATCCGGTCTTGTCCAAAGCCCAATCGCGTTTTTCTTGCAGACAAATTAATTCCACGGCGACATGGTGATTGACACATGGAGATAGATCGTCTTGTCAACTCAATCATTGTGGGGGATTCCCGAATGGTGCTGAAGATAATACCGGATAACAGCATTGACCTGGTGATCACATCTCCCCCGTACAATTTTGGCCGCGAATACAGAGAAACGACAGACAGTATGGGGTGGGACGAGTATTTTGACTTGCTTTTCTGTGTGTGGAGAGAGTGCTACAGAATACTAAAGCCAGATGGCAGGATTGCTATAGTCATACAGCCCAAGTTTTCCGATTATGTTCCCACCCATCACATTGTCTGGAAACAACTCACAGACATCGGGTTCCACTGGATGGCTGAAATCTTGTGGGACAAGAGCAACTATCACTCCGCCCCGACCACGTGGGGCAGTTGGTGTTCTCCGTCCTTGCCGTACTTTCGCTATACTTGGGAGTTCATAGAGGTGTTCTGGAAAGCCCGGCCCAAGAAAGAGGGGAAAAAAGAATACGCTGATGTGGAGCCAGAGGAGTTTCAGCAAGCAGTTAGAGCCAAGTGGAACATTGCCCCAGAGAAAAGAATGAGGGAGTTTTCTCACCCCGCGATGTTCCCAGAAGAGATTCCAGGCCGTCTCATGCGCATTCTGACCTACAAATACGACATTGTCGTTGACCCCTTCAACGGGGCGGGGACAACCACCGTGATGGCATGGAGGCTAAGAAGGAGATTTATTGGAGTTGATATATCAAAAGAGTACTGCGAAATCGCTTTCCAAAGAGTCGTGTCGGAATCACAACGTCTCTCACTTCTTGATATGCTTGAAGAGAACGATAGAGAATCTCCGTTTTATCCTTCCCCAAGACTTGTTACAGATATTTCCTGTCTGCTTACTCCATCTCCAGAAGGTGTCTGTTCTGAAGAAGTGCCGGACTCGCCCTGCTCTATATCCACGAACCAATAAAAGTCAGGGTCTTCGCGAGTCTCTTGTTCCTGAACCTCCCCGTTCTGGATCTCAAGCAAGCAAACCCGTCTCAGATCCAGAACGGTTATTCTTGCTCCAGACATTCGGGAGAAAACCGACAGGGCTTCTATTGTGTTTTTACCTGGCACCCCTGAAACCCAAAACTGCGGAGAGAGCGAACTGTCGGGATATTGGTAGGTTATCCCTCCCCATCCCCAGTGTTTTTGGCTGTCAGGCAGGAGGTTGCTTTTTAGCCTGAGACCATAAACACAGAAATAATCATCTCCCTTCTCAACCCACCCAAACGTATTGCACAAATGCTCCAGGCCGCGCACGGACTTGCTGGTATCAACCCGTTTGGCAAGCCAACTTGCGGTTCCGCAAATGTGCCAGTGCTCCCGTGGCTGCGTATGCTGTCGCCCCTACCGCTGATCCCAGAACGGTTGTGGCCACCCCTCCTGCTCCTCCGGTGATAGCCGCATATGCCATGGTTGCACCGGCCGCACAAACAAGTGCTGTTCCTGCTGGCACCTGGAGGGCCGGTATCGCCTGCATCGCTATCCTTTTTGTTGTGTCTAACATGCCCCCCGGCACTTCTCCAGCGATGACGGGAAACAGCACAGTATATTCCTTCCCGTCCTTGACGGTTCCCAGCAATGCACGCCTGAGCAAGCCCATCTTAGGCAACGGGGACGCAACAACCATTTCCCCTCTCTCGGTTTTATCCCTGAAGGATAGTACATACACAGAACAAGGGGCGGTTATGGCCAGTTGCGTCAGGAAAAGCACGGTTTTCCAGTACCCTACATTTGTGCTGTACAAAAACCGGTGCAATTCGTCAGGGGTAGACGGAGGATCATACAGGTGGGGGGTCGGTAAAAAACCAATTGCGCTCTCTTCTTCCTGGGTTTTTACTGTTACTCTAATGGGCATCCTGTTATGTCCGGCCTGCTGCATCTTTCCTCCTTAAACACATTCCCGCCATAGCATGTGTACCAGCGGGTGCTTGCCACTGTCAGGAGACAGAGATACAACATCCCAGGCATCGCCTTGGCTGTCTCCTCTTCTGCAGCGACCGTTCTGTTCCCTCGCGGAGATGTCGGGCAGGAGCAGACACCTGGTTGCTGGTGACACAAGGCTGGATTACGAGAGGCCGCTTTTCGTCCTATCCCTGAAAGAAACTTTTGGTATCCTCGGTCGGATCGGAGGCGATGCAACCACGCAACGACTATGCCATCGCAGTCTGTCTCTGTCACTTTCTTTCTGTATCCTCTTTCTGTATCCTCGGTCGGATCAGATACAGCGCAACTGAAAAAGGTTTTCCCTGTGGCCTCTCGTAACCCATACAGCGAGATTGAATTTACCGCAGAGAACACAAAAAAGGGGGGGCAGGCGGTTCTATCTCTTGTATTCTCCTCTCCCTTTGCGGAGAAGGCAACTCTAAGGATGCCGATTTCTATCTCGCCACACGAGGCGGCTCCCCAACCCCCACTGCCAGGGTTTTCCCGT
>Ga0272449_1003330_pt1 | contig 13924 bp, 7 predicted proteins | sample YNPCB0241_FD_198679 | JGI IMG/M metagenome (GOLD analysis project Ga0272449, IMG submission 198679) | Hot spring sediment microbial communities from Yellowstone National Park, WY, United States - YNP-CB-024-1 | ecosystem: Environmental > Aquatic > Thermal springs > Hot (42-90C) > Sediment...
AATCAGAAAAGACAGAATTTTGTGATGGAGTAGCATAAAGAGTTACAGTAGTTCCTTGAGGGTAATTTTCTTGACAATCTTGACCACAGTTAATTCCTGCTGGATTACTTGTAACTGTGCCAGAACCTTGTACTTGAACATTTAAACTATAAGTATTAGAAAAACATCTGTATTGAGCGTTATATGGATAGGATGAATTGCGTCTAAATTCAAAAGTGTAATTATTAGCAGTAGTTGATGTAGGAGTGCCATAAGAAGGAGAACCAAATTCTGCATACCATGGATTCCAACCGCTAGTTGACCAATTTACAGTAGCAAAATTACCAGAAGAATATTGAACCAGCAATTTCCAAAGTTGATTAACCCCATAAATAAGCGTATTAATATTATTGAGTGTATAAGAATAAATACTACCGCCACCACCCGTTATATCTCCAGGAACCATTTGCCAATCATTAAGCCAAGCACAGGGCGAACCCAAACCAAAAATACAATTTTGATGATAAATCAAATTATTATTTCCAATAATTGCGACGCCAATCGAGTTTTTATAATTAGAAGCGCTATTACTTGGAATGTAAACTGTTACAGGATTGGTGTTTGATTTTAAAGCATAAGAGGTTTGAGGAATATTATACCAATTATTATTACAATTAGCAGAAACTATTGCGTCGACCTCTAAATTAGTGCTAGCACTATGAGTCAAATCGCCAGAAGTACCAGTAACTGAAAGAGTATAAGAATTTGCAGGTGTGGAATAGGTTGTTGCAACTGTTAAAACAGTAGAAGTAGAACTATTAGATGGTGGAGTTAAAGAGGTTTCTGCTAATGAACAAGTGCTATTTGCTGGACAATTAGAAACAGATAAAGAAACTGTACCACTGAAACCATTAAGAGAACTAATTGTAACATCGTAAACCGTAGTCTCGCCTTGATTAATAATTCTTATAGCAGGAGAAATTGAAATAGAAAAATCGGGATTACTACCAACACCCCCTCCACCTTCATCGCATCGATATGGTGGATAAAAAACTACTTTAATTGTAGGATCAATTTCTTCACAATAACCACCCAGATATTGACCCTCACAGTAACCTTCTGTTGTACAACCATAATATGATAATGACCTCCCTCTGATTATCCCATAATCACAATTGTATTCATCTATACACCAACCTGTATTTGGTGTATTATAAAGTGTAGTAAAATATACTGGATTAACACAAGTTAGAGAATAAAGTCCTCCACATTCTTCAAAAGTACAAGCTTCTTTGGGACAAATAAAGGTAATAAGAGCATATACAGAATTTACAAAAAACAAAAGACTTATAAAAGACAACAACAAAATAATCAGAAAAGACAAAAAAACATTTCTTAAAATCATAAATTTAATTGTTGATAATAAACTATTCATCTATTTTTTTTAATTTCAATAATATTATTACGACGTATAAGAGTAATATCTACAATGTTTTGTTTATTATTGAGGCTAGAGATTATAATTATTCTATCAGTACCTTTTAATGCCGAAATTTTAGCTATTTCTCCGCTGATCAAAATATTACCCTCAATTCCCCATCCGTTATTTAATAAATATTTCTTATAGTATTTAATAATATTAGTAGGAGAAGTTTCTTGACTCAAATATCTTATAATATATTGTTTTTCTCCTCCCTCTATATTTGCCTCATAACTTTGCAAAATTTGCGCATCTTTTTCTTGAATAATATCTTTTGGAAAAGCTTCTAAAATTTTATTAATTCCAGGTTGTGTTACTTCTACTTTAGGAGGTGATGGTAAAGAAACAGTTTTTTCCGCTTCTTTGGTTTCTATTTTATTTTCTAATTTTTCTTTTGGTTTTAAATAATAATTATAAATTAATAAAGCGCCTACAATAACTAATATTCCTAATATCAAAAAAAGAATTAATTTTTTGTTTTGAATTTGTGCCATTAATTTAATTATATCACCATATTTTTAAAAAACAACTCTAATTATTTAAATCTCAATTTTTTTGACTTTTTTATTAATTTATTGTAAAATATAAATAATGAAAAATGTAGGAATTATTATTTTTATTGTTTTTTTATTATATAATTTCAATTCGGGGATTTCATTTGCTTATGACTGGAATTGGAATTCTTATTATAATTCCTATTATAACTCCTATTATTATAGTAATTATTTTCAAAATTATGCCTCTTGGGATTGGAATTATAAATCTTATAACTCAACTTGTCAATATAACTATAATGGATATTATAATGATTGGAGGTGGAATAATAATTTAATTAACCCCAATCAACCCAATTTTGTAAATAATTCTCAAAATAATTCAAATTGGATTTTAGAAAATACTAATACCAACGAAACAAATAATAATCAAATTTATTTAAATAACAACTATCAAAATGATATAAATATTTATTATGAAACAAACTATGAAGAAATAAAAAATCAAAAAAATAATATTCCTCAGTCCGATATTCAAACAATTTTAATAAATAATCAATCTCAATATCTTTCTGCTTTAAATATTGCACCCTTATTATCTGCTCTTGAAAACGCTAAAAACATGGGCGTAATTCCGCCCAAAATCCGTGTGGCAGTAATCGATTCAGGAATTAATTGTAATAATAAAGCTATTGCGCCATTTATAAATTATAATGCGAGCAAAAGTTTTATTTCGTCTTCGTCTGCTTGTATAGATAAATCTGGCCATGGCACATTAATAGCATATATTATAAGTCAAATCTGTGGCCAATATTGCGAAATAATAAGTCTTAAAGTAATGGAATCTCAAAATCTTGTTTATACCCAACCAATAATTTCTGCTCTTAAAGAAATAGCAAGCTGGGATAATAAATCAGTAGCTATAATGTCTTTAGCAACAGGCCCTGATCCAGAATTAATGAATGCGTTATATAATTTACGTAATAAAACCTATATAGTAGCTGCTGCTGGAAATAATGGATTAGATTCCTTACCTGCGCCTGCCTTTTATGGAATTCATATGCGCCACCTTACAAGTGTTGCTTCTGTAGAAAATGACGGATCTATTTCATCTTATTCTAATCGAGGTGGTGCTGTGGAAATTGCCGCTTTTGGAACAATGGTTTGTGGCCCAACACCAGACAATGGTTGGGGATGTAGTAGCGGAACATCTTTTGCAACCCCACAGGTAGGCGCAATTGGTGCATTACTTTTTGCTTTATATCCTCAAGCTACACCCGAATTAATAGAACGTGTAATTTTAATGGGTGCTACTACTGAACCGAAACTTAAAGGCGTAATAGGAAGTTCATATTATGCAGGCGAAGGGTTAATAGCTAATGGTGGCGGAGCTCTTACTGCTTTAGAAAGAATTAAAAATGTTAAATTAATTAGCATTTCGCCCCAAACACCCAATCCAGGAGAAACAATTTTTTTGAAAACTAATGAAAATGATTCTTGGCTTTCTAAATATTTTATTGAAGTTAAAATTTCATCAAAAAATGACACGCAACTAATTCAAGTTACTCCAACTATTTATGGTTTATCTTTTATCGCGCCTTCTTATGACGAATACAGCATAAATTTATTAATCGAAGGAGTGATATCTACTAATGCTTTATTAATAAAAAATAAACAAGAATTAGCACCTCAAATTACAAAAATAAACAATTTAAATAACACTAATGAATTTTCTCCTGGTGATACTGCAATAATTTTAGGAGAAAACTTTATTTGTCCTAACTGTCAAACGTTTATAGAAATGGCTGATGGTAGGAAATTAACACCTCTTTATGTTACAAGCAATCAAATAAGTTTTGAAGTACCTAAAGATTTACCTACGCCAGGTGATTTTTGGGTAAGAGTTTGGATTTCTGATAGTAAAACCAGTAATTGGGTAAGGGGTGTTTTAATTGTATCTTTACCTCAAATTGTTTCTGTAGAAAATATTACCTTAGGAGGTCAAGTTTTTCGTCCAGGAGATATAGGAGTGGTTAGAGGAGAAAATTTTGTAAGTAAAGATTGTAATCAAAATTGTGCTTCCTTAGAATTACCCGATGGAACAATTATAACTCCTATAAATGTTTCAAATAATGAAATTGTTTTTCAAGTTCCTGAAACTATGCCTCCTTTTGGTGATTTTTGGATAAGAGTTTCACGTTCTGATGGCAAAACCAGTAATTGGGTAAAGGTAGTGTTGGGAGGGTAAAATTAATTATTTGTTGAAGTAGAACTCGAGTTTAGTTTGGAATAAAGACCAATATGAATATTTGATATACTCACAATTGTTGTATTTTTATCTTGAGGATTTGGTCCAATAATAATAGTTAATTTATCTGGTTGTTTTTCTTTAATGGCTGTTATTCTTTTTGTTTCGCTATCTCCCCTTAAATCAATAACTTGCCATTTATTTTTTTCAAAATAATTTTTATAAAAATCAAATTGCTCTTTAGAATTTTTAGAACTTACAAAGCTAAAAAATGATTGAATTTGATAAAGAGTTAATTCTTTGTTATATGGAAATGGCTTGGTATAATAACTTTCTAAAACATTAATATTTTCTTCAGAAACAATATCCTTGGGTAAATAAGGTGGTAATTCTTTTGATGATAAATGAATAATTTTTTCTTCTAATTTTGGTATGGTGCTTGTTGGCGTTAAAACACTTTCTTTTAGTTGTTTATGTTTATATAAAAAAACAATTATTATTAAAACTAAAACTCCAGTAAAAAATAATATTAATTGTTTTTTTGATAATTGATTTGTTAATTGCTGATTGCTCATTTTTTAATTTTAAAACTAAAAGTTTTAAAAATCAATTTGGTTACCAGCCAAAAAGTTTTCCAATATCTTCTGGTGTTTCACGTTTTCTTGCAATTCTTACTTCTCCATTAGAAACAACAAGTTTTAATGGCGACGACAAAAGGCAATGATGCGAAGATAATGAATCTTGATATGCTCCAGTATCAAAAAAAGCAATATAAAGTTCTTTTGTTTCATCAAGTTTTGGTAAAAGAATATAAGAACCTCCTGCAGTATATTTATCATCACTATCACAAGAAGAACCGACAAGCCATACTTTTTGAAGTTTTTTGGTATTTAAATTATTAACGGGTGTTACGTGCCATTTTTGATGGATTGCCCACGTATCAACTAAGTCATTCATAAAGCTTCCATCTATAATATACCATTTTTTATCGTTTTTATTTTCAATTGGTTTTTCTGCTAAGATTTTATAAATAGTAATTTGAGCAGGCGCAGCGACATAGCGTCCCCATTCCACTATTAAATTAGGATGTTTAATTTTAAATTTATCCGCATAATGTTTTGCGGTTTTTACAACTTGTTGAATTAATGTTTTTGCTTTATAAAAATGTTTTTTCTTTTCATAAGGAATACCCGCTCCACCACCAATATCAATAGTATCAAGCGTTGGATTTTTTTCTTTTAAGCGGGCATAAATTTCAATTGCTTTTTTTAAAGGCGAAATAATTCCTTCTATTTTTTCAATTTGACTTGATAAATGATAATGTAAAACCGCTAAGTTTTTAATTCTTCCTAATTTATAAATTTCTTCTTCTGTAAATCCAAAACGATTAAATTTTTTGTCCCAATGAGCGCCAATTCTAATATTCATATTTAAACGTATACCAATATCTCCTTTAAATTTTTTTAATGCTTCAAGTTCGTTATATTCTTCAATAATAGGGATAATAGAAAGTCCGCGATTGCGCAATTCATTAATTAAAGCAATATATTTTGGCGTCTTTGGTCCATTACAAATCACTCTAATTTTTTCATTAAATTTTTCTTGTTCTAACATTTTTTTGGTTAAATATAACTCATTGGCTGAAGAAACTTCTAAGTTTGCTCCTTCCGCAACTGCTGGCAAAACAAATTCTCGGTTTTGATTAACCTTCATAGCATAATGGTAAAAAAACTTGCCTTTATAACCTAAAATTTTTATATAAGCGGAAAAAGTATCAATTAAATCACGTACACGATTTTCAATTATGGTTGGAAAAACGATTTCGGTTGGAGTGCCATATTTTTTTATTAACTCAAAAATATTATATTGGAAATTTCCCTCGCGCACTAAAAGTTCTCCATTTGAATTTACATCAAAATGACTTGTGTTATAATCTTCGCTACCCAATTTCCAAAATTTTTTAATTTTATTTTTAATATTACTCTTTTTTGACATTTAATAATTTTATTATAATATTTTTTTACAAAAAATAAATACTTGTGAAATTTTGTTTCTTTTTTATTTTTTTGCTAAATTATATTTATGAAATTTGTTTCTGATTTTCATATTCATTCAAAATATTCCCGTGCTGTTTCGCAAAAAATGAATTTAGAAGAATTAAATGCTTGGGCGGATATTAAAGGCATTTTAGTTTTAGGAACTGGAGATTTTACACATCCGGAATGGTTTTCAGAAATAAAACAAAAACTTGAACCTGCAGAACCTGGGCTTTTTAAATTAAAAAAAGAATATCAATTTCCAAATTTTAAAGGTAAAATTCCTGAAACACGTTTTATTTTATCTGTTGAAATTTCAAGTATTTATTCTTGGAATGGAAAAATGCGAAGAATTCATAATGTTATACTTTTGCCTGATATAAATTCTGCAGAAAAATTAAATTATCGTCTTTCTTTTATAGGAAATTTATCCGCTGATGGCAGACCAATTTTAGGATTAAGCTCTAAAGAATTAGTAAAAATAACTTTAGATGTATGTCCTGATGCTTTAATTATCCCGGCGCACTGTCTTTTACCCGATACTCTTATTCATACTAAAAATAATTTATTAAAACCAATTAAAGAAATTAAAAAGGGTGATTGGGTAATTACTCATAAAAACAAATGGAGAAAAGTAGAAAAAGTTTTTAAAAGACCTTATAATGGAAAAGTTTATCATATTAAACCGCGCAATTTTTCTTTAGGATTAATAACAACGCCAGAGCATCCTTTTTATGCTATAAAAACTCATAAAAATTGTCATTGGAGCAATGGTATATGCAAGCCTTCTCATTTAAATTTAGATGATTGTAAAGAAAAATATTTTAAAAATTATAAACCAGAATGGATTCCTGCTGAAAAATTAGAAAGAGGAGATGTTTTAATTTACCCAAGATTTTTAAATGTTTTTAAAAATAAAAAAATAGAAAAAATAAATTTAAAAGAAATAATTAAAAATAATACCCTAAAAACAAATTTAAATGAAGATATTATAACACCCAACGGATCAAAAACAACTCAAATTAAAAATTTTATATCTATTAATAAAGATTTTTGCAAGTTAGCGGGTTATTATTTGGCAGAAGGGTATACTAATAGCCGAGATTTAATTGGTTTTTCTTTTAGCGCTAAAGAAAAAAAATATATAAAAGAAGTTATTGATTTAATGAAAAAAGTTTTTGGTTTTAACAAAAAACCAAAGATAAGAAAAAGCAAAGAAAATAATGGCGTTGAAATACTTTTTTATTCAAAGATTTTATGTAATGTTTTTGAAAACTTATTTTATTCTTCTGAAAAAATTAAAAATGCAAGTACTAAAAAATTACCGGATTGGGCATTAGGACTACCCCAAGATTTACAAGTAGAAATTTTTCGTTGTTGGTGGCGAGGAGATAGCGGATATACCACCTCGCGTTGGTTAATAAATCAAATGAAAATTATTCTTTTAAGATTGGGCATTGTTCCTTCTATTTATGTTTATAAAAAAAATGATTATAATAAACAACTAAAAAAATTTATAAAAGAAAGAAAAATAAAGGCGCGTTATGATGTTTATTCAATGCGCCAATTATCTTTTTATGAGGATAAGTTTAATCTTTTAAAAGAAACAGAATTTAAAAAAATAGCTAAGCACAATAAAAATAAAGATAAAAAATATGGATGGATTGATGATAATTATATTTATTTGCCAATATATGATATTAAAATTAAAAATTATAAAGGAGAAGTTTATAATTTAGAAGTTGAAAAAGATAATTCTTATGTTTCGGAATTTGCGACAATTCATAATTGTTGGACGCCATGGTTTAGTTTGTTTGGATCAATGTCGGGGTTTGATTCCTTAAAAGAGTGTTTTGGAGAATATAGTCAAAATATTTTAGCAATTGAAACCGGACTTTCAAGCGATCCACAAATGAACTGGCGCATTCCCGAATTAGATTCTTATGCAATTGTTTCTAATTCTGACTCGCATTCTTTAGAAAGAATTGGTCGCGAAGCCAACGTCTTTGAAACTGAACTTTCTTATAATGGTATAGTAAATGCCATAAAAAACAGCACTCCAAAAAATATTAAGGAAAACAATTTTTCTGAAGTTAAACCTCCTAAAATTTTATATACCATTGAATTTTTCCCAGAAGAAGGAAAATATCATTATGATGGCCATAGACTTTGTGGTGTCTCTTTTTCTCCATTTGACTCTAAAAAACATAACAACACTTGTCCCAAATGCGGAAAACCGCTAACAATTGGTGTAATGCATAGAGTCGAACAATTAGCCAAAAGACCTGCTGATTTTTTTGATCCTAAAAGACCTGGGTTTAAAAAACTTGTAACCTTAGATGAAATAATTGCCGATGCTTTGGGAATTGGCAAGACCTCAAAAACAGTTTGGGAAATTTACAAAGATTTAATTTTAAATTTTGAAAATGAATTAAATATCTTATTAAATGTTCCAATCTCTGAAATTAAATTAGCTTCAAATGAATTAATTGCTGAAGGAGTAAAAAGAGTTCGCGAAGGCAAACTTTATATCTTTCCCGGATACGATGGCGAATACGGCAAAGTTTATATTTTCGAAGAAAACGAAAGAAAAAATTTTAGCGATTCCAACACAAAACAAAACACATTGTTTTAATAAATTAATTTAAAAGACCTACATCTTTAAGAAAAAATTTCCAGTCTTTCTTTGTATATCGAAGCTCGTTTAGCGGAACCAAATATCGTGTTTCTCGCACTTGTCCTAAATATTTTAATTTTTTTCCTTTTTTAATAGGCTCGTATTCCGAGGTTTTAAAATAACCACAAATAAATCCTTTAATTTTTGATTGAATTTCTCCGCATTTATATTGTCTAACTCTATCTCTCATTTTAGATAAATAAAATATAAATTTTTTATCAGAAGAAGGAATTTTATCTTCTGCAAAATCAAGGAGACGCGAAAAACCACACACTTCTATAAAGAACTGCAAAAGAGTAGGTTGAGGCACAAAACATTTTACGCTTATTCCATAGTCATATCCTAAATCCGCTTCTGCCCAAATTCCTCCTAAAGAAGGCGATGTTTTTATACTTATATTTTTCTTAGCATTAATAATATCGTTTCTGTATCTCTCAATTTGTCTAGATATTTCCCAATCTATATCTATCTTCGTAGAAAAATTATTTTCTAAAAACTTTTTAATCATAATTTCGCCCAATTTTCCAATAAATTGATCTACTAAAATTGATTCGAATGTTCTTCGTCTTTCTCTAAAACCTTTTTGTGTAATTGTTGCTTTTGTTCCGCCGCTAAACATTTGATATGTTATTTCAATACAAAAAATTAAGAGCCTTATTATATCCTCATCTGCTATGCTTAAAATAATAGTATTAGGAATAAGTTTTTCTTTTGTCCATTTTAAAACCTTTTCTTTTTCCAGAAACAATTTTTTTCCTTGTTGCTTAATAATATTAAAATCATTTATTCTACACACAGAAAGCAATAAATCTCCTAATTCTTCGGTTTCAAAAATTATACCACTTTCTTTTTCAATAAAATCTCTAAGAAACTTAATAAAAGTCTTTTTGTTGCTTTTAAATTTAGAGGGACTATTTAATTCACTTTTTAAAATAAAATATTCTGTTGAATTCATTTTTGTTTTTTTAATATTACTAAATGTTCTGTTTTTATTCTATCATCTTTTATACCAGAAGCTGGGTTAATTTTAGATTTAAACATTACTCTAGATAATATTTTATCTATAAATGTAATCTCGTGTTCCCAACCAAATTCGCTTAAATACTCTATTATTATTTCATCTATAGGAATTGGCGTACTCCTTACTTTTGCTGGACCAACAAAAATACACATATAATTTTTAACTCTTTCTCCTAATTTTGAAAAAATTGATAAAATAGCATAAAAATATCTATCATAAAGAATTTTTAAGTGATCTTCTTTTATTTTTTTTCTAAATTCAAAAAACTTTTTAGAATATATTTCAATTTTAGGCACATCTCTATAAGGAATTTCTTTTTGAGTAAGATTTCTTATATATTTATCATCGTATCCCAACCAAAATAATTCAAGTTTTGTAGATCTTATATATTCTTGTGCTTGAAGATATGGAGGAGAGGTTATAAGAATATCTACATCGTCTTCAAGTTCTGTTACTAAAGTATCTATACCGGATTTGATTTTATATTTTACTTCTTTTGGATTAAGTTGGTAATATTCATAAATCTTATTATAAAGCAAAAGTACTTCTTTTTTTAACATTTTATAAAATATATTTTCCCAATCCTCTTTTAAAAGATTTTCTATTTTTTTTCTTGAATATTTAGATTGATGTAATTTATGAACTTTTTCATCGCAAAAACTAAAATATTTTGTTACTTTTAAAAGCGGAATGAGTAAAAAATATTTATTTTCATCATTTAAAGAATGCACAAATCCCCATGCTCTATAAAGAACCGGAAGAAATTCTTTTGGAAACCAATAATTTAAATTATTCCAAGAGGGTATAAATTCCTTATTTGAATTTTTAATACCCTCTAAAAAATTTAATAATTCATTAATGTTTAATTGAGATTTTTTTAATGTAGATGTTTTATGAATAATATCAATTATAGGATTTAAATCCCATAATTCATAATCATATCCATAAATTTTTGATACCAAGCCGGTGGTCCCATATCCAGCAAAAGGATCAAATATTTTCATTCCTGGCGCTCCATATCTTTTTAAAACGAATGCAATTACTTGTGGAATAAATTTTGCGGGGTATTTATAAATAGAAAATGTGCCGTAAGTAGTAGAAGGAATTTCTGGAATTATATTCCTAAATAATATAGAAACTCTTTGTCCGTTTTTATAAGTTTTTAATTCATCACCAGGTATAATATCTTTATTAACTATAGACGTTAAATTTAGTTGTAAATTTTTATCTCTCTTATAATCCATATAAACATTATATCATAAAATCTAAAAAACTAAATAATACACGGTATTAAAATTTAATTTAAGATAAATAAAAAATTTGCTTTTCATAATGCTTTTCATAAAATATTCCCAAGAATTGCAATTTATAAAAAGTTCTTATAGGTTTTTAAATAAGGGACTAATTTAAGATATACAATTTGTCGGGGCGCCGGGATTCGCCCTCCGGAGGAGGGTCCTCCTTTGGAGGAAACCCGGACTAATTAGTTATTGCTATGTCGTGATGCCGGGATTCGTCCTCCGAAGGAGGATCCTCCTTCGGAGGAAACCCGGGCTAATTTAAAGTTATATACAATTTGTCGGGGCGCCGGGATTCGAACCCGGACTAAATCCTCCCAAAGGACTCGTGCTACCATTACACTACGCCCCGCCAAACTTTTATTCTAAAAGAAAACTTTTTAGTCCTATCTTTACATTATAAAATTTTTTATATAAAATCAAATTGGTATTAGGGTTTAAAACTTAAAATGCTGTATTAATTTTGAGCCTGTAGCTCAGGGGTAGAGCGTCGCACTTACACTGCGAAGGTCGCTGGTTCGAATCCAGCCGGGCTCACAAATAAATAAAATTAAAAAGTGTGGTTCTAGTATTTTTATAAAACTCCGCTCAAGCTTGCTTTAGTAAAAATCTATAAAAAATCAAATCGCTCCGTCCTGCCGCCTCTACTTAGATGACAACTTGTCTTGCAGAAAAATTTTCTTCAATATTTTTAAAAAGGAAAAGAAATTTTTACTTTAGTCTCTAAACCAAAGGCGTGTGATGTTCGTTTTAATCCACGAACAGAAAATTTCTGTTTCTTTTCAGCTCCTACTTTTATTCCAGACCGCTTTTATCTTTTTAAAAGCTCCTGCTCTATTTATCAAAAAGTGTTCAGTATCATTGTAGCCGAGAGAACACGTGTCTTATATAGCGCAAATAAAATTAGGATGTAAGCATTTGTATTAATAAAAATTTATTTTTTTTGAGCTTAATTTTTTGAACCTGTAATAATAAAATATGGTTCGTCTTTGGAAGATCTTTTAACATTAGCTGAGAATGAATCAAAAATAATAGTAAAAGAATAAGTTTTTGAAGATTCTAAAAGTGGTTGGTCTGGGAAATCAAGAGCTAAAATTTTGTTTTTTATAGAACTATCAACTGGAAGAGTGTTTGATTCAGCTATTTTATTTCCTAAATCATCATATAATATAGCTTTTATACTTCCCCAAGGTTTTGGCCAGTCAAGTCCTCCTGAAAAATTATCAATCCAGATTTTTAAAGTTTTAGCTTTACCACTGTTTTGAGCAATAAATTGATGTGTTATTGAGTTTAAAACTGGATTTTGCCATTTTTCTTCTACTTCAGTTTGGCTTGCTATTACAACATAATCATCTGGAAAAGACCAATTGATTATATCTTCTGAAATATTTTGGAATTCATCTTTAGCGCGCAAACCAATTGTATAAGAATTAGGATATATAACATCTATAGAATATGGAAAATAGTTTATTTTCGTCCAATTGTTTGGATCAAGTTCAGTTGAAGTTGAGTAGTTAATCTCATAAATTAGGTTTTCATCTGGTGAATCTGGATCTGTTGTTGTTGAACCTAAAATATTTAATTTTTGATTTGAAGAATCAAAAGATATTTCTATTTTTGGTTTATTTGGAGGTAAAAGATGCGAATTTGAAGATAAATAATATTTTTTAGAATCACTTGCAGAAAAACCCATAAATTGAGTATCAGCTGAATTCCCCCAAAAACTATTATAAAAACCTAATGTTAAATAATCATTATTCTCTAATGCTTTATCTATTAAAAGCTCAACCGTAATAATATTATCTTCTAAAGAATTAAAATCATAAGCCCATGTTCCAAGCCAAGTAGTATGCCCGCCTCCTTTTATACAAGATCTTTTATTTTGAGGGAAGATTAAAACATTAGAAGGCCCAAAGATGCAAGCGGGGTAATTTATTTTAACTTGATTTGAATTAGAAATTACCATTCCATTTTCAGTTGAAATAATTTGATTTATAGGATTTTGGTTTAAATAAAAGACAATGCCTTTATAACCAAAACTACTTATATCACTTATGTCATTTTTATCCCAAAAATGATAGTCATCTCTAAATTTAATTGTAAAATAATATTTTTGCGTGTTTGGATCTTTGAAAAAATATCCTTCTTGAATAAAGCTTGGCATAAATTGTGAGATTGAAGAGGTTGATTCAAGACCATCTTTATCTTTAATGCTAAATTCATAATTATAAGTTTTATTAAGTTCAAAAATAGGGATGTTGTAAATAAATTCTTCTGTAGAGCTATTAAAGCTTAAATTATTTATTTTATCTAAATCTTTGGCTTCAGATTCAAAAAGAATTGTTGGGGTTGAAGAATTATTTTTATCTTCAAGTTTATAGATTAATGTTGATGTTTCTTGGTTAGCATCTTTTGTAAGTTTAAAAGATATTTTTATTGATTGGGTATTTAAATCGTATTGAGAGCTTAATTCTCTAATTTCTGGTTTGTTTCTTGGCTCTGGAAGATTTTGGCTATTTTGAGGTTTTGGTGATTGTCTTATCTCAAAATCTTTTGCTTCGTCGTTATCACAACCATTTCCAAGAAATTCACCTTCGTTTTGTGAAGACCTACATTCCCCATCATAAGCTAATCTTTCTATAGAATTACCTTCATTTACTATTCCTTTTTGGGCTTTAAAAGCATCATAGT
>Ga0272449_1003331_pt1 | contig 13924 bp, 16 predicted proteins | sample YNPCB0241_FD_198679 | JGI IMG/M metagenome (GOLD analysis project Ga0272449, IMG submission 198679) | Hot spring sediment microbial communities from Yellowstone National Park, WY, United States - YNP-CB-024-1 | ecosystem: Environmental > Aquatic > Thermal springs > Hot (42-90C) > Sediment...
CTTTATTTTTATCCATCATTTCATAAATTTTTTCATTTTCTGGATCATAAGGCAATATATAAATAAACGCATTTTTAACCGCTGGAAAAGAAATCTTTTGAGGCCCTTTTTCTTCTACAACACTTCTCAAAAAAAGCATATTACAATAAGGACAAATTGAATGAGATGGTTCATTAAATAGATAAGAATTAAAATTAGTAACATTTTCAACAAAAACATTTATAGGTGGATTAAATCTTAAATTTTTAAATTTATGTTTTATTCCACAAAATGGACAAATTGTTTCTTCACCTATTAATTTTTCTTTTTCAACAGATTGAAAATAAGTATCTAAGAGCCTCTGTCTCCAAAAAATTAACAGTGAATTTTCCGGAATAGATACTATCTTTTTATTTTTATCTTTATAAAATTTTCCGCCTGCTTCCATAACAGCCTTTCTTAAAGTATCTCTTGCAAATATAGAACCACCAATGGACTGCTTTGCTTTTCCAGTTAACCCTCTTTTTGGTAACATAATATATTTCATTTCTTCTGAAGTTATATCCCTTTCTCTACCATTTTCATCTTTTATTTTAAAAACATAATCTTCACGACTTAAAAGGTCTGTTTCAAAAAGATGGAAGATGGGGGAATATAAAGAATTTAAGTTCTTCTCTTCACAACTTCCTTCAATTAATTTTTCAATAGCCTCATTGAATTCTTGAGAAGTAATTATATCATCTTGCTTGGCCACATATTTAGCCCACTCATAAATCGCTGTTATCATAGAAAATCCTTTTTATTTTTATCAGATTTAAAGTATATTTTTTATTTTTAACTTCTTGATTTACAAGGACACGCATTGGGAAGACATAAATTAATCTTGGTGCGATAAAAAATTTATTTTGTAAAAATTGGGATAAAAAGGGAAATATCACTGCCTCTGTTTTGCCTGAACCAGTTGGTGATTTAATAAGTAATGGAAAATTGTTATTAAATATTTCTTTTTCAACTTCTTTTTGATAAGGATAGGGTTCAAAACCCCCTATTTCCTTAATTTCCATATTTATATTATATCATAAAATTCATTTTTTGTCAAATTTTTTGCGGTCTTCTAAGATTTTAATTGTTAATGAATGCTTTTTTCCTTTTTCCCTCTTTCCTCCGTGGGAGAGAGTCAGGGTGAGGGGGAACTCATTTTTCCCCCTCACCTTTTATCCTCTCCCATTTAGGGAGAGGAAATGAGAGTAAGAAATAGAATCAGAGAGGAAATGTGGGCAAGGGAAAAAGTAAGTGTAAGGAAATATGAAAAAGGGGTGAGTGAGGGGATTTGAACCCCCGACTCCTGGAGCCACAGTCCAGTGCTCTTCCGCTGAGCTACACTCACCACTTATTTATATTTTATCCTCTCTATTAGAAATTGTAAACTTCATATGTTAAAATCAAAAAAATAAAAATGGAAAAAGTAATTAATCTTAAAGAAATTTTCAGGTCTTTTAAGTATAGAAATTACAGGTTATACTTTATTGGTCAGGGTCTTTCATTAACAGGAACATGGATGCAGAGAATGGCTTTACCCTGGCTTGTTTATCGCCTTACAAATTCCCCTTTTTTACTTGGATTTATTGGTTTTATAACTCAAATTCCTACTTTCATTTTACTTCCATTCTGTGGTGTTTTAAGTGATAAATGGAATAAATACGCTATACTTATAATTACACAGATTCTCGCAATGGTCCAGGCATTTATTCTGACAGTCCTTTTTTATACAAATTTAATTAAAATCTGGCATATTATTGCTCTTGGTATTTTTCTTGGAATTGTTAATGCTTTTGAATTACCATCAAGACAGGCATTTATTGTTGAAATTGTTAATAAAAATGACTTACAGAATGCAATAGCACTTAATTCCTCACTTGTAAATCTTACAAAACTTATCGGTCCATTTTCTGCAGGTATATTAATTTCTTTAAAAGATGAAGGAATCTGTTTTTTAATTAATGGTATAAGTTTTTTATTTGTTATAATCTCACTTGTTTTGATGAGGATTGAAACTCATGATAGAAAAGAAATGGATATGGAAATTTTTTCTGGTTTAAAGGATGGTTTTAGATATATTTTTGATTTCAAGATTTTAAAGTATACAGTTTTGCTTCTTGGATGGGTAAGTTTAATTGGTTTTCCTTCATTTTCAATTTTACCTGTTTTTGTTAAGGATATTTTAAAAAGTGGACCTAAAACATTTGGGTTTTTGATGGCTTCTTCTGCAATTGGTTCTTTTATAGGTGCTATTTATATGGCAGGAAAGAAAAACATAGAAAATCTTGAAAAAATTATTCCGTTATCAACTTTAATTTTTGGAATAAGTTTGATATTTTTCTCATTAACAAAAAATATTTATCTCTCAATTTTTATTATTTTCATTTCAGGTCTTGGTATGGTAATTCAAATGGTTTCAAGTAATACAATTCTACAGACACTTGTTGATGATGATAAAAGAGGAAGGGTTATGAGTTTTCATTCAATGGCATTTATGGGAATTATTCCTTTTGGAAATTTATTGATTGGTTCAATGGCAGAAAAATCTGGTGCAATTATGAGTTTTATAATTTCAGGTTTCCTATCAATAATTGGTGGCTTATTATATCTGAAAAAAATATTTAATTTAGGAAAAGAATACCGAACCAGTAAGAAATTGATTTAAGTTTAAAAATTTGAAAACTAAAAAGTAAAAATGTAAAATTTCTCCGGGATGATAAATTTAATTTTTAGAGTTTTATTTTTAATTCCATTTGGCTTTTTCTTTTCTGGCTTTTTGATTTCAAATATTCTTGAAATTTCAGATTTTTTTGTTTCTTCTTTTATTATTTCAAGTGTCTTAATTTTTGAGATTGTTTTCTACTTTCAAATTCTACATATACCAATTGATTTTTATTCTGTTCTGATTTCTTTAATTTTAATAAACTCCTCCTTATGTATATTTTTGATTTTGGCGAAGAAAAAATTTTATTTTCCTTTTAAATTCCCATCTTTTAAAAAAATTTTTTTTAACTATTTACCCTATTTTATTTTTTTCTCCATAATTTTTATCCGTCTATGGAATGCTCCTCTTCTTGGTCCGGATGTAAATTTTAGATGGAATTTCCTTGCAGAAAGAATTTTAAAAATGAAAAATTTCTCATATTATCCCCCATTTGCTCCTGAACATTTTAAATTTTATTTTTATCCGGATTCAATTCCTCCAATGGTTTCCTTTTCATATTTTTACATCTATTGCATAACAGGAACGACCTTAAAATCTTTAACTTCAATTTTAATTTTAATACAGATATTATCCATTTTTATTATAACTCAGCGCTTTACAGAAAAATTATTTGACAGGGAAACTTCAATAATAAATCAATTACTTTTAATTTCTGTGCCTTTTATTTTTTTCTTTGTTTTCATTGGACAGGAATCAGGATATATCACTCTTTCAATTATTTCTACAATTTATTTCATTTATATCTCTCAAAAGGAAGAAAAAATCTCTTATGCAATTTGTGCTGGTTTTGCTACTTCACTGGGAATACTTTCAAGAGAATATGGATGGGCTTTTATTATCTGCGGAATTATTACCTTTTTAATTTTAAAATCAAATTTAAAAAAAATTATTTCTTATTTAATTGTTGTCTTCATTTTATCTTTTCCATGGTATTTAAGAACATGGATTTTAACAGGGAATCCTTTTTATAGTTTACCAATAAAATTTTTTGACTTTAATCCTGTAATTGGCGGGATTTTGAAAACATATGAGAAAATCTTTGCATTAAATTATAAAAAACTAAAATATTTTTTCCTTTTCATTTTTGAATATTCTTTAATTCCAATTATTACTGGTCTTTTAGGTTCAATTTTGTTTTTTAAAAACAAGGGTATGATTATCCTTATAAATACTTTTATAATTTCCATTCTATGGATTTATTCTATAAAGTATACAGTAAGTCAAATTCTAAGCGTAAGGGTTTTAATGCCAGGAATAATTCTTTTAAGTATAACTGGAGCAGGTTTTATCTCGTGGGTAAAAAAGAAAAATAGAGAAATTTATAAGTTTTGCATATTGATTTTAATTTTTTTCTGTCTAAGAAGTATTCCTTTCATAATATTCTATCCAACTCATCCATCCAAAATTCCATATAAAAACTGGTTTAAATATTTATTCTGTCAGAAAATTCTAAATGAAGGAGATGAAATTTTTCTTCCTCAAATTTTAAACAATATTAAAGTCCCTGTTTCAAGAATACTTTCTGATAATGCATATGCTCATTCAGTCCTTGTTGATAGTAAATTTGAAATTGTGCCTGTATGGAGTCCTGAAGTTTATTTTATTTTTGAAAATTCATTATCAGGAAATGAAATAAGGAAAAAACTAAAAAAACTCAATATTAATGCGGTTCTTTACTATCCAAAAAATTTAAATAATTTATTTTTAAATCAGTTTTATTTCTTTTCTGAGGATAGAAAAAACTGGCAGATAATTTTTAAGAATGATTTTTTGATAATTTATCTTTTACCATAAAAATTGCATTGGTTTTTAAAATTTTATTATCTGCTCTATCCCTTCCCTTATAAATTTTATTCCAAGAGACGCAAGAAAAAGTGAAAGAATTTTAATAAGTCCTTTTATACCTGTCTTTCCAATTGAATGAGAAATTTTCTGTGAATAAAAAAGGATTATATAGGCAAAAGTAAGGTTTAAGAAAAGACAGATTAAAGTTATTATTGTTCCATAAAATTTTTTTGAAATTAAAATTGTTGTTAAAAAGGCAGGACCTGCAAGTAAAGGAATTGCAAGTGGAACTATAGCCATTTCTTCTTCAACTTTAAACTGACTTGCACCAATAAATTCAGTAACAGAAAAAATCAAAAGAATTATACCGCTTGCTATGAGGAAATCACTGAATGAAATTTTAAGATATTTGAATAAAAACTCACCAAAATAAAGAAATAAAACACTTACAAAAAAACATACAGAAATTGAAATAAAAAGGATTCTGTGTTTTTTCTCCTCTGCAAAACTGTGTGTATAGGTTAAATAATAAGGTATTGTGCCAACAGGGTCAAGAGTAATAAAAAGAGAAAGTAAAGAAGCAATAAATTTTTCCATAATATCTCCTTTTTCCCCTCTCCCCTCCGTGGGAGAGGGCCAGGGTGAGGGGAATCATCTTTTTCTCCCTCTCTTTTAGCGCGCCTGGCCAGATTTGAACTGGCGACCCTTGGATTCGAAGTCCACCGCTCTATCCGGGCTGAGCTACAGGCGCATACATTAATTTTACTTTCAATTATCAAAAAAGGTCAATCAATTATTTTTTAAAATTTGCTTTTTTATATTTTAAAATGATTAAATGAAATATTATGGAAAAAGAATTTGAAAAAATAGGTAAAGAAATAGGGAAGAAATGGCAAGAAAAAGATTTTCAGAAGAAGAAGAAGAAGAAGAAGAAGAAGAAGAAATAAGATGGATAGATAAAGAGGGGAAGTTAAGATATGGAAAATTTTCAGGAATAATGTCAGAATTTGAAGGGAAAAGAGTTGTAGTTGGAACAGTAGTTGATATAACTGAAATGAGAGAATATGAAGAAAAATTAAGGGATGAGCAGAAATTACTTGAAAAAACGCTTGAAGGAACAATCCATGCAATTGTAGAAATAGTTGAGACAAAAGACCCATATACAGCAGGACATCAGGTAAGAGTTTCAAAACTTTTAGTAGCAATAGCAAAAAAGATGGATTTAGAAAATATAAAAGAAATATTATGGGCTTCTTTATTACATGATGTTGGAAAAATTTCAGTTCCTGATGATATTCTTGTTTTACCAAGAAAGTTAACTCCAATTGAATTTGAAATAGTAAAAACACATTTAATAACTGGATACAATATAGTTAAAGTAATACCGGGTATGGAAAAAGTTGCAGAAATTATATTACAGCATCATGAACGAATTGACGGAACTGGTTACCCAAAAGGACTTAAAGGAGAAGAGATATTAAAAGAGGCAAGAATTATAGGAGTTAGTGATGTTGTTGAAGCAATGGTTAATCATAGACCATATAGACCTGCCTTTTCTTTAAATGATGCACTTGAAGAAATTTACAAAAATAGGGGTATAAAATATGATAAGGAAGTTGTAGAAGTTTGCATTGAGTTATTCTTAAGCAGAAAATTCAGTTTTGAAGAACCATTTTAAAACAGGCACCTTTTCTTCCCCAGATTTTGATTTTATAGTTGATAAAATTTTAATTGAAAAGTATAATTATTGTTAGGAGGGGTAGCATAGTGGTCTAATGCGGCGGATTGCTAATCCGTTGTCCGGTCGAAAGGCCGGACCGTGGGTTCGAATCCCACCCCCTCCGCCAACCCTTGTCAGTCAACAATCTCCCCGGCCCACCTACGAGGTGGGAAAAAAGGGGTTATTCTTTATTTTCAAATAAAACTTCAATCAATTCTCTTTTTTCTTTTTTTAGGTATTCCCCAATATCTTTAAGAATATTATTTAGTGTGCCTACTTTTAAAGATTTATGGTCTGGGATTGTAATATGATGAGGATAACCCATAATATTTGTGGATAATCTTATATGACTACCTGTTTCTCTTGTTATTTCATATCCAAATTTTTTAAGTTTCTTTGCAAGTATCCTTCCAGATATGTCGCGGGGTAATTTAGACATTCTCTATTATTTCTTCTTTAACTATATGCAATCTGATTATTTTAGGTATATCTTCTTCATTTTCAAAATGACATTTTAAAGCATCAAGTATATTTTTTTTAAGTTCTTCTAAACTTTCTCCTTCTGTAAAAATTGAATAACCAAGAGATTTTGCAGTATAACCTCCATCAATATCCTCTTCAACCAGAAAAATTATTTCTTTTTCCATTTCAATTATATTTTACCTTACTTTTTAACCATTTCAAATTTTTTACAATGCCCCTCCGCCAACCCTTGTCAGTCAACAATCTCCCCGGCCCACCTACGAGGTGGGAAAAATTATGTGAAGTAGGGCAGATGCCAGTTATATTTTATAGCCATTAATCTTATTAAAAAAACAGTTAACACACATATTAGAGCAGAAATAGATAATGAAATATTCAAAATCAAACAAAGCCAGAAAAAAATACATCCTAAAATAGAACAACTTGCATAAAACTCCTTGCACAAAACAAGTGGCACATCTCCTGAAAGTATGTCTCTTATTATGCCGCCTCCTATTGCAGTTGAAAGTCCAAGTAAAATTATCCCTATTATACCAAGTGAGTTTTCCACGGCAACAAGACATCCGGTAGCAGTAAAGGAAGATAGTCCAATAGCATCAGAAATAAGAAATATTTTTTCAATTATAGGTGTGATTTTTTGCCTTGTAATAATTGCAATTAAAATACCAAGTAAAGAAAAGCCAATATAAGAAAAATCTGTCATCATTTTAGGAATTTGATTTACAAGAACATCCCTTATTACTCCGCCTCCTAAAGAAGTGCTTATACCAAGAACAATAATTCCAAACAAGTCAAATTTTTTATAAATTCCTTTAATTGCTCCTGAAAAAGAAAATGTAATAAGACCAATAATATCTAAAAGATGGAACATTTTAGAAGGAGGTTTTGTTTTTAAGACGGACAAGAGTTTCTATTCTCATTGGCACCATTTTTTTCATTGCTGGATTTGTTGATTTACCTACCAATATAATTTTTACAAGGACTATTGTTTCAGGTGCTATATTTTCGTCTAATTTTAAAGTTCCATCTGGATAAAAATATTCAAATTTTGAGCCACTTAAAAGAACGACTTTTTTATTAGGGTCAAGGGATTTACTATCAATATAAATAGAAGTTTCTGTATCTGTGTCTTTTTTTATTTCCACTGATATATTATTAGTTCCGTCTCCATAAGTAAGTTGATAAGATTTTGCAGTTGTAATTGTAGTTGCATCTTTTAAACCTGGTATTTTCTTTCCCATGAAACTTTTTCTTCCATTTGAAATTGTGTCTAACATCTGTGATAAAATTTCTCCCACTTCATTGTATGCAGTTATTATATTTCTTGTTCTTGCTCCCCTTACATAAAATAAAGTCATCAATGAAAAAATAATTACAAGAATAGTTAAAGCAATAATAATCTCAAGAACTGTAAATCCTTTTTTCATTTTCCTCCTCTTTTAATAAAGACCATCCCTTGACCTATAAATCGTTTGTTTTAATAATACTTGATTGCCTCTTTTCCTTAAAACATAAACAATAAATTCCAAAGCCATTGCATTATCATAATTAATAGGTGGTACTAAAATTTGACCTGAACCATCATAACCACGAACAAACCTTATTACTCTATAATCTGCTTTATACTGTTCAGGTGTAAAATCTGTGTACACTGTAGGATTATTGTTTATATAATAAAGGGAATCAGTTTCAACTTCATCTGCTATTTTTCCATAAGTAGTTTGGTCTTTTAATCTGTCATAATAAACTGGTGGGAAATCTATATTTTTAACTTCTTCAATTGAGTATTGCATTAAAGCATTTGCTATTGTTAATTCATTTGCCTTCTTTATAACATTTAAATTACCCGAAAGTAAAAGAAGACCTGTAGCAATAACTCCAGCAACCAAAAATATAGCAACAACAACCTCAATTAAAGTCAATCCCCTTTTTACCATTCTATTCTCCAACTCCCAGGCACAGGCAAATATTTTCTCCTGCCTCCCACAAAACCAACAAAAACCTCTCCGGATGAGTTTTTAAAAGACTTGGAATCATAATTTATTACACTATTCTGCTTTAATTCCACATTTTTAGCCACAAGGATACCATTTATAATGGTTTTTTTAGAAGTGCTACCTTCTATCGTAATCTTTGAGTCGGAAGAAGAATAGGAATAAACCAAACCCTTTATGGTTAAATCATTTGAAGAAGGTTGATTTTTAATTGTAATAGTAGAAGAACTTGTTTCTGAGTAAGAAATAATTGTTGCCTGTGTATCTAATTTTGTAATATCAGAAAGAGAAGAATATAAATTTGCAGTTGTTGAACCTCCATTTGAATAAACAATTATTCCTGAAATTTGATTTTCTACAAGATTTAACTTTATTTGAGAATTAGAATCAAAAGTTAAACTAATATCCCCATGAGAAACAAGTGAAATAGCATATTTATTGTTTGCATTTGAATTTATTGTTAATTGATTATTTATAGTTAAATTAGAATTTGAAATTACTGAACCATTGTTTATTGTTATTGAGCCACTATTAAAAGTACAAGAAGTATCTTTTACAATAAGATTTCCATTATTGAATGAAATGGTACCTGTTCCCCCAAAATTAAATGTAGGTGAAGTAGAAGTTAAAATTAAATTCCCATTTATTGTTGAATTTCCATTTAAATTAATTGTAGATGATTTTAAAAAAATCGGACCATTTATTGTTCCATTATTTATTGTTATTGAATTTGCCTCAAAGCAGGTATTAGTATTGAAACTTTCTATTGTTATACTGCCTCCTTCACATTTAAAATAACCATTTATATTGACACCAAACCTCAATCTTGCATTTGCACTATTTATTCTTACACTATTATTATTTCTTGTATAAGAAGCAGGATTTGTACCATCATCTGTTCCAAAATGATAAGTAGAAGTTGCTGCATCCCAATAAACTCCATCGTTAATACTATTTACGTTTCCTGTGGGAGTCCCTTGGATTCTATTCCCTGAATTATCATATTCATCATCATAACTCCCTGGATCTGAAGGAATTGAAACAGAAGGGTAAGAAGGTTTATTTTCATCTGACAAGACAGGAGTAAAAAAAGAAGAATCAGTATATGTTTTTTTACCTATAGCATTTATTGAAGTTGGCCAGTTGTCAGAGGAGATATTTCCATTTATTTCTACAGTATTTGGAATTGAAGATGATGGTCCTAATGTTTCTGTATATATTACATGTTTATTAAATGCTTCTGGTATTCCACAAGTTCCTTTTGTTCTTGGAGGAGAAAAAGAATCATAATTATTACCATCTAAATCTCCGCCTGCCTGATTAGCACCCCTTATTCTACACATTATCCTTGCTGTCCTTCCTTTATATTTACCAGTTGCGATTAATATATCAAGGTCAGTATCATAAGAAGTAGGATCAGAAGTATTTAAATTCGCATCTATTAAACTTATTTTGCATTCTGCTTTTTTCCCAAATTCTGAAACATCTATATCCGTATCATATTGAAAGTAAAAAATATTATCTGGATAGTTTGGATAATAATTTGGTTTTGAAATTGGATTCCCTGATGGATTTACGCCAAAAGGATAATAGTGCCCTGGTCCATTTCCATATTTTAAATAATTCATATTATACAAAATTTTCTGCAAGCCGGTTTCTGCTATTTCAAGGGCAATCAGTTTATCTTTATAGTAATTTGCTCTTCTTATTGACATTGTTGCTGAAAGGACTACAGCAAGTATAAGGGAAGTGAATAAGACAATCATTACTATAACTGCTATTAAGGCAAGCCCTTTTCTTTTCATATTTCTCCTTATTCTCTCAATTTAATTTTACCTTAATATTTTTTAAAAGTAAATTTTTTCATTCTCAACTTTTATCCTTTCACAACTTATTTCCCCCTCCCCTTCGCGGGTCAGGGTTAGGGGGGTATTTCTTCTTTACCCTCACCTTTTATCCTCTCCCTTTAAGGAGAGGAAATAAAAATAAAAAGCAGGAGAGGGGCAGGGTGATGGAGAGAGGAAATAATAAAATAAAAAAGGCCGGTACTCCCGTACCGGCCCGCAGCCATGCTACCAGCATTAAGCAAGAGAAAGAGCTATATAATGATACCCTCGTTTTTTAAATGTGTCAAGTTTAAATTTTTTCTTTTAAATTTGACATTTCTATTGCTGAAAGTGCTGCAACCCAACCTTTATTTCCTGCCTTTGTCCCTGCTCTCTCTATTGCCTGGTCAGTATTGTCTGCAGTTATAATTCCAAAAGTTACAGGTATTTTACCCATATAGTTTGCCTGTGATATTGCCCTTGTTATCTGAGATGCAACATATTCAAAATGTGGTGTATCTCCCCTTATTATTGCTCCAAGACATATAACTGCATCATATTTACCACTTTCAACAATTTTACCGACTGCATAAACCATTTCAACTGCTCCTGGAACCCATATAATCTCAATATTTTCATCATCCGCATTATGCCTTTTCAAACAATCAATTGCTCCATCAAGTAATCTTTTTGATATAAATTCATTAAATCTACTCACAATTATTCCAAACTTTTTACTTTTAGCATCAAGATAACCTTCAATTATTTTCATTTTTCCCCTCCATTTTATTTTTCCAAACTTTTCTTACTCCTTGTTATCTGATATTCTAAATCTGGCTTTCTTTTTTCAATTATTGAAAGAAAAATCTCAACATCCTCATCAACTTCATAAGGAGAAGAAAAACCAATTGTAATCATATCTATATCCCTTATTGTATTCGCAACAAAATTAAGTCCAACAAAAGGAGTAATTCTTCCACCAGCAAATGGTTTTATTATCATTACAGGTTTTTTTGCCTCATTAATAATCTTATAAATCCATTCAACCTCTATCTGACATAAAAAGCCGCAAGGATTATAAATCTGTATATATGTTTCAACATCAAGACCTGTAGAATCTGCATAAATAACTGTTTCTGGCATATGAGTAGATAATCCTGGTATCATTCCATTTTCCCTTATTTTTTTAAGCCATACCTCTATACCATTTAAATTTTTTTCCCTTTTATTTACATAAGTATCAGTGACAGAAGTGTGTGGCATACATATTTTTGCTCCTTTTTCTTTTGCCCATTCAACTTCTTCTATCTTCCATGGAGTGCATATATAAATCAAATCTTTACCAGTTTTATCTTTTGCCTTTTCAATACAATTTACAAGGAATTCACTTGGAGGACCCATAACAGCATTAATCTCATTTTTTATACAGGCACATAATATTTCTACAACTCTTTTTTCATCCATTATTTCCTTTATTATTCTATCTTTTGAAGATGTCTGATGGGAATATCCCAAAATCCAGTTTGTTCCACATAAAATTCTTGATAATTTCAGCCCTCCAACTTCTGTTAATGGCATCCTATTCATTTTTTTTCTCCATTTTTATAAGATGACCGAGTTTTTCCTTCTTTGTTTTTAAATAATTTAAAGTATAGGAATCCGGCTCTATTTCTATTGGAACTCTATCAACAATTTCAATCCCATAACCTTCAAGCCCAATTATTTTTCTTGGATTATTTGTTAGAATTCTTATTCTTGAAAGTCCAAGGTCAGAAAGTATCTGTGCACCAATTCCATAATCCCTTAAATCCGGTGGAAATCCAAGTTTTATATTTGCTTCAACTGTATCAAGTTTTTCCTCATCCTGTAATTTATATGCCTTAATCTTGTTTGCAAGTCCTATTCCCCTTCCTTCCTGTGGTAAATATACAAGAACTCCCCTGCCTTCCTTTTCTATCATCTGTAATGCTTTATGTAGTTGTTTACCGCAATCACACCTTTTTGAATGGAATATATCACCTGTTATACACTGGGAATGAACCCTTACAAGAATGCTATCCTTTTCATCTTTAAGTTTTAAATCTCCTTTTACAAGTGCAATATGGTAATTATTTTCTATTTTGTCCCTGTAAAGGATTAATTTGAAATCTCCAAATTCAGTTGGCAAAAATGTCTCTACAACCCTTTCAACAAGTTTTTCTCTTTTCCTTCTGTATTCAATTAAGTCCTTGATTGTTATTATCTTAAGATTATGTTTTTTTGCAAATTCAATCAGGTCTGGTAATCTCGCCATAGTTCCATCTTCCTTCATAATCTCACATATAACACCTGATGGATAAAGTCCTGCAATTCTTGCAAGGTCAACTGCTGCTTCTGTATGGCCTGCTCTTTGAAGAACTCCTCCTTCCTTTGCTCTTATTGGAAATACATGCCCTGGTCTGGCAAAATCTGATGGCTTTGAATTTTTATCTATCAAAAGTTTTATTGTGAATGCCCTATCATAAGCAGATATTCCTGTTGTTACTCCATAAGCAGCATCAACACTAACTGTAAAATCTGTTCCATGTAAAGCACTATTGTCCTGAACCATTGGAGGAAGTTGCAGTTGATTTATTCTTTCAGGTAATAGTGCAACACATATTAATCCTCTTGCCTCTTTTGCCATAAAATTTATAATTTCTGGATTTACTTTTTCAGAGGCAACAACAATATCTCCCTCATTTTCTCTATTTTCATCATCAACAACTATTACTGGAATTCCCTTTTTTACATCCTCTATTGCCTCTTCTATTGAACTAAAAATTTTTTCTTCCATTTTATTTCCTATAATGACTCTTGAAAAAAATTATACCATAAAGGAAATTATTTATGAAACAAATGATTATTTCTTCGCTTTGACCTTCTCCCCCTCACCCTATCCCTCTCCCACCATGCCTTCGGCAGGTCGCCTCTGGCGACCAAGGGAGAGGGAAAATAAGGCAAAATAAATTGGGGAGAGGAAAATAAAAAAATTTATTAAGAAATCAAATATTTACAGAATATTGGCTGGATGATATAATCTAAGTATTTTAAAAGGGTAAAAAATGCATGAGTTTTCAGTTATAAATAATCTTTTAAAAATAGTTGATAAAATCTGCAAGGAAAATAATGCAAAAAAGGTTTTGAAAATAAACTTAAAAATAAATCCATATAGTTGCCTTGATGAAAATAATTTAAATTTTATTTTTTCTTCAATTGTTAAGGATAATCCAGTTTATAAAGATGCGAAAATTAAGATAAAAAGGACACTTGACCCATCAGAAAGAGAATATATAATTGAGGACATAGAAATAGAACTTTAAAAATGATTAAGATATTGAGAATAGAAGAAAGT
>Ga0272449_1003332_pt1 | contig 13924 bp, 7 predicted proteins | sample YNPCB0241_FD_198679 | JGI IMG/M metagenome (GOLD analysis project Ga0272449, IMG submission 198679) | Hot spring sediment microbial communities from Yellowstone National Park, WY, United States - YNP-CB-024-1 | ecosystem: Environmental > Aquatic > Thermal springs > Hot (42-90C) > Sediment...
GTGGTGAGCTTCGTCACGGAGCTAGGCGAGTCGCCGCTCGGCCCCATAACGTTCACTGTGAAAACCAGCAACACAAGACAGTTCATCGACTGGCTAGCCCCACGCACCTACAAAGGCAGGCTGTACTATGAAGCGCCGCCTCCTGACTAGCGACTGTCTTTCGATATAAAAAGGGGAGGAAAAAAGCGGCTAGAGTATCTTCACGTATTCTTTCGCCGCCGTGGTGTATGCCAGCAGGCCCTTGGGGCGGTGCACCTCTCTTATCTTGTCTTCGTACGTCTCGTATCGCTTAAACTCCAGCTCCAGCCGCACCTCCCTCGCCGCGCCGCTCCGCGCGCAGTGCGCCTTCGACGAGGTGAGTGAAATACACGCCTCCGACCCATCCCTAGCCACGTAAACCTCCACCATATACGGGTGGAGGATGCTCATCGGCCTCTGCCTTATTACATCAACCATCCAAGGGAATTTGCGCAGAACCTTTGCTATCTCAATTAGTCTCTCCCTAAGATCCAGCCACTTCCTAACCCACTCCACGCCGAAGGCTTGCAACTCGGGCCACTCCCTCAACAACTCCTCCACGGGGTCGATCTTAATGACCAAAGCCGGCTCAGACGGCTCCCTCAACCTCTCCACCTCCCTCCTGTAGTCTCTTAGCATCTCCTCAACACACTCCTCCACCGCGCGGCAATACGGCTGATCCAGCCTCACCCCGTCCACAACGACGCCGCAGAAGACATCAAACTGGCGCGACCACGCACCCACCCTTACATACTCATACCACAGCCCCACCTCAAACCGCCCACTCAACTCCCACAAAGCGTCAGCCACCTGTTGCCTAATACAACCACCCGCCTCCTCATCCCTCCTTCTCCTCCACCGCTCCTTCACCTCCCACCTCCTCCTATCTTTTGAATGCACCCACACACGATACCGCACGCATACTCCTCTGCGGCACCCCTCCGCCGTCAGCACCCCCTCGTAGAGACAGCCGTCGCCGGCACACCACTCCCTCGGAGGCGGCTCATACTCCACATACTGGAGGATACCCAGCCTCTGCGGCAGTTCAAAAACGGCGGCCACGGTCTTCACTTTCTTAACCGTCGTCATATCCACTCCTTCAAGGCCGATATGACCTCCTCCACCGCCGCCCTCTCGATTAAGTAGGTACCTTTCTTGTGTCTCTTTGCGAGGCCTTTCTCCACTAGCCTCATCATGAGGCTGTGCACAGCCATCCCACACAGCCTATCCACGCCGCACACATCCCGCGTCCTCACCGCGACTAGAAAGCCCCTCTCACTACCCACACGCCTCTGTATGTACAAAAGCAGTGCGGGGAGGTACTGCTTTATCTTCCAGATCTTCATACCCTCAACCTATTGGCGGCGTTTCTGACGCTCGCCGTCGTTGTGCCAGCCGCCTCAGCCAGCCGCGTCAGAAGCCCCAGCTTCTTCAACGACGCCAGCCATAAGGCGGCGGCTGCAGAAACCCACGGGTTTTTGCCAAACAGAACTCTCCTATTCCTCTCCAGAAGCTCCACCGCCGATTTGACTATAGACGCGGGCAGGCCGACCCTAGCCGCCAGCGTCTTCACGTAATCCTCAATAGACGACCTCCCCAGCTTCACCGCCTCCTTCAGCCTCCACGCCACCCTCCTCACTCGACTCTCATCCGCCTTACTGCACTTGAGGAAGTCCTCCAGCGGCCTAGGCACCCCAGCCACCTTCGCCGCAGCCCACAAAACAGCCACAGCCACCACCTCCGGCGGAAAGCCCCCCACAAGGTCGAAATACTTCTTCACTAGCGATTCAGCTTCCTCCACCACGCTCTGCGGCAAACCGACGCATTCCCTAATACGCCTAATCTCGCCTCCGATTTTAGTCAGCCTCCTCTCGTAACCATGTAGAGTCTCCCTGTGGAATCTAGCCAGCCTACGCCACCGCACGCCATGCTCCGGCCTAACGGCCATGTCGGTTTTGACAACCAGCTTAAGCGGCGCCGTCCTAACACGTCTCTCCTTGTCAAAAAAGCGCCACTCCGGCCCCATGTCTATCGTTTCTTCAGCCACCACCAAGCCGCACTGCGTAAACACCCCCTCGCCCTTCTCCCGGTCGGTTACCAACAGACCCCCCACAGTCCGGACACCCGGCCACGACCTGGAGAAAAACCTACCTTTAAAAAGTTTTCACAAAATTTATATAATAATAAAGAAGAAAAGCGATAAAATAGTTGAGCCATCTAAAAAGTATGCAGTTTAAGACGCCGTATTCTAAAGACAACAAAAAATGTAAAAGATGGGAGGAAAACAGTTTAAGACGGCGGGAGGAAAGTTGGTTGACGAAAAAAGGTGAGTTTAGATGCGGCAATGCTCCGTGCGCCTAGCCTTCTCAACGGCCTTCTGCTTCACTACTTGGGCGTAACCACCAGCCAAAGAGGCGACACGTGCATGCGGGACAGCAATATCTACGCAAAGCCAGCTCACGCCCGCGGCCGGACCACGTCGCCAGTCTTTAATTTTAATTATGTTTATAGCCAAAACTAATAATTGAGTTATCTAGTTGACGAACGCAAAAAAAAAGCTGTGTTTTCAGCGGCTACATGGCGTCACCTAAGTTAAGGGCTGGCCCCCTGGCGGCGGCGTTGGTGGTTTTAGTGTTGTTTGTGGTGTTGGCGGCGGCTCAGAGGGTTTATGTCTACGAGGTGGAGAGCGACGTGGAGATAACTGAAGACGTGCCTCATGTGCCGGGTATCTCCTGGCGGTTCGGGGAGCAGCTCCTGGTGGTGTGGGTGCCGAGAGACGTAGCGCCCGGCATAATCCTCTTCACCAACGAAACCGCACCAATCCCGCTGTACGACAGGACGTACTTCCTACTCGTCGTGCCTGCAGACGCGCGGCCCAGCCAAAGGGCGAGAGCCGAGGCGTTCTTAAAGACGCCAGACGGCACATACCCCGTAGTCTTTAGAAAACCAGACGCAGGCATCCTACACACAACAGCACACAGCATAGAGGACGCGCTGACCACCCTAAAACAGATAGGCCTCCAGCCGGAGTACCGAGGCAAAGCAGAATTGAAAAAAATAGACACAGCTAAAAGAGACCCCGACGCCGGTAGAGAAAACACCGCCGACACGACGCCAGCCCCCACCCAGGTCAGTAGGCCGACCACCGGCTCCACGTTTGACGTATACGGCGGGCTTTACTTCAGAGAAACCCCAGTATTTACAATCGGCCAAGTGATCATCCCGGTGCACGGCATACAATCGGCGTGTACCAACGTGCAAGGCGCCGCCTACGTCGGCTACGACGCGAAAAGACTCTTGGTGGGGACGTTGATAACAGGCTGGGGCAGTATCAACGCAGATCTAATAGTCGAGGTATATAGAATACAGGGTGACGGGTCTTGTACACTTCTAGGATCTCAAACATTTGTATTAATGAGCGGAACTATATACACGGTGAGTCTCGTAAACCCTACTAACAGTGTTAACGAGCTTGCCGTAGTTTTAAGGCTAAATGTGCGGAGCTACAGCGGACAGCCGAGAGTTAGCGCATACGCCTCCCTCATATACACCAGGACCTACAGATATGGGTTTGAAGTGGGAGAATTCTCGGCTAGAACAGCACACGGCACCTTCGAGCTACGGAAAACCGTGCGTCGTATAGTCATAGGTCCGTATGTGGCTTACGACGGCTACGTCGCCCAAACCGCCTCCAGCTCTCTAAGGCTCGAGATACACACAGCCCCTGTTAACGGCTTCTGTAAGGATTTGCGGGTAAGGTTTACAATAAACGGCCGCATGCCAAGCGGAACTTACACCTACCGCGGCCGAGGAGGCGGCTCTGTATGTTTCTACGACGTGAATCTACCTAGCCTCTGGCAATCAGGTTTTCAAGATGAGTATTTCTTTTCCAAAGCCCTCGGCGGAGGGCTCTTTTGGGTGCTGGATATTGAATATACAGACGGAACCACGCCATATGTAAACTCGATATATACGTTCGACGCAGAAGCCTTTAGATACTGGAGATGGGCAGAACAATGGAAGACAACACCCGGAACCATAGACGCGATTTGGAGGAATCCATTCCTCTCCTCCGCACTTCAGCTATACGCAGGTCCCACGGAGCCAAGAGGGGAGCCCAAAATATACCACGGCCTAGTCACGATCAGAACAGACACTATACAACGTAATCAACGAGTGGTATTGACAATCTCAGGGAGGGAAATATATACTAGAATCGAAAGCGTATATTATATAGGCAGGGCGGAGATAGATCTACGCATGCCGATTACTGTGCAGGGAATTAAAGTTGTGGGCGCGGCTTATCTCATGCCTGATAATCAAATTAATCCTATTAACCCACCTCAGTGGCTTGAGATAGTTCTTAGAGTTAAAGATGCTGTTGATCTCCTCTTGACATTAACCGGCATCGGGGGGAGAACTGTCGGACTCCTGCTTTTTGTCGCTGGCAAAGGCTTGGAAAGCGCTGGAGGTTCGGTTACGGCGCAGGTGCTAGACGAAAAGCAAAACATCGCCAGAATTAGGTATCAAAGAGGCTGGGCCGACGTAGCTTCCGACACCATCATAGTCCCGTTAGTAATACCCTCCCTATCCGGGAGAGACAAACCTACAGAACTTAATATTACACGAATATGCCTAGACGGCTACTGTGTTAACCCAAGCTTAAAGGCATACGTACAACCAGACTTAGTATATTATGCACGCTCCATCCACAGCTATTTGAAAAACTGGATGTTTAGAGGTCAAACGTCAGATATAGCATCTTACTTTACAACGGGGTAGGTGGTCTAATGGAAGGTAAAACGAGCTTCTTTTTCCTTCTTCTTGTTGTGGTTTTTTCGTTGTTGTGGTTTGTTTGGCCTTGGTCGTGGTTGGTTGGGGTGTTTATTGCTGGTTTGGTGTTTTTGTGGTCTTTGTTTTTTGCCTCGTGTGTGGGTCTTGGGCGTGGTTTTGTGGTTGTTTTTGGGCTTGTGGCGGCGCCTCTGGCGCTTGCGCCTGTCGTGGAGCCGCTCTTTTTGTGGTATGCCGTCGTCCCTCTTGCGGTCTTTGTCGTGCTTGTATACGCGGCGTATAGGGCCTACGATAGTTTGTTGTGGGGTTTCTTGTTTGTGGTGGGGTCGCTGTGGCTTCACGTAATTATTCTGGCGACTGTGGACTTGCTGAGCGGCGGGTTGCTTTCACAAGCGTTTGACATGGGGTTCGACGTCTATGTCAGATGGAACGTACCCCTCATCGCGTTTATAGACGCGTCGTCTCTCTACATCTCGTGTAGAGCCGTAAAGCACTTACTTACATACGTCAAGAGACGCCGGGGCTGAGGCGGCCCCCAGCCGCCACGGCGGCCCGCATCCCAAAGGCCGGCGTCTGGCTTGTAGCGGCCTTCTGCGTCTCGGCCGCGTTGCCCGCTCCTGGGCCTTTTCTGGCGGCTTCGGGCGGGGGCCTCTGCTGGTAGCTGTTTCTTTATCACCTCTTCTCTTCGCCACGGCTCTTCGGCGACGCGGGTGTTCGGCTTCTGGCCGACGCTTTAGGCGCGCCTCTGGGCCGCCCAAGTGAGGCTTTGTCTTGACAACGTAGGAGGGCCTCAAGGGCCTTCTTCTCCTCCCTCACGTATACGTAGAGGGTGTTTGCATCTGTCCTCCAGCGCGGGCGTCTACTCCACGTCGCCGCAACGCGGCGACGGCACCTCCCCGGAGGCAGGCCTCCTCCAGCGTGGAGCCGCGGCGTCTCCTGCGGCTGGGTCTTCCCCGAGGCGGCGGGTCTCAAGTCTGTTTGTGTCTCGTTGCTGGCGGCATAGCCGCCTCTCCAGCTCCGGCGCCCTTGCGGCCTCCTCAGTAGTTCTGTGGTGCATCTCCCGCGGCGTGCCTCCGCCGGCTTGTATGCGGTGGACAGCGGGCATCTGCCGCGGGCTTTACGGCGTATACGCCGAACGGCGTTTTCAGCAGAAGTCTCTCCAGCGGCTCTCGCCTCTACGGGGCACTCCCTCTTTCGCTGAGGGACTTTCTGTCTCTTCCCGACGGCTTGTGGGCGTATTCTCTCCGCCGGTCTTTACTTAGCGCTAGGGCGGCGCTTCTGCATCTACGCAGCGGCCCCACCGCGGGACACTTCATAAAAACTATCAAGCCTCATGTGATACGTTTCTATGGTGTGTCTTGAGGAAGTTTTGGGGAGGTGTGTCTTGCCTCAATTTGGTATAACTAGTGTATTTTTTAGAGAGTATCTATGCGTTGTGTATGTTATGCGCTTCGGCGCTTGAGGCGGCGGAGCCAGCCGCGTCGCCGTCCGGCGCTGTCAAGACACGCGGGGCTATGGCTCGTAGGCCGCTTGTAGATTCCTCTGTGTTTATCCATTGCAACCCCCACGCCTGGGTTGGACACGCAACCGCCTCGGCGGCTGGACAGACCACGTCTCTTCAACTACACAGAGACACGCCTCTCGCCAATTGAGATGTACGACCTAGGCATAATCGCGCTGATCGCCACAGCCGCCTTCGTTATGCTTTTGAGGGGAGACCCTAAGTGGGCACTCCCCGCGTTGATAGGCGCAGTGGCGCTCTTCCTAGTGCCCACAGTGACCATGCTGACCATAGCCTACTTCACCCCCAAGGGATCTCCCCTACCACCCCTCTTTGAAATTAGGCAGGGAGAGTTCTTCCCATACCCATACCCGGCCGGTTCACTGCAGGAGGCACTGGAGAGGAACTACAGGGCAATCCACGAGACTTTCGAGGCTCTCCTAACGGCTCAGCAGGCCTCTTTCACTGCCCTCTTTGCGGTGGCGTCTGCGGAGACTGTGGTTAACATCGTCGCGTCGCTGGCGCCGGGAGGCGCCGTAGTACAGCTCTCTAAATACGCCATGTACGTCTCCAAAGTGGGGGACCCAGTTCTGCAGATCTCGCTGACGACCTACAACGCCGCCACAGCCTTCGTCATGGTTTTCCACTTCTTGGAGTTCATGGCCGGGGCGGCGGTGAAGATGGCTGTGCCGCTTCTAGCCCTTTCGCTTCTCGCCGTCATCTTCGGCCCCACGAGGGCGCTGGGTGGTGCCCTCCTCTTCTTCGCCTTGATCATGATTGTGCCTTCTTACATCGGCTACTACCTGGCGCCTCTGGGGAAGGAATTCGCCACATGGGGCCTGGAGACGGCGAAGTGGCTAAACGCCACAGCCGCAAACGCCACAGGCATAGCCCCAGTGCCGCTCTCGGCCATTAAAGGCACTCCACACACCCTCTTCCTAGCCGGATACAACAACACCTTCGTCAAGCCTAACGCCGCGGAGCTGGGGGAGAAGATGCGGGAGGTGTTGACGGCGTTGAACTCAACCATGCTGAACTCCACCGGCGTGCCGCTGAACTCCACCCACGTGGAGAAGGCGGCAACCACCGCCCTGGAGCTAGCCGAGAGATACAAAGTGTTTGAAAAGGCGGCCTTCAACGGGACAGACTGGGTGGCGGCTACAGTTAGTTCCGTAACGCCTTTGGCCTACGGCAACAAGACTTGGCTTTCCACAACCGCCATAAACACCTGGCTTGACTTTCCCGCGCCCCGGCCGGAGGAGGGCGGGTGCGTATCCTACGGAGACTTCCGGGAGTTTTTAGACTACTTGATGCCCCCCAACCAGGCGCAGAGACTTAGGGAGCGCGTGGCGAATCTTTCCAATGCAATCTGTCAATTCCACCAGTGGCTCGGCTACAGAAGCTACCACCTCCGCGTAGACGTCCCCCAGCACTGGCGGCTCCTCGCCGTTACAATAAACTACACGGCGAGGGATAGACACGCCGTGGTGGACAGAGGCGTTGCATATGCGTACAACGGAGTGTGGGGCTGGCTGTCTGGGCCAGACAACGAGACGTGCATCGACGCCTTGGGCAACAAGACGACGTGTGCCGTGTTAGACACAACGGTTAGGAGGGGCATATACAACTTCTCCCTGTGGACGGGGGAGAAATGGGTCATCAGCCCGGTTACTCGTGAGGTCCGCTCGGAGTTTAGCTTCGCCGTGCGGAACGCTTCTCAGCCTGTCTTCAGCAGGTCTATCAGCCTCCACCGCTGGGTGGAGACCTGTGAGTGGTGTTGCGAATACGTCAACGGCACGTGTGCGCAGTGGTGCTCTTCGTCAAGAGACGTCTGGCAGAGGGCCGACGTGGCTAAGAGGCTGGGCTCCGGCCAGTATCAATACAACACTACGGTGTACGCGCGGCCATGGGTGCCTGAAGAGGAGCAGAACTACACCGGCGGGATACCCATCGTCACGAGGACGTGGGACGTGAGGATTTGGCGTGAGTATGGTCCGTGGAGTGGGGACGGCACGCCGCCCTTCGGCGCATACTGCTACACCCACAGCAACAAGACGTACATGGTGCTTTCTTTCTTCAGAGCCGTGCCGGGACCGCCGCGCGTCTTATACGCCTTCACGTGGATGGACAACGTGGGCGTCTGGCTGTATAAACATCAGGGCGACCCACTGCCGGAGGTGCTGGTCAACTACACGGATACGGACGGGGTGAGGGTTGTGCACTATCTAGAAGGCGTGGAGCATCAACACTACTGCCAGCCCGCCTTCGTCCCGACGGCAGAGCCGCGTTGGCGCCCCGTGGTAGATGCTGAGCGCAACTTGACCAAACTGCTGAGAGACAACTACCTAACCCTGGTAGTTATCCGGAACGTCTCTCTGGCCTACTTCGCCCGGGTTGGGCCGTATCTAGAGGCGGCTGAGGCCAGCAACTCCTCCCTAGCCAAGGCGGCCGCCGCATCTGTCAGGGAGTATCTGGCGCTTATAAACCAGACGCCCAGCGCCGTTCCGCTTTACTACACGGCGCCGGACAGCTACAGTGGGCAGAACGTCCTCATCGCATGCGTCATGTACGACTGGAGAAGCGCCGTAAACATCACCGCCGAGCTCCGCCTCCACCCAGCTAGTGAGTGGTGGGTTGCGGCGTATCCCATGGGCGACTCACGGGTGGCTAGACACGTGGCTGAGGCCAAGGCCGACATGTTTAGATACGTCTTCGGCATGCCGCCCCCACCCCCGCCGGTCAATTTGTCGGGGTTTGTGAAGCAGTGGCGGATACCCTGGAACAACCGCACTCTGCCGTACACGCCCTACTACCACTCCGGCATGAAGATGCCTCCGCCGGACAACGAGACGGGGATTCCGCTCTGGAATATTCAGAACCTTGAGGATGTGCAGATGACGCAGAGCAACGTGTTGAGCTGGTTGTTTACAGTCCTCTTTGTCACCATCTTGTCTATAGTTGCGGTGTTTGAATTCTTGGGCGCCTTGTTCGACTTCCCCACGCCTATGAGGGCGGTGTTTGGCTTCGTCATAGGCGTAATACAAGACTGGACGTATTGGCTTCCGTTTAGGGTGGCGGTGCGGGGTAGGCTTCTGCTGAGGATCTGGCTGGCTGTGAAGAGGCCGGTGATGAGGCGGACTGTCCGCACGGCGGCGCGTGTCCACTCCTTCTTCGCGGCGCGGATACCCGGCCTTAGATACCTCCGGAGCCCAGACCTTAAGGAGTACTACAGGCGGTACGTCCTGTGGCGGAGAGAAATCGCAGTTAAGGACCCGGCGGAGCAGATACGCGAAGAGATTAAAGTGAAGTGGAGGAGAGAGGCTCTGGAGCGCGTTCTGCGGGCGGCGGAGGAGAGGGCTGACGTGGAGTGGGTGAAGAACCTCCAGCGCAGAGCTGAGGAGGAGCGGCGGGCTCGCATGGAGGCGGCGAGGCGTATCTGGAACGCCCTCAAGGCAGACAACATAATCGAAGCGGCAAGAGAGCTGTCGCCGAGGTTCGACATGTGGGTGCAGGAAAAAGTAGAAATGAGCCGAGGTTCGCTGTCTTACCACCTCTTCTGGTGGAGGTTGGACAGACTGCCGTATATGTGGCGCGTACTGCTTAACCTCGACCCGCATGTTGTTGCGAGGCTTGCGGCTGAGGGGAAGGTGAAGCCGGAAGACGCCGCGTTGTATCTAAACCTCCGCGCCGCGGTGGAGGGCTTTATGAGGGAGATGAGGCGGAGCTGGGGCTGGCTCCACCCACTTTCGCTATATGTGGAGCAGGCGAGAGAAGAGTTTGAAAAGGCCAAGCAGAAGATGGCGCATGAGGCGGAGAAGGGTCTGGCGGACTTCCGCCGCTTCATAACTGAGTTCCAAAGGCGGTACGAGGCGCTGAGGAGGTACTTTGAAGATCTTTCGAAGCTGGACGAGAAGGAGCGGAGGCAGTTGGAGGAGGCTGTGAAGAGCGTTACGGAGCGTCTCAACGAGGCGATTAGGCACTTCGCCGTTATCGACAAGGCGCCTAGGGCCCGCATAGTCGCGGCGCTTAACGAGACACTTCAGCGCGTCGCGGAGGGGAAGGCGCCGCAGATCCCGCGGGACGCCTCGGTGCAAGACGTAGTTAAGCATCTGGCGCTTATGGACTTCGACACCGCCGTCAAGGCATTGAGAAGCGCGGAGAAGTACCTAGAGGCTCACTACGCAGTGGCGCCTACGAGGTACGACACGCGGCAGATTGCGGCGGAGGTGGTGAGGTGGAAGATCGAGGAACAGTTGCCGACGCTTAAGCTGGCGGGAGCCGCCCGCGGAATAGTCCTCGGCGCGAAGAGCGCAGAGGAGGGGGAGGCCTTTCTCAAGGCTTGGGGGCCTAGGCCTGCACACGGCGAGAGGTGGGTTGTGGCGGGCGGCCGCTTTAGGGTCGTGGATGTCTACGAGGGGAGGCCTTGGGAGGCGGTCGCATACCGCTTCTCATACATCCACGAGCGGCCGCTGGACGTACGCGAGGCCGTGAAGATTAGGCCTGACGTGGCTCTCACCGCGGAGTACGCCAAGTACCTGGCTGGATTCCGCGTCGAGGAGAAGGCGCTGGAGGTGTTGAGGAAGGCTGTGGAGTACCGCCGCATCATGCGCATTTTGGAGCGGGCGGAGGAGTTGAGGTTGATGCCTCTCGCCGTGGAGAGGCTTACGGCCGACGCCGAGAGGCTGAGGCAGGAGGTCCTGCAGGAAACGGCAGAAATCTATAGGAGATTTAGAGAGGAGTTCTTCTTCGTCAGAGACCTCCTAGAAGGCCACAGAGTCGTTAGGCGGGAGGTGCCGGAGGTGAGGGAGGTGGTGCGGGCCTTCGAAGACGCCCTCGCAGAGGCGTTGAAGGCGCCTCAGCGCAGGGAGAGAGTGTTCCGCGAGGTGTTTATGGAGAGAGTGGAGAGGCTGGTGGAGGAGTACACGAGACGTCAAGACGTGGATGCTGTGGAGAAGATTAGACACGCCGCCGGGGAGCTGGCCAAAATCTCCGAGGCCGTGGGCTGGAGGGCTGTGGAGGATGTCGCAGTTGTACTGCCGGCTGTTGGGAAGGCTTTTGAGGAGGCGGTGAGGGCTGTGGGCGAGTCGAGGGATGCGACTCGCTTTGTCGAGGTGTTTAAGGCGAGGGCTGAGGAGGTGGCGAAGCAGTTGGAGCGACAGGGGATGCGTGATGTTGCAAGCCGCGTGAGGCGGGCGGCTGATAATATCGCTGAGGAGCTCTACGTCGGCGGGTGGTGGGCTGTGGAGAGGCTGGGGCCTCTCCTATCGCCGGAGCGCGCTGGCAATTTATTGGGCAGGCTGGAGCTTTTACACAGCCTCTTCGCCACGGAGGCGCTTGACACGTATAGAGGGCTTGTGTATCTAAGGCAGGTTGAGGAGCTGGCAAAGGAGGTTAAGGGTTTGGCCTCTGCGCCTGGGGAGGCGGCTGAGGTTCTGCGGAGGGCGGCTGAAGTTGTGCCCGCCGTCAAAGACGAGGCGGAGAAGGTGAAGGCGGCGCTTAGGGCGGGGAGGCTGGCCGAAGCCGCCGAGAGTTTGCTCCGCGTGGAGAAGGCCGCGGAGGAGTGGAAGCCGCTGACGACGAAGGCGGCCAGCGGCGTGGAGGAGGTGGTTGCTGTCGGCCGCGAGGCTGAGGCGTTAGGTAGGAAGATCTCTGAGCTCTCCTCGCGGGCTGAGACCTTGAACGCCGAGGTGATTAAGTCGGCGCTTGAGGCGGCTGTCAATAGGGACTACGGACGCGCCCTCGTCTTGATTGAGACGGCGGAGAGGAGCGTCAACGAGAGGCTGGCCGCGGTGAGAGACGTGGAGCCTCTAGCCAAGACGCTGGAGCGCTTCGGCGTTGATGCCATGCGCCTAGGCTCGCCGGAGTATAGACAACGCGCCGTGAGAGAGGTGGAGGAGGCGGCCGTGGCTCTACGCGGCTTGGCGGATCTGCCCGTTGCCATACAACGCATCGAGCCGGAGAAGGCCGCCAAGGCGGCGGAGGCCTTCGGCTTGGCCGAGACAGCCTCCTTGTTCAAGGCTATAGAGAAGGTGAGGAAAGAGGCCGGGGACGTCTATCCAGTGTTCATAAAAGCGCTTACGGAGGCGCTTAGGGCTCCGGAGGGGGAGAGGGCTGAGACGTTTAGGCGGGTCTTTACAGTAGAGACAGAGAGGCTGGTCAAGACGTTTGAGGAGCGTGGACTGGGGGCGGAGAACCTGCGGAGGGCGGCTGAAACTGCGCTTAAGATATCCGAGGCGGTGGGCTGGAGGGCGCCTGAGGAGGTGGCGCAGAGACTTCCTTCAGCGGTGGGGGAGGCGGAGAGGCTTGCGGCGAGGCTGAGGGATGAGGCCGTTGTGAGGCAGGTGGTTGAGTACGGCTACTACTCCGCGCTGGCCTCCCTAGCGCGGGAGGCTGGGGAGGTTATTGCGGCCAAGCGCGACGTTGAGGAGAGACTCGCCAAGCTCATCGACGACGTCAAGCCGGCGGTGGAGCTGGTGGCGCCGCATCTGGTGCCTCTCCTGGAGAAGGTTAAGGCAGACGACTACTCGGTCCTCCCGGCGCTTGAGGCTGAGCTGGCGAAGTTGGCTGAGCGGCACAGACAGCTCGACGAGCTGGTCAAGGCACTGGGGGCGGCGAAGGAGTCGCTGGAGGTGGCGGCGCGCATCGACAAAAAGATAAAACAGCTGGAAGGCGCCCTCAAGAAGGCGCCGGAGGACGTCAGAGCCGTCTTCGGCGAGGTGTTTAAGGCTCTGGGGAGTAGAGACTTCGAAAGGGCTTCAAAAGAGCTCGACAAGATTCTGAAGATTATCGAGGAGAAGAGGGCGAGGCTTGAGCCGCTGGAGGGAAGGATTAGGGAGGCCATGGCTGTGGCAGAACAGCTTGGCCTCGCGAAGGTTGTCAAGGCTCTGGAGAGGCCGACGGAGAAAAACGTGGCTAAGGCCTTGGGAGAGCTGGAGCGGGAGCTGGCCAGGCTGTACGGCGCTCTTGAGCTTGTGGAGTACGTGAGGCGTCCCCGCGCAGACGCCGACTTCGGCCGCGCATGGGCTGTGGCGCGTGTTCTGGGTCTTGAGGAGGCCGATAGGCTCTTCAGAGCTCTGTCTGACGTATCGCTGTATCTGCTTAGGGAGGGCCGTGAGGTGTTTAGAAATCCGCTTTACGACGAGGTGAAGTATTTGGTGGATCAGGAGTGGGTTAGGTCTTTGGTTAAGGCTCCGATGTATTCATACATCATAGACCGCCTCGGCCACGACGTTCTTCAGCCGACGTATGCCAGGTGGTACGGCTTCTTCGTGGAGTATGGCTCGTATCTGGCTACGGCTTACGAGCACACCAAGATGAGCGCAGTGAAGGCCGGGGCGCCTGTGAGCATCATGGGCGGCTTCAGCTACGCAGGCAAGATGATGAAATGGCTAGGCGACTTCAGCCAGGAGGCGGTGGTGAGGGGGTTGAAGGCGTATTACAGAGGCGAGGGCCGCGGCTTTAGGGAGCTTTCGGAGATGACGGTGAGAGGCGCCAAGATACAGCTTTTCGACAAGGCGGCCTCTCTCCTAACGGCCAAGGCCGCGCAGACCAAGGCCTCATCTGAGGAAGTCGCCAAGCGTCTTGAGGCTGAGGCGCATGAGCTCAAGCTTCTGG
>Ga0272449_1003335_pt1 | contig 13915 bp, 7 predicted proteins | sample YNPCB0241_FD_198679 | JGI IMG/M metagenome (GOLD analysis project Ga0272449, IMG submission 198679) | Hot spring sediment microbial communities from Yellowstone National Park, WY, United States - YNP-CB-024-1 | ecosystem: Environmental > Aquatic > Thermal springs > Hot (42-90C) > Sediment...
TAGGCTAGGTAAAGATTTTCCGCTTCTCGGGAGCGATGTGCCGCGCGTGATCTTGAGAGATCGAAGTGCTGCCAGACGAGTCGCAATCTGCGTCGGAAGCCGTCGCCCGCGGTTTCGATCCCGGGTTGCATTCCCTCGGGCAGGGGTTCTCGGCGAGAAATCGCTCTGGGCAGAGGTCCTAACTGGCGGGCCAGGCGACATTTCCGGTATCGGGAGTGGTCTTTCGGCGGGATTACCTCAGCGATCCTCAAGGAATAAGCTGCTAGTCGCAATGACAAGCCGCGGAATCAAGTTGAGGAGTGGCAATACCGAGCTTGGAAATTGATCGGAACTAAATTGACCGAATCTTCCCCCAACCGCCTAGGCTTGCGGCTTGCCCCGGGAGCCAATATGGCCACTGTGGTACCACGGGGTTTATCTTCGACCTTTTGTTCAGGGCCGGTCAGAAATGTAGCCGGGAAGAATACTGGATCTCATCGTGAAAGCTAAATAGGGAAATCCCGGATACTCAAATGTTTAGGGGGCTGACGCCCAGTCCATTGTTTATCCCGCCGATGAGGCCTGAAAGTCTTGAGGATCTTAATCTCGGCGGGTTCCTCAAACTCATCAACGGATGCTTTCGGTGTGCTAAAAAGAATTCGAGGAGTTTTTGCGGGGGTTCTAAAAAGCCGGGTCTGACCGCCGGCCGATAAGAAGTTTCTCGGGCTTCTCGAACGTGGGATTGCAAAAACGATCTTGCAGCAGCTGCTCCAAGATCGTCCTAGGAAAGACTCGGAACGCATTCCCGAATGCAACGTGGCTATTCCCAGCTCACTACCATCCCCTCGTCTCCGCCCTCGCGTCGCGAGATCAAACACAGGATTTGAAGCCACCTTGGTAGGGTCTGATGGTTTCCGGCATGTTTGGCATTGGTAACCCCGGATAAGGTAATGCTTGAGGCTTGGCCACGCCAATTCACATTAGGGACTTTGCCCTCTACGGGACCTTTTTCCATGTGGATCGGAAAACCCCCCCGTCTGAGAGGATTGTCTACCAGTCCTAACCATAGCGGATTCAAGATGGTGTCCCACCTGGGAACAAGGCCAAAACTACAGCAAAGAGGCCACGGAATATCCTGCCAAGTCCCACCGAGCTCGCAAACACCCGGTGGCTTGTTAAGGTGCGGGCGTCTCCTAAACACTCTTGTGTGGGATTGAGTGGTTCCCCTTTGTAACCCTCGTATACCGCTTTACACAGATCCGCCGGGCGCGGATACTGCCGCAAACAGTGTCGCGTTTTTTTCGGCAATCCAGCGGCTCGTTCTCCTGAAGATGCCTCCCGGCATTGGAGGAGCATTTCCAAAGGCAACCCCATCTCCCTACTAGTGTCGTCTAGTGGAGGTTAATCCTGAGTATCTGGGGTGGCTTCGGGGGATGGGCGAGGCATTTCGAGTGTAAACATCACGGCCAAAGGTTTAGGGATCTGCTGCACGGGCGGGATTCTGGAGTGTTCGGTTATTCCCGAAAACTGCTTTTCGAAAGAAAACTGCTTTTTGAAAGGGGTGAGGAGAGGTCCGGCTGACTGGCAAGTGGAATGTGTTGCCATGACGGTTCTTGCCCAGTGGTCCAAGGCAACATGGTCCCCGTGAACCAAGTTTTGCGGGATCAATAAACACACAAGATTGAAGCAAAAACAAACCGGGAGGAACAAGGCACAAGGGGGTCGGACGACTTTTGGGGCCCGGATTCTTGACATCGCCGGAAATTTTATTTAAAGTGCTTGGACAAGAGTCGGCCGGCGACATATATTCAGGTGTTAAAATGAGGAATTGTGCCCGGCGATAAGTTGTTAGCATCGATTTCCCGCATTCGAGGTGCGGAGTCGAATGGGGGTAGCGAAGCCGAACATCGGGGGCAAAAATTATGGGGCGTGGCAGATGTTCGAAATTCGGCATCACTGGGTTCTGCGGGCTCTCCTCTGAGAGGTTTGTGAACTGGCTTTTCCCGTTGAGTTGCTCCCATGTGGGAATTCGCGTAAAGGGGGTATCTGCTGCCTTCCGTCGGGGGGCAAATTGCTCCGATATGTTCCTCGGGACCCCCAGATCCTCGTGTTTGGGTGTTCGCACTAGCAGGAGTTTTTCCACCATCCTTTCGCGGCTTCTGAGAGCAGAGCGTCGGACCGGAATCTGGTCTCGCCCCAGGTACCCCAAAGCCTTCGTGGCTTTCCTTTTTGGAATCTTGGCTAACAACTGGCGTAACGAAAGCAACGGGTTTCGCAGGATGGGAAGGTGCGCGGGTTCGGAATCTTAAGAGACCTTTTGATGCAGCTTTGAGGACTGGTTTGTCGTAAAGAGTCCAAACATTTGTGGCGAATACCAGAATTCGTTCCCGGTAATCGATTAGGACTCCGGAAGGATGAGAAACAATGGGGGGACGGGTGCTTGTTGGCAACTTGCAGCCCAGCGGGTTGTTCGAGACCGAACCTGCCTGCTGGGTTTTGAGTGAGGAGGGAGAGTTCTGCCTGCGACGTGTATCTTATTTAGGCATAGAGTATCATGCGCCCCCGCTCCCTGAGGGTTATCTCTTATGGCAGAGGGCGCGGCAAGGCGCGAACGTCTTTGAGCTAAAGTTTTCCACGTTGCCGGACTACGTATGGAGCTTTTGGGATTTTTGCGCTAGCTTGCGTGCAAGTAGCGCGAAATGGAAAGAGTATCGCTGCGGAAGCGAGGAAATCCCCGACCCGTTGAGGAAGCTTGATTTTATAGCGGACGCGATTTTGGAAGCGGCAGAACACCTCCACAATGAGGGTTGGGGGTTAGGACTAATCTCGCCGGAAAATATTCTGATCTTCGAGTGTGGGGACGGACTTCTCTTTGCATTTACGGACCTCGGCTTTTCGTGGGGTGACACTCCACCTCTGGTGCCTCCTATGTTCCTGCGGAGGTGTGCGGAAGGCAATAAATTTGCTGTGCTTTGGGATGGTGAGAATCCAGGGGCCCAATTGGAGCGGGGCCGTCCGTTGAGCCGCACTGAATTTGACCCTGTTCCTGATATCCGGGCATTGGTCCGGGTTTTTGCAAGCAGTTTGCTTGGCCGATATGTGTCGGTGCTACCGACACCGGAGGAGAATCCTGAAACCCGGGCTCAGTCTCCCCGCATCCCCGGAGCAAGGAGAATTTGGGTTACGTTGGAACATGCCCTCGATGGGCTAATCTCCTCGATGCAGGAATTCCGTACAGCGTTGTGGGAAACTCCTTTGAGTCAGCATTTTCTTGCTGAAGCTGCAGTGCCGGTGCAGGGGCGAATCTGGCGGGCAGTAGCTGGGCTTGGCGCAGTCGGTGCTCTCGCCGCGGCGGTGGGCCTTTGGATGTGGATAGGTACCCAGCAGAAAGAGCCCACGTCGCAAAGCTCCCCGCTCGGGGCTCCTGATTCTAGCGGTAAAAACGACTCTTCCCCGGGAGATACTGGATCGTCGGAGGTTGCCTCGCAAATGCTGGCTAACGAGGGAGGCAGCAAACCGCAGCCCGAGGGGCTTCCGCAAGTGGCGCAGGAAGGATTGAAGAGTCTGGAGGAAGCTTCTGAGTTGCTTCGCGAGGTGGAGTCCTTGTGGCAGAGCTATGCGAAAGACCCGGTCGGTACGTATTTCTCAACACGAAGGCAAGTCGAGAAAGTATTCCGTCCGCGTATAGAAAAGCTGTCGAAAGATCTGGAGGAGATACGTAAAGCAGTAAAGGAAACTCCCTCTCCAGAATTGGAAAGAGTGACGCAGGCATTGTCCCAACTGCAACATAAATTACGACAATTCGAGTTGGAACTAAGTCCGCGTTAGGGGCGGCAATCTGATAGACGGATTTTTTGGAGACAAACTTTGTAGTGGTCGGAGGTAAGCCCATGCGGTACCCCATCGTCCTGCGGGCTAGCTTACCGTGTCTTAACTTAGGCAGAGGCTTTGAGAATCTATCCGAGACGTCAAGAGTTCGCGTTCTTGTGCTCGACCTTTTCCTATTAGCTTCCTTAGTGTTAGGGGGGGATGTGAATGCCCAACAGGGATTGAGCTCAGGGAGAATTGTGCCGGCCCCAAAGCAAGCGGCTGGGGAAGGAAATGTTGCTCAAACTCTGCTTCTTCTGGTGCGTTGTAATCCGGAGCTGACGGCGGAGCAAATTCGGGAGACTCTGCAATTTGGCTCGGCGGCCGCCGGGTGCGAGGTATCGCAGATTGTGGTCCGCGAGGTTGCTCCTCATACCTTGGATGAAGTTGAATCGGTCCTCCGATTGATCGATCGTCCCGAGGGGGGAGAAGTCAATATTGAAGAACTCCAGTTGTCCCGGCGTCCCGCCGTACACACCATCTGGGATATCAAGCTTTCCAAGGCTCCAGAGGAAACTATTGAAAGTTTTGATGTGGCACTTCAGAAGATCGGAAGTTCGGCGGATTCCGCTCCTCAGTGGAAGACCTATCGCCCTGTTGTTCCCGAAGCTGCAAATTTGGAATCGGGGAGCTTTGTGGCTGTTTCCTTGCGGAACGGACGTTACGAATTTTATCCGCCGCCGGGAGAGATGCCTACCGAATTCCGGGTTAGTATCATTGGGGAGGACGGCTCGAAACGGGAAGTCACCGGAAAATTCCCCCAATTGGACAGGTGCTTTTTGATCCAGATGGTGAACTTTAGGGGAGATCGGGCTCGCTTATTCGAGGTGGTTCGCAACCCGGCGGAGGTGCCCAATCCATTTTCGGATATCAAGGAACGGAGCAATACCGCAGTTGTGTTCGGCAACATTCGGGGATCAACGGCTGTCGTGGGGGAGACACTTGACGGTTTAGAACTGGTTGTGAGTGTCCCCGGTGTTCCAGGCCGGGCCCCTGCACGAGTGTGGATGCTTTTCCCGCTTACGGCAGAACGGCTAGCTCAGGAAGAGGCAAACTTAAAAGGCTTGGAACAGCGGACCAAACTGCCTGAGGAAATTCGCCGGCGGGCGGTAAAGAGCACGGATCCTCAGGTTCCGATTATCGATTCTGAGGAACCGCGGTGGTATGAACTGGTACCGGCTGGCTCCGGGTTCGAACAAAGGATCAAGCTTGTGACAAAACCTGAGGATTTTCCAAAGCTCCGGCAGCGTTTCCCCAGGATCTACCGGATTTTAGTATGGGAGTTTGAGGGGGGAGGGGGTCGCGCGCCCATTTTGGTGGACGGGGGCCGGCCCTACCGATCCGAGGAACTAAATTCCTGGGGTAGGCTGCTGGAGGCTTACATTCGTTAGATGCTGGCGGACTCGATTTGGTTGTTCCTCCGAGGGTCCGCGACGGGTATTGAATAGCCCTCAGGCATGTCACCGGTAGGACCTTTATTGAGTGTAGACCATCCTAGTAGGGCTGTTTGTTTGCTATCTTCTGAGCCATCAGGAGGAAGTGGGAAATGAGCGTTCCTCTTGAGCCTCTTAAGGCAGAGGTATGTCCGCTAGTGCCGGCAGAAATTCGCGAGCCCTTGGTGGAGCGATTTAATCAGGTGACGGCGCTCCTTGAGCTTTGTCGGCAAATTGCTGGTACTCCGGAACCGGAAAAATGTGAGCGATCGGGGTTGGAATTGGCCCGGATACGCACCGAGTTGGCTCGGGAGAAGTATTTGGTCGGGTTTCTCGGACCTTTCCAGGCGGGGAAGTCTCGTACCTTTAACAATATCCTTCGAACCACTGGCCGAGACCAGCCTGCCGGAGTGGGGCAGGGATTTCCGACGACCGCCGTCGTGACAAGACTTCGGCAGTCCCGGGATGGTAGGAATACAGCGCGGCTAATGTTTTTGACCACTAGGGGCTACGAAGCTAAGCGTCGCTTCCTTCTCCAGCGGTGTGGTTTCGATCCTGATCGGAAGGACGATCGGAAAATAGTGGAAGAGATTAATCAGGCTCTCGCAGATTGGGACCGGTCGGTACGAATTTGGCAAGATCCGGGCGGAAACCAACATCCGGTAAAGCGACGCGATATGGAGTACTTAGCTCTCATGTTGAATAGCTACCAGATGTTCAAGGAGTTTATCGGCGAGCAACCAACAGTTCGAGAGGTTCCCTTCGAAGAGCGGTGGCAGTATTTGAATCACCCGCCCGATCCTTGGCACCGTCAAAAGCCTGCGGTTTCGCCTCTTCTAAGTCACGTGGAGCTTGAGTTTAGAACCGATGTAATTCCGCCCACGTTGGAAATGGTCGACCTTCCTGGATACGACGCGCATTGTAGTATTGACGCTTTTGTTACAGACGAGTTTTTACAAACGCTTCAGGGGGCTTTTATTTTCTGTCGTGCCACGGATTTTTCTGCAGCTGTAGAGACCGTCGTCGCTAAGTTGAAACGAATATTCGGAGCGGAACTTGAAGGGCGGGTATGGCTGGTGATTACCCGTTGTGATGACATCAATATTTACCCTCAGATAAACATCGATGATCAACGGGGATCGGTCTTTCAGCAACTTGCTCGGTTTGTAGAGCGGCTCGGCCTACCAAAGCAACAAGTGATTTTTGTGACCAACCAACCGCAAGATTTGAAGAGCCGACTAGCGGATCGGGAGTTTTCGGCGGCGTTGGAGAAAGCACTCGAGGAGGGTGGAGCAAATTGGGCCAACCTACGGAAGGCATGGTCGGCCCTGGAGGAAGAAGGGGGAGTGGCCGTTTTACGCCGGGTGATCGCAGAAGATCTCGCTTGTCAAATTGGCCGGGCCGTTACGCGGAGAGCCCAGCAAGTTTTAGGCAGGGTAGGGAAGGATCTCTTCGCCTTTGCCCGGATGTTGCAAGAAGAACAGATGTCCACGGAGCTGCCTGCAGAATTAGCTAAGTGGCGCAATCTTCTGCGGAAGTTGATTCTAGAGGTTGTCGATGCCACCCATGTTTCTGCTCTCGCCGCGGAAATCCTTAACACCTTGAATGATGCGTGGGGAGCCCTTGGTGTTTCCTCGGACATTCTTGACGATGTCAGCTCACGCGAAGGGAATCGGGGCCTCTTGCAAGAGTTCCTTGCCCACGCAGAGGTTCTTGATCGCTTGGTACGAGACCGAATAGTTAACGAGTGGCTCCACAGAGTCTACGAGTGGGTCATCGAGCCGGTCCGACATCACGAAAACACGGAGGGGCGCCTGAGTATCCCCGGGATCTGCGAAGAGGGGGTAACGGTTTACCTAGAAGCTTGCAGAGACCAGGATCGCGCCCATCGGTCCCTCGGAAACCATCTACCTTCTTACAAGCGGAATCATCCCTTTGAAGAGTTGCCGGAAGGATCAGATCCGCTTTTCACCGGGGAGACGTATCTCGATGTGTTCGATCGGAAAAACCGAGTTTTATCGCGACAGATATCGCTTGCTCTTGCCCTGCACGTCCAGCAGCGGATGAGCAAGCTCCTGGAAGAACTCACTACCTATTTCCGTCGGTTGCGGGAAAGAACTGGAGCTCAGTTGGACGTTAGGTGGCTTAAAAAATTGGAAGAATTTGAGGCACTGGCAGACTACTGGTAGCCACTACAGTTTGATAATGTTCCGGAAATCCCGCAATATTGGTAATGAGAAATCCTATCCCATCGGGAATCACGGCTGTGGGTTGTTAGGAGGGAGTTCCTCTGTATGAATATCCAAGTGGACCAGGTTTTCAGGAACGTGGGTTGGATGCAACACAAGTTTGTGATTCCCCCCGCCCAGGAATTTTGGGTCATTGGCGGAGGCACTCCTCTTGTAGATCAGAACGGAGCAGTAGTAGTAGCTCGGTGGAAAGAAACCTTTCTTGAGCTGGAGTGGACGCTTGAACATTCCCAAGGTTCTGGTGCGGGGTCTACTGCTCGGGGGGCAGGTCAAAAGATTTTAAGTAATCCTAGCGAAATCGCACAGTTTTTATTAAAGCGGTTTAATGTGCGTGCCAACTTAGAACCGAGGATTCGTTACCGAGCTGCAGAAGTTGTACCCTCCACACGTATGGTGTGGGTATGTTGGATCGACACCAACTCCTCGGACTTTTGTCAAACCTGTAAGGAATTGGTGGCCGCAGGGGAAAACCGCCTTCCTATCGAAATCACCCTGATGTTGATCATTCAAAGAGAGGGTGCGGTTCAAACTCATCGAAAAAGTATTCGTCTCGAGCTTCGGCCCATCTGTTATCCGCCACCTTTCACTGGTGTGATGGGGTTAGACTTGGGCAATACCCACACCACCTTGGCCGCCCTGGAAGCACGGGAAGTGTTAGGCACCAAGCAGGTTAGATTGCTCCCTGATTTGGCATTTCACGTGGAGGCTCTGAATCACGCGCGGTTGGAAAGCCAAACCGCGCCTATAAAGTCTTTTCTTCGCATTGACGCGATCTCCGACTTACGAGATCCGCAAGTACTTGGGGACTCCTCCCCAGAGGAGGTTTTGGCTAATCCCGAAGCCTATGCTTACCGGGTCGGTGATAGTGTGAATGTGTTAGGAGAGGGGCCTTGGGGGCTCATTGCGAATCCAAAACGATCGGTAACGGCAGCTCCCCGGGGATTCACCCACGTGGTTGTAGCTCGAGCTTATCCTGGTATTCCCGCAAAGGCAATCTTTGACGCTCCCATCGACTACCAGGTTCAGCTTGGGCCGACGCGGCCTGCGGAACTATTTATCTGTCGTCTTCTTGAGGGTTTTCGCGGTGTTGTCCATGCTTGGCCGCGGCGGCTGGTGGTGACCTATCCCTCCACCTTTAGTGCTACGGAACTCTCTCGGTTAAAAGAGGGCGTTTTTCGTGCTTGGAGAATGGCGGAGCGGGCCAATGAACAAGGTCCGGTTTGTGCAGAAGATGTAATTCCGCTGATGATCGACGAGGCGAGTGCGGCCGCGTTTTACTATTTGGCGCGCACAGTCCTGGAAGGCCCCGGCGGGCTCCGCTCCTTCCGTTGGTTGTATCCTGATGGGTTTTATCTCCTCGTTTACGATTGTGGAGGTGCAACCACGGATGTCGCCTTGGTTAAGGCAGAAGCCACCTCTCATTCTCGTCTTCGATTCGTGGTGCTCGGTAGAACAGGACTTCGGGATTTCGGTGGTGACGAAGTCACCGTCGCCATTTTCTTACTACTGAAGGCTAAATTGGCGGAAAAGTTGGCCAAGCATCGAGCTCGAAGTGTTCCTCGGTTGCCCGAGATCCGAAGAGGTGATAATCCGCGCGCACGAGCTGCCGATTTGCGCGCGTTTTTTTCCGACGAACGAAACCTCGCTGCCTGGGACGAATGGGTACCGACGGATTTTGACCCCCACGGCTTCGGACATGATGCAGCCGCGCGCCAGCAGCTTACGTGGCTTATTTGGTCTTGGGCGGAAGAGTGCAAAAAGTTTATTTCTCAGAGCAGAGGCGGACAACGGTTATCCGCCCCAGGAATTTTTGAAAGGATTACCAAAATCCTATTGGATCTCAACCCAGATCTCGGAATCAAATCGCCAGAGCTTGCCGAGCTGGTCGGCCAGGTCATGCCCTTGCGGGAGGAGATCGATGCCTTGATCTGGGAGCCTGTGGAAAGAAGTATTCGTTTGTGCAGATCTTTAGCTATTAACAAGCTCGAGTGGCGTGCAGGCCATGTCGACGATGTATTTCTAGTGGGCTATGGCTCTCTTTATCCCCTCATTCGCGAACGTATGCGAGCAGAATTCCTGGGAGATACAGATTCGCAGGAATGCCATGAGTCTCGGCCATCCTTATTTAGTCTAGAGTCAGCTTTCTCTGCCGAGGATCTTAAAAACTGCGTGGCGAAAGGAGCCGTTCTCGCTCTAGCCCTCCGGGAGGCGACGCTGGGTCTTTCCCTCGAGTTTGATACTGAGCTTTGCCGGCGGTTGCCGTTTTCCGTGGCTTGGCACAATGCCGCTACCAACGCTTGTGTTGCCCTCTATGCTGAAGGAGAACGGTACGAAGAGCTTGCACCCAAAAGAATCGAGGTAATTGCTTCTGCACAAGGCCAGCGCCCTCAGTGGATTCGGTTGCTCCAACGCTGGCCGGGGGCCGATTACGAACCTTTCCTTCTTTTCTCATTCCCCGAGGGCGTTGAAGGTGCCATCACCATCTATTTCGACATCGACAGGGAAGAGTTTATCGCAGTTTCGGAACATACCGGGCAACAGGCTGTCGGCCAGCGGGACATTAACCCCGACGTTTACCGGTCAGCAGTCCAGAGAGGGAAAATCCGGCTTTGCGGCTTTAGGGAGTAATTGTTCAAAAAACCAGCTTATTCCGGATGCAAAGACTCCTGGGGTGATGATCGCCTCCACGGAGCTGAGATTCGCTTCCGAATTGCAGATTGCCCGAGAATCCAATCGAAATTCGAAGGAATTAAGGTTCTTCCTGCAAAGCACCGGCAGTGTGTGGGAGTGTAACCTCCTAATGCAATAGATCCGAGGCTTCTACCATCTTCGACCAAGGAGGCATGGAGAGCGATGACGGCCCGGAATCCTGCAGAGAGAGAAGGCAAGGTGGCTCCGGGGGACCCTCGTGGCCTAGCTTTTGCTTCGCGTATGTCGCATTCCCAATACCAGGAGTTAAGGGAAGAAGCCAAGCTACATCTCGAAGAAATCCAATCACGGCTTCAGTTCGCGTGGCAAAAAGCATGGTTGCTGTTGGACCTGTGGGAACCACAATTTCTGGCAAATTTGAGCTCTTTCCTCGAGAGACTTTGCCAGTTCTTAGAACGAGAAGTGGAGAGGCTCTCCCATCCGAGTCGCTTGTCGGCCGTCTTCCGCTCGTTAGCTGAGATCCCGACACTCGGAACCCTAGTGTCCAACATCGAAGGTGCCATTTTCACAGCAGATTCTTCAGATGCGGGGAACATCGCCCGTCGGCTTATCGAGTGTGCCCCTAGTATTTGCTATTTGGCGGGTTTAGTGTTTTTGCACACCAAGGTCGACCCTTCCGTAGAAAACTCATTCAAGGAACTTCTGCTGGCTTTAAGGGCGGTAGGTATCCAGCTCGAGGTTCGTCCCCAGACTCAGTTTCCCGTCTCGCCTCCAGAGTATGAGTTTTGGGAGTTTAGAGGTGGGCCGAATGAGGACAGCGTTCGGGTGGAATCCTTGAGAGTGTCTCTTAAACCGGTGTTCCCGCGTCCGGAACCCGGAAAAAGCTTGCCTGCGGAAACGTATATCCATGCTGTGTTTGCTCCAGCGGAGCTCGGGGAACTCCTGGAAAAGCTTTGGACGTTTTTGGAAGAGCGGGTAACTCCGGAAATGGAGCAAAGATTGGGGGTTCCGGGGCAGGGGCTAGGCCCAAAAAGGATGCTTCGGAAATTTTTCGAAGCTTGTCAAGCGAATCGTTCCCCTGGCGAGGAGTACAAGAGGCAGGCATTCGAACTCCTTAATGCTATTTGGCAGGAAATCGGGGTGCAGGGCCAATTCCCTGAACGCGAGGAAGTTGCGCAAGCTCCTCCGGCAGCTCAGTCCAAGGTGCAGGAGCGGGGGATATCCCCGGGGCTGTCCGCTGCCGGGAGTCCCAAAAAGCCCCCGGAGCGCGGCACCGCTACCGCATATTCTGGCCGGCGTGATTTCCCAGCCGGTGAGAAACCGGTGGACACTTTGTGGGATCTACTTCGATTGTGGCAGGAATTTTGCGAGCGCGTCCTCCAGATCAGTATTAAGCCGAGGGTTTCCCACCGTGAGCGGAAGTTGCATTTGGATGGCTTCAAGGGTTACCCACTTACCGACATAAAGCTGAAAGGAACGGACGAATCCTCATTGGAGGTTAGTGTGGGTCCCTGCGAAATTGTCGCCGTCAAGAGCGAGACAGGCTCTCCCGGTGAGGTCGTTTCTCTGGACAGGTTTTGGTGCCACCAGTTCCCGGCTCGATGTCGGTGGAAGGCGAAAGTTCCCGGTTCCTCGGAGTATTGGGAAATTGCAACTTTGCCGCCCTTGGAGGAATCGCTTCTTCCACAAGGGACTGTTTCCTCCTTAAGAGAATGGCAGAAGTGGGCTGGGATCCTCCTTTTGGACCCCAATTGTCAACAGGCAAGTAAGCAATTTGAGAAATTAAAGTCAGCTCTGCGGCAGGATTTTGAGTCGGGGGCCGGCGAGGCAGGGGAATGTCTGCAAGAGTTTCTCAGGGTCGCTTCGGGCTTAAAACAGGCACCAGACAAAATCGCGAGAACTGCAGCTGTCTGGGGTAAAGCTTTGGAAAGCTTTTTAGGATTACGCTGGTATCCCCCAATTGATTGGGATGCAAATCGGCTAAGTGACCAACCCCTAGGGTGGGAGGTACTGGAGCAAGCGGCATCCCGGTGTACGTATAACTCGGCTAATCCGCTCGGAAGGGTAGTCAGTGTCGAGCGTTTCTCAACAACTGAAAAAGGTGCCCGATTTACAGTCAGTCTGGGTGCTCGCGGTGACAACGCTTATGTAGACGCTAGCTCGGCGTTGTTGACATCTGCTCACGAGGTTTCCCAGCTGTTCCGGAAATCTGCCAAGGAAGTTCCCCGATGGGTCTTGGAGGCGGTCAATCTTTGTTCCCATTTGCTTCGCTTAGAAGTCGGGAGATGGGGCGGCGGGGGTGTGCCGATGGAGCCGGACTCTATGGAGGACAGTTTAGCCACGGCCTTGGAGAATTTATTGAGCGTTTTGCAGCAAGCTACTAACTTGCAGTTCTCCTCGGAGGATGTGTCTGCAAAATTAGGGCAGTTTGCAGAAAGCATAAAAGAGTGGGCCCAGGTACATGGATTTGAGATAATCCCCCATGAATTTGAGATTGTCCCGCGGCATTTTAAATTCCAATTTGTGGTGGATGACTTAACGCCCGAGGAGCGAAATTTTTGCGGGTTCGAATTCGACGAAAATCTCCTACCGGGAGAGGTACAAGCAGTTGTGGAAAAATTTGGATGGCGACACAGGTATCGCCAGGACTTAAAGGAGAACCCGAGGATGGTCGTGAAAATAGGACCTCCTCGGGGATACCAGGAGTTGCAGCGGGCGTTTGCGCAAGCCGTAGATGCTTTTCCCGGCCACAAGGAGAAACTTTCGGTAGTACTGAACAAACCATTAAGCTTATTAAATGCTTGGCCTGAAAGGCTTTCCGGTACTCGCGAAGCCAACCGGAAAAGGGAGATGATTTCGCTAATCCTATATTTTTACAAGGAGCTAACGCTATCTCTGCGCGATTTGTTGCCGGAGGAAATAGAGGGGATTTGGGAGCAATTGCGAAGTCCCATGGAAGTTCTTCTTCGAGATTACGATCTGCGATTTTGGGAACCGCGATCCCTCCTTGAAGCCAAAGATGAGACCAAATGTGTATTGGTCGGTCCGTTTCAGCGAGCACCAAATAAGTTCAAGGTGTTGATGCCTGGTTTATCCCAGGGAGATGCCTTAGTAGCAACGGCGACTGTGTGGTTGTATCGAGAATAATATTTCCGGGGACATATCTGTTTTCCGGGGCCATATCTATGCCTGGCAGTACTGGGCAGTATCTTTGCTCCCTGACAGTCTGCGTTTTGGCTTTGTCGCTAGTAGTCACTGGTTTAATCGGTGCTTACCTTCCGGGTTATGCTTTGCTTACTCCGGCGACATTTCGGTGGTGTACGGCGATGCTGGTGCTGGCTGGCGGTATGGCAATCCTCTTTGGGATATTCAGGGATTTCATATCTAGAGATTGGGATTTGTTTCGGAATCATGAAACCGCTGCCGAGCCTTCTGAGGGGCATTGGGGCCCGGGAAGAGTAAACTTTTTGATTCGAAGCTGTACAAAACTTTTCGGGGAATACCGGGCTAATCGTGAGCCTGTGGATCTTGCGGCTTTTGGGGCCGCCAAGGCCGCTGCCAACAAGGAAATTTTCCGTAGTTTGGTGGCTTATCAGCTTCCACTGTTCCTGCTGCCCTTGCTTGTGTTTACGGAGCGGCTATTCAACTACGTTCATTCGGAAGATCTCAATTCGGAAAAGTTCTTCCGTGAGGCCTGGATCGGCTGGGGGGTGATTGCGGGGGTAGCCGTGCTCGAAT
>Ga0272449_1003338_pt1 | contig 13905 bp, 16 predicted proteins | sample YNPCB0241_FD_198679 | JGI IMG/M metagenome (GOLD analysis project Ga0272449, IMG submission 198679) | Hot spring sediment microbial communities from Yellowstone National Park, WY, United States - YNP-CB-024-1 | ecosystem: Environmental > Aquatic > Thermal springs > Hot (42-90C) > Sediment...
CATATAATTGAGTTACCGTCTACAGATTTAGACGTTGTAGCAACGATTTTTGAGAAACTGAACACTACGGGACAGCCTCTTAACATATTTGAGATTTTAACCGCTAAATTCTATAGGAAGGTCTCATTATACGATGCTGATAACTTAAGGGAGATATGGCAAAAAACAAAGGAGAAATATCCGTTAATAAAATTGTTCACAAAAGACGAGAAAGACAATTCTCTTGCTATTCTAATCTTTAAGGCAATACTGCTTAAAAAATCTATCGAGGAGAGGGATAAAGAAACGTTAGAGTGCAAAAGGAAAAATATGCTAAAAGATCTGTCATCAGACGATATTGAAAAGTATTGGGATGAGTGTGCCAAATTTTTAGAGAAAAGCCTAAATCTACTTAAGGAAGAATACGGTTGCCCATCATCGGATTACCTTCCTTACTCTCCAATTCTCGTTCCTTTTTCGTTAGCAGTAGGCTTTATTGAAAATAAGGTAAAACTAGAGAAAAGAAAAGATGCCTATAGAAAACTTGAAAGATGGTATTGGGCAAGTGTATTTTCTGAAAGATACGACTCTGCAACAGATACCAAATCTAAAACAGACATAAATGAGATAATAAAGTGGATTGAAGATGACGCTAAGGTGCCTAGGGTAGTCAAAGAATTAGATGTCGACTCTATAAGCCTAGAGAGAATAACTCGCGGTGCAATATTCACCGGGATTCTAAATATAATCATCAAAAGGCAAGTAAAGGATTTTGTTACTAGAGAGCAGATAGACACATTGATCAAATCTAATCCAAAAAGCGTGGATGTGCATCATCTATTCCCGGCGAGAATGTTTACCACTAAAGAAGAGAAAGAGTTGGCGGATTGTATTTTAAACAAAACTCTCTTGAAAAGCGAAACTAATAGAGATTACATAAAATATGACCCGCCATCCATATACGTGGATAGAATTAAGAGAAGCAACGAGAAAATAATTGAAGACTTAAACGGGCATCTAATACCATTAGATGAGTTTATGACTAATAATTTTAGCAGCTTCCTCAAAAAACGGGAAGAAATCATTATAATGGAAATCAAAAAACTAGTTGAACCTATTCAAGAATCCCCATAAAAAATGATGAGTATAGCGCGCTATAGCTCCACGTAAAGCTTTAAAAATTAAATCGTATACACAGGAGGAGAAGATTAATGAATGCACAGGACCATATTGAGTATATTAAGAATAGATACATGAATTCAGATAAAGAATTTGTGTTACCTTCGCTCAATAGAAGCATCGACAGAATCGAAAAAGCTTTCCCAAGATATGGTAGCTTCCTAATGGAATTCATCCAGAATGCAGATGATGTAGGTAGTTCTTCCTTATTAATTGAGATTGAAAATAAATCAGTGAGAATATTCAATGATGGCCGTGTATTCTCCAGGGATGATGTAAACAGCATATGTAGAGTTGGTATGTCTTCTAAAACATCTAAAGACTATATTGGCTATCTAGGTGTTGGCTTTAAATCAGTATTTTTAATATCAGATTCTCCAGAAATTTATTCGGGCGAGTATAGATTTAAATTTGATAAAAATGCTTGGTCAGAACCAGAAAAAGTTCCCTGGCAAGTAATACCGTTGTGGGTGGAGACATCTATTTCTTTATCTCCTCCTTATAAAACCCTTTTCAGGATACCCGTGGTGGATGAAAATGTTATCCAAAAATTGCAGCAAGAAACAACTTCAGAGTACATAAGTAATAGAATGTTGCTTTTTCTCCGCAATCTGAAAAATATTGAAATCAAGAATAATCTGGATGGCGCCACAAGATCGATTAAGAAATTTTTGCATAATCAAACAGAAGACTATGAAATTTATTTGATCCAGGAACATCTTAATGGAGCATTAAAATCACAAGAATATTGGCTTGTTTTCCGTTCTGTTTGCGATGTGCCACCCGAGGTAAAAAAGGATAAGACAAGTAAAGATTGGGAAAGAGATCAAGTTGAAAAGAGGGAAGTTGTTGTAGCTTTTAGGCTAGATGAAAAAGAAAAGTTGGTAATTGAAGAAAAAGGAACAGCTCATGCAGGTGTTTTTAGCTTTTTGCCATTAAAAGAGGTCCCGAGTGGATTGAATTTCCTGATACAAGCAGACTTCTTAACTACTCCAGGAAGGTCCGAACTGGCCCGTGAATCCCTATGGAATGAATGGTTAGCAAAAGAAGTTTATAAGCTGATAATTGAGAGATGTATACCCACATTTATCGAAAACGAAAAATGGAGGATGAATTTTGTGGAAATCCTGTATTCCCCAAGAGGTGGGCATCCATTATTTGAAGACAATATTAAGGCTCCATTAAGGGCGTACTTAGAGAAAGAAGCTTGTCTAGTTGCTTCCGACAACTCCATTATAAAAACAGAGGAAGCTGTAATTATAGATTCTGAAATTAGAAAACTAATGAATGAGAGCGATTTACAGCAATTATATCCTTGTAAAAAGCCATTACATCCCGAATATAAACTGCCATGGGATATCGAAAGACTAGTCAAAAAGGGACCGAGTTTTAGTGCAAACTCTGGGATTAATGATGAAATGAAAAGATTGTTAGAACTCAAAACAAAGCAAAAAGACCTAAATTTCTTTAAGAAATTTTACTTGAAACTATCTGAATATTCGGAATCTACTTTACGCAATAGTGTTTTAAAGTATCAAGAGATAATACTTACAGATACGTGGAATCTAGCGTCTCCTAATATTGTTTATATAAAGCCTACGATGTTTCCGATCCCCAACGAAATAAAGGATGTTTTTAAGATTGTTCATGAGGATTTATCTTCGGATCAAATTATAGCAAATACCTTAAAGTTGTTAGGAGTAGAAGAATTGACGCAAGAGCATGTACAGAATATATTAAGAGCAAAAGAAATTCCAAATATACGTAGAGAATGGAATTCACTTTCCGACGAGCAGAAAATAGAGAAAATCAAATCATGTTATGATTTATGGAAGAAAAGACAAGTGGATGTAAGGGATTTGGGATTTTTAACGCTAAGAACAAAGTCTGGAAAATGGCTGAAGCCCGAGGAAATATTTTTTTCTAAAGAATATTGCCCGGATCATCAAATTGAAGTACTGATTAGTAAAGGATTGTTAGATTGGCCCCTAGAGCTCCTTAGTGATGTATTTCTTCAGGATGCGGATGACAAAGAGATAGCAGAGTGGCGGAGATTCTTTAAGGAGTTGGGTGTAGATAAAAAGCTTCAAGATGAAAAGTTTAGAAGAAACATAATTTCCCGCATAGGTATAAAGACTGCTATTAAATTTGAGGAACATAAAGGAAGGTCGGCACGAGAGTTGACTCGTAGTGAGGAAACAGGAGGATACGATATTATTCCTTCAGAAGATGTGGAAGAAGTTGGTTCAATAGAGTCTCAAGAAAGATATATTGAAGTGAAAAGCAGCGCAAAAATAAATCCAGATGTTTTCTTGACGACTAGACAATTTGTAACTATCCAAGAAAAACGTGAAAAGTATTTTGTTTATATCATTAGAGATGCTTTAAGAAATCCAACATTATGTGTGACCCGTGGTGATAAATTACTAAAAATTACGGATGTAAAGACAATTATACCTTTTAGTAAGTGGTGGGAAAATGCAAAAGAAGAGGAATTTCAGCCATAGTGTGTACTAATAGTTTAATCATTCAGTTATGTATCCTTCTTCGATAAGCAGCTTTCTACAATTCTTGCATAAAGATTTTAGCCACTTCGTGAGTAGTTTCCTTTCTTGTTCCGCAGATTTTATCTCTATGCTGAATATTCTGTCGAACTTCTTCCTGCATTCGTCACAAACTAGGTCGTATTCTGGTGTACGCATTTCACTTTACTATATGGAAAAGTGATTTTTATGTTTTTGTCGTCGAGAAGGACAACATGTTGCATAAAGCATCATAAGAAACACTGTTCTAAAAATCAAACGTTCTAACGTTTTTTTCGGCTCGCTCATTCTCCTCTTCCCTCTTCGAGGTCGCTTCGCTAAGAGTAGATGGCTCGCCTCACGTAATTAGCACCAGAAAGGAGGTGGTTTGGATGATGGTGCTGAATGCTAAGGAGGAAAGAGTTTTAAGGCATTTGGAAGAGTTAGGGCTTTCCCTTTATGAGGGCAAGGCTTATTTTAGCTGCCTAGTGCTTGGGAGAGCTAAGGTTAGGGAAATAGCTAGGTACAGCTCTGTGCCTGAGTCCAAGATATACTATGTGTTAGAAAGACTAGAGGAGAAAGGTTTGATAGAAATAGAAGAAGAGAGACCTAAGCACGTTAAAGCTATTCCGGTAAAAGAGCTAGCTTACAGGATGGTTGAACATAGGAAAAAGCAGATTGAGAACATAAGGATAGCGGAGAAAGAGCTTGAGGAAATAGTAGAAACAATAAGCCCGATAATAAGGGAGAACAACAGCAAATACATAAGGCTGTTCAAGCCTAGATACAGGATATAACACGATGAAAATCAAAACAGAACTTTTTTTCAGACACCTAAATGCTTTGGAGAACAAAAAAACAAATTTCCGTCAATGAGCAATGCTAGTATTATCACCATTACTTCATAAGGCGATGCATAGCGCGTGTCTTAATCTGCCATGAGCCACTAAAAGAAATTATTGACAACCGAACTCTCCTCGTTTTCCCGCATGAGCCAAAAGAGATATAAACTCATCTCATAGTAAAAAGAGCAGAAATGTCTAAGCTTAAAATGTCAAAAATTGAATACAATGCCATTATTCAGTCAATAATTAATCAAACGCATTGTCTGTATTCAAAGGATCCAGATGGAGTGAAGTTTGCCTTAACAACTGTGACTACGAACAAAGTCTTTAGAATTAAACAGCCGAAAAACATTGATGGGAATAGATGGAGAAGATTTGGGGAATCTTTGCTTGTTCATGAAGTCACTCATGCAAGGTCTTGCCTCAATACAGAATTTAAAAGAGCATTTGTAATTTCCTCATTATTCTCTCCAATCGGCTTTTTAGCAGAAAAAGATTTCTTCGTGATATATAATTGTGAAATCGTTCCAATTTTAGAGGCCTTAGCGATTTACAATCAGATAACCAATGCGGCGACGACTAGAGAACATCGTCAAGTCATCCTTGATTATTGTAAGGTTCATGATCCCGTCTGTATACAATTGATGGATGATTTTAATAGTATCCTGAAAAAATTTAACAATAGATTTCAAGGAAAAAGGAAAATTGACATATTCAATGTTATAATGGATTCAATTCTATCATCTCCGAATCCTTTGAAAGATAGAATATATGACCGTTTTAGACTACTCAGAGACATTCCTGAGGAAACAATACCCAAATGGAAAGATATTTTAGAGTTACAGTCCTTCATAGCGAAATGCTTCAGAATCAATAACCGAGGGATAATTTCTCAGAATCTTTTCATGCCTGAAAGCTACGAATCTCTAAATTATTTTTGGAACTATGTGAAACGGCTTCTAAGAGAATATCCGTCTAATCTTATTGAGGAAAGAGCAAAAGAACATGTTTTTGGAGTTCTTAGCGAACTTGACATTGCCTTTGCGCCCATAATCTATGAAGTTGATAACCTTGAAACCCTAAAGAATAAGAAAATAATAAGATGTATCATGTCAGAATCAATGTCAAAGAATGGATTTTTTGACACAATTCCTTTAAATATAGGTGTACTAGACAAACTAATATCCGGGACAAAATCCAATGATAGAAATTATAGAGAATTGCTCAAAAATCTTAGGTGTGAATTGAAAAATTTAGATGAAATAAAAAGAGAAATTTTTTCCAAATGCCCAGGGATGAGAATTTGTAGGGGTAAATCTCGATGTGGATTGGAAGAAGACCTTTGGAAGGCTATGAAAAAGATATTCATCGACAAAGGTTAAATAACATAAGCTGATGGATTGCGGAAAAGTAAAGTCTTTTACAGTATGATTTATCTTTGCTGTCAATATGCTATCTTTTGTATGTGCACTAAAGCTATACTTAGACGTTACGCCTAAGTTCCTTCTAAGATTCCAGCCTTAAGAGTGCATATAAGATTGTTCAACCCAAGTATAGACACGTTCTGATAAAATTACCTCGTAAAGAACTCTTTAATGTCTTCGATCTCAAGATTACCGTACGCCTTAAGAGCTTTTTCTTCCACTATCTGAATACAATCTTCAGGATAATACAATGCACCATCAATCGTCTCTTTCAAAGTATTGTGAAATCGTTGCTTGTCATATCTTCTCATGAACTCGCCAAGATTGCTTTCTTCTATTAACGGCGTACTATTTCTTGCTATTACTTCCCATCTACTTTTTGTGAAAAATTTTGGGTCGTCTGTCTTAAAATCTTCAATTATTCTTTCAAGATAACTAGAAGTAATGTCAGGAAGGAAGCTCAGAAGGAATCGTTCCTCACCAAGAGAGTCATTTTCCATTTGCTTGGCAAATGAGATGATCCTTTCTGTATACTCATAAACGCATTCGCCAAGCGGAGTATGCACACTCTTAACTGGTTCTAATTTTGAGATTATGTCAATTGTGCGTAGTTTGTGGGCAATTAATGATTTTGTGTTTACCAAAAACCATAAATTTATCGGTATCCAGAACACTGTCTCAAAGAAATTTCTCAATGCAATTTTTTTGACAACTGAATATTTTGTTTCCGATAAAACCAAAGCCCAGTTAAGTGAAGAAATTGTGCGGGCATGTCTTGGACTTATCTCGATCCATCCTTTTTCTTGAAACAGTCCATTAGCAATTCGTTCGAGGTCTTTCCAAGTAATCTTTTCTAAATTATCCTTTTTAAGTCTCGTGAATAGTTCCCAAATCACTATGGTTGGGAAAACAAAACTTCCGTCTGTTTTATTTAAAGTGAAAAACGATGGATAGTACAACCTTGTTAGCATATCCCTTACAATGCTTACGAGTTCCTCATCATTTGTGGCTTTTACTCGTTCCATTAGGTAGCCCCAAAGCATGAGAAACCCACGAAAAAGAGGAGGAATATCATGTTTCTTACAATTTTTACTTTCAGAAGATTCGATCAATTTCAGGAGAGCTTTATGAGAGTAGAAGTCTGGGGAGTACATTGTATCTAGCATCATCTTAATCATGGCTAATCCTTCTAGTTCTCTTTTTACCAAGTCATGCGGTTCTTTTTTCTTAGAAATAATTTTCTGAAATTTAATCATTTCTATAACAGGACTACCTCGTTGATCAATATGACCAAGCTCATGTCTGAATACTATCGCATTAAGTGGGGGCTTCAAGTTAGAGTATGTCCAAATGCATGCATAAGGGATTATGTACTCAGCAAAAGTGAAAACCTTGATTTTACCTTTCAGCATAAAAGCTTTTTTGTACGGCAGTGTTATTGCCCCTATCTTGTTAATTACATCCGTCGAATCTTCTTTACGACTTCCATTTACCTTCATTCATTTTTTCCCCTCGTGAGCAATTTCTTGACCAGCTCTTTGGAGATGGAGAATGATAGACCTGAAGGTTCTGTAAAAGTTGCTATTTTATTCAAGAATACTCGCTTCGCTTCCCAGTCATAAACAAACATTATATGATCTCCTGGCTCAAGTTCCAAGAGTCTCACTACTTCTTTCGGTATAGTTATCTGAATGCTACCTCCCTTCTTTAAGGCTGTTCCGGTAGCTATGACGCTAAATCGTTCCTCCTTCATTGAAGTTCAGGATATAGGTGGGGATGTAGTATTTATTCCTTTTGTCCCCTTCCAAGCATAAGTTCTCTTTCCATCCGAGAGCGAAAGAACTTTAGTCATGTATACACGCCCAATATTTTTCCGCACTACAAAAAGTAGCAATGAATTGGGTGATAGGTTCATGTATTGAACAATGCTTTTAGGAATGCTTACCTGAAGGCTACCTCCCTTCTTTAATACGTGCCTCACTTCAGCCTTGATAGAGGGATCAGAAAGGTCTATCCTGCCTAATTCCTCTAGATCATAGGAGATAATCTGATCTTTATAGCGTTCTAAAACTTCTTCCAGAATTCTTTGAGCCTCTTCCTGACTTTTGACTTTTAAGTATACTAAAGACATAATTTATTATTAGACCGAAAAGCTTATAAATACCTTTAGGGAACATGTCCCCTTAGATGGATAAACTCACAACTCATACCATACCATTCCTGAGTCGCTCAGCATCATATTCAGCTCTAGCAGGTCTTGGCATCCCTCGGATGAGGGATTTATCGAAAGAGGTGAATGAAGCTGGGTAAAGAAAGGGCAAAAACAATAAAGAAACTAGTTAACAAGCAGATAGCCCAAGAAAAGCCTTGCTTCAAGCGAGGGGTAAACGGAGCTCGGAAAAAGAGAATATGCACATGGGCTTTACTCTCCCTACTTTTCCTAATTTATGCCACACCCCACACACCAGATGAATGGATGGTACGGGCATTCACATTCATAGGGTTTCTAAATATTTTCATAATAATGAACGACTTAATTAAAAAGATTTTCATATTGATTAAATCTGTAGAGGAAGGATATAAAGAAATAAACTCCTCATGCTCCGCAAGACCTACCTATTCTTGTCCATTTAGCTCCCGATGTGAAAGACTTCGGTGGAGAGGCCCAAAGCATAAGCCTGTAAAGGGTGAAGTGAGATGAGCTTTTTGAAGGATGTACAAAAATTTTTTAAGACAATATGGGAGCCGGCAAATTCGATCAACATACTCACTACAGATGAACAAGTTATAGGAGACCTCATGAGGGTTCTCCTCCTCAAAGCTGTTTTCGAGGGAAAAAGAGATCTAGCTGAAGCTCTGGCTCAAATCTTTTCCATTTTTGAAGACTCGCTTGGCCATAAGATTTTGAATGCGTTCTTAAAACACGGCCCGATGAATAAGAGTAAGCTATGTGAGATCTTTGGTCTTGGACATTATGGGCTTTCACGCGGGCCTTTAAAACGGGTTTTTGACAAATTGCTCGAAAAAGGAATTATAATAGATTTAACTCCTCAGCGTGAAAGGGGCAAGCTGTATGGTATATCCCCAAGGTACGAGCCCCTCCTCAAGCTTTTATTGGCAGGCTCATAGTTTTGATTTTACGTGCAATTTTTCATCTTTAGAACCTTAATTCTGAGCAGATTGTGCGTTTTCTGCAACAAAAGGAAATGAAGTTGTGCGTTATGGCTTATACTGTGATGCCGGATGAGCGATTGGAATATGCAGGAGGAAGCTATCGAGCACTTGATATTTGAAGGGGTAATAGCAGTGGTGCCTTCTGTTGAAGAAAAAATAAACGAGCTGATCCGCCTCTGGAGCGATAAGGATCCTAAAATGGAATGGGGTTGCTGTCTCTACGGTAGCTATACAGCGAACAGAGGAGAAGCTATTCCGCTAGTCACAGGCTTCGTTGAGCTTCCGGCATGGAACTTAAACAGAGGGAATTCGCTTTCCATAAACTTGGACGACATCGTAAGAATCGCTGAAGAATATGATGTGATTGCGCTGCTACATTCGCATCCTACTGGCCAGCTTTTCCCTTCAGCCCAGGATCTTGCGACATTCCTCTATACCGACTTGCTATTAGATAGGCCTCTGCTCTATATCATTGCAAGCCCAGACGGTAAGAAGCTCATCCTAACGTTTGAAAAATGCCATGCCTGCAAATATTCTTTCCTGAAAGCTATGGCGATGGCATCCGCTATAAAAAAGTCTGCCGGGCGAGCGGCCCCACCCGCGTTTAGTCCGGAGGAGGTGATGTAGGATGGGTAGCATTCGTGTAAGGAAGGATGGAAAAACTTTCGTTGTTGATGAAAATGCGACAGGTGCTGAGCTTAAGCGAGAGCTAGGGCTTCCACCTAATTCAATCCTCGTAAACGCAAGGACTGAGATGATTGCTGACAACGAGCGCATTGGAAGCAAGGTGAGAGACGGAGAAGAAGTAGGGTCACGCCCTAACTACAAGTACTGGAACTGGTGATGGGGATGAGAACGGACAAGATCCTCTACGGCTTCCAGGAAATAAAAAGGGCTTTCCCAGATGCGGAGATCTCTAACTCTTACCGTGTAATCCTTATTCCCAGGTTTCCTTTGCCAAGCCAGTTCAACAAGCCTTACACCTCGCTTTTGATAAAGATCAACTCAGACTACCAAGCTCCTGACGCTTATGTTGACAGGGAGCTTAGAGTTTACGGCCAAAAAAGCAATCATCTGAGCGAGGCCCTGACAGAGGACTACATGCTCGAAAGAGGATGGGTGAAGCTGTGCATTCAAGTAAGCTGGAGTCCAAGCTTCTCCCTGGTTGACTACATGCTTATGCTCATGCAGTACTTCAAGGAGTTGAGGGAGTGATGAAGCCCTTTAGCTTTAAAAAAGATTTGCCGAATCAAAACGTCAAGCTGGTCGTAATTCCTTCAGACTTAATGGAAAAAGCGAAAGAAGCCCTTAGCGCTTCAGAACTGGAAGGCATAGTTTTCTTTTTTGGTAAGTATAAAGACGGAAAACTCCTTGCCACCGACTTGCTCATACCTTCTGAAGATGATTATGAAGCGAGGACATGGGGGCATGTCAGCATAAAGCCTGAGTTTGTGGTTAGGGAGTTTCCAAAGTTCGAGAAACAAGGCAAGACGCAGGTAATAACGATGCACAAGCACCCTATGGACACTTTGAGCTCAGGAGACGTGGAGACACATATGAACGTGATAAAGTATTATCCGCACCAGGTTTCAGCGGTTTACAACGCGGGCCGCGTCTTCTTCTATCAGTTTCAAGATGGAATGAAGCTCACTCCTTACAGGCTTGTGAATCTAAGCAGGTTCGACAGGCAGGTCAGAGCTTTTGGGATTGAAGGACAGCTTCTAATCTCCTCCAGCACTATCGCTTTAATCGGAGTAGGGGGTGGAAACACTAAAATCGCCTTCGACCTTGCGAGCATGGGTGTTGGAAAGCTTTTGCTCATAGACCCTGATAAATGGGAAGGACATAATCGAAACAGGGTTTTCATACCTCCTGGGCTTGTAGGCAGAAACAAAGCGGCTTCGATTAAAAGTCTCATAGAGTTCAATTATGCTGATGTCGAGGTAGAGGCTTGGCCGAAAAAGGCTGAAGATGTTCCTGAAGATGTTTACAAGCAGGCTGATGTTCTCGTAGTTGGTCCTGATAGCTTTACTGCAAGGATGTTCGGAAGCAGGCTTGCCCTAAGGCTGAACAAGCCGGCAGTGTTTCCGGCAGCAGGGATTGAGGCAATTGACGGGAAGCTCAGCGCAATGGGAGGCTCTGTTCAGGTCTTAATTCCAGGTCAAACACCTTGCTACGAATGCATAACATCAATAGATTCACTGGACGTTTACAGGGAGACCCTTGACCAAGAGACTAAGAAGAAGCTGGCTGAAAAATATGGACTTGGAGACATGCTGGAAATACCTGTTGCTCCTGCAATAGCATCGCTGAACGACGTGATAGGTGGAATCGCTCTCTGGGAAATAGTTAAGCTCATAACTGGAATCGCTCCGATAGTCGAGTACCAGGTTTACGATGCGCTGAAATCACAGCTTTCGCAGATAATAATTGAGAGGAATCAAAACTGTCCAGCATGCTCTCCTGAAAAGCCGCTTCCTGAAGTTAAAACGAAGGAGGAAGAAGAATTGCTCTTAGCTGTAAAAGGTGAAGGTCATGAGCAGGAATAGGAGAAATGGGCTTCCGTCTGAAGAAGAGCTCATAGGTTACATGGTTAGAGAAGGCAGGGTAAGACCAATTAGACATTTTCACACCCCGTTGCCCTCGCCTCCTCCTCATTTCGAGCAAAGGCCTGTCGTAAGACCCAGGAAAGGATTACTGGTACCTATGATTCTCTCCTTCATAATACCTGCTGTACTAACAGGATTAATAATCTGGTGGGTATGCAGCCTTCATCCATTTGCACAGCTCATCGTTGGAATAATAGGTGCGATTACCATCTTGAGCATCAAGGAATTCAGATCCCTTCTGCGAGAATTCTTCGATGGGGAGAGCGGAGCTGAAAGGGTGGTTTTAGCCATAATCATGCTTTTATCCATTCCTTTCCTCATATCCTTTTCCACATGGCTCTTACCAATTATAGTAGGGGTGGAAGTTTCAAGCGCTGTGGTGAAGTCCATCCTGGGAGGTAGGTGAATTGGAAAGAAGAGATGAAAGAATCGAAGCGGTGCTCAGGACTCTTAACCAAGCAATCTCCCAGCTCAACCAAAGGCTGACAAGCCTTGAAAGCAGACTAGGGCGAAGCGCGAACGAAACCGTGATAGAGGAAAGAACATTACCAGAGGCTGAAGGTCTTCTTGGGGGCAGAGCCGTGTTAAGCTCTCAGGGCGGGATTCAGAAGATCACTTACGTTCCTGTTTGTGACTACTGCCACTCACCCCTTAATGAAAACTTTGTTATCTGTAGCAGTTGCAAGAAAAAGCTTTGTCACAGCTGCACGATCTTCATTGAAGGTAAGAACCTTTGTCCGGACTGTTTTAAGTCTGACTATCCACTTTCAAGAGAATGCTTCAAGGTTTTAAGCATTATTCAGGGCGTGGCTGAATTAGAAGAGATAGCTGAGATAATTGGCATGAGCGAAGAGGAAGTTAATTCTTGCATAAGGGAGCTGATTGAAGGAGGATACTTGGCAAGGCAGGGAGTATCAATCTTCTCTAAAATTGTGGTGACGCAGAAAGGCTTCACAGCACTTCTTGCTTACGATAAGCTCTTTGAGAAAGATGTTGACATGGCATTCTTCAAGGAAAGGTTGAGAGGTGAGGCTGAACTTTGAAGCTGATTGAGGCTGCAAGCTACGCTGTCACGATCATCCTGGTAATAGGCTTAGGCCTTCTCCTCTTCAGCCTTTCCTCATTTTTCTACGATATCATGAAAAGCCTTAACGCTCCTCTTTATGTCACACTCGCGTTTTTCGGAATAATACTGCTTGTTTTCGCAATCGCCTTGGCGAAAATTTTCTCGAAGGTGAGATGGTGATGGAGCTGGCTGAGCTGATAGAATGGGCTGAAGAAATAAAAGAGGTTGCGAGCAAGACAGGCTTGATAAGTAAGAATGCTCTAAACGCATTGCTCAACCTCTACCTGGTTTCTGAAGACGAGAAGATAAGAGAAGAGATAGAAGCTTTAATCAACATTGGTCTTCCAAGGCTTCTTAATTCGGAGAGGCCTGTTCTTACTGCTCCTGATCAGGTTGACGGTAGCATAAGCTTCGGAATTATAATGCAAGGAGATAAGGCGGTTAACGAGTTTAAGCTTGAAGAGTCTGATTTGGTTAGGCATGTCGCGGTCTACGCTCAAACAGGACATGGAAAATCAACCCTGCTATACAACTTGATTTCGCAGCTCATTCAGAAGCGAATACCTTTCATTTTCTTCGACTTGAAGAATGATGGGAGAGCATTGTTAAGGGATAATAAAGATCTTGTGGTAATACCGTGGAAAAGACTTGCTTGGAATCCTCTAAGGCCTCCACCTGGAATGGAGAGGGAAGAATGGTGGAGCAATTTTTCTCAGATCTGCGCTTATTCTTTCGGCTGGTTTGTCGCAAGCTCCAACTATCTTTTAGAGCATTTTGACAGGCTGAAGGAAAGAACAAGCGTGACTGTTAAAGACCTTTTCGACTCGATAGTAAACACGGAGGAGACAACAAGGAGGAGGTCGGAATATCACGACGTGGTTGAGAACAGGGTTAGAGCCATAGTATCGGTTTTCGGAAGGAACTTGGAGGTTGAAGAAGGCATACCTGTTGAAAAACTTTTAGATTTACCTGTGGTTATAGAGCTCTCAGGCCTTAGACCGGCTGAAGCGAACTGGCTCGTTGAAGTCATGCTGTCATGGATCTACTTTTACCGCCTATACAATGCTCAGAGAGGGGAGCAGCTTAGGCATGTGATAATCGTTGACG
>Ga0272449_1003339_pt1 | contig 13902 bp, 15 predicted proteins | sample YNPCB0241_FD_198679 | JGI IMG/M metagenome (GOLD analysis project Ga0272449, IMG submission 198679) | Hot spring sediment microbial communities from Yellowstone National Park, WY, United States - YNP-CB-024-1 | ecosystem: Environmental > Aquatic > Thermal springs > Hot (42-90C) > Sediment...
AAGTGCCCTCTTGCGGATATAGTCCTTGTCCTCGTCGCTACCCGTATTTACATATATGCTTGCAGGCCTAGCTACGAGCGCCACCTCTGCTATGTCTCTCCAGAGCCTCGGGTTCTTGATCTCTTTGAGCCTATCTAGGTGCTCCTCACTGCAGAACGTTGCAAGTACGCCTAGAGGATCCTCTAGGGACTCCTTCTCAATTAAACCTGGGAATCTCACATTTACCTATATCAAGAACCTATTAAAAAATCTTAACATTGAGCAGTAGGGGATTATCTTGGAAAGGCAAGAGGCATTCCTATCCTATAGGAAGCCATAAAGCTTAGACAAAAAATTAAAATATTCTCGTGACTCTATATCCTGATGGGAGAAACAAGCCCTGTTGAATTTTTTGACGACTTTAATGGAGAAAGTGACCACTGGAACTATAGGACAGATAATTGTGCATCGATTAGCCAGGAAAAAAGCATCCTAAGACTCTGCAGTGGCCCTACAGAGGCACTTTACTATTCAAACGCAGAGCTCTCGGACGGGCTATTCGATGACCTTCCCTGGGTCGAGAAAACATTTGAGGCAAAGCTAAGAATGACTGGGATCCATTATGGGAGCGCCGGCTGGGGCTTCTGGAACCACACGATGCAGTTCGACAAAAACATGTGTATGTGGTTTATACACCTGCAGAGCAGGGGCCCATACATGTTGCAGGGCTTCTTTTCACAGGTAGGAAAACACCTCTATCCCATAAAGGTCTATAGGGGCAACATTGCACTTCTCAGCTATGCTTCACGCTTGACACTTGGAAAGCTAGGCGTCCTCATACACTCCGCTAAGCCTTCATTCCAGACGCTCGACCTCACTGAGTGGCACGTCTACAAGGTTGAGTGGAGAAAAACAGGCGTAAACTTCCACATAGACGGCAACCTAGTTGCAAGGCTACCTCCGCCAGCCCAGGGGACAAGAGCCAGAGCAGACATCTGGATAGACAATGCTGTATTTGGCTATAACCCGAGGGACGCTGGAAGAGTCTATAGGCACCTGACACAGGAAAACAGGAACACAACATGTATAGAAGTAGACTACGTGAAGATCTATTAGGAACAAAAATGAGTCCCTACCACCTTATCCTCCTGCAAAGAGAACATATCTCGCTCAAGACGAGACACGGGAGATGAACTTGCAAATAAATCACTCAGTCGTCCCAATCGTTAAGATATACGTTCTGAGGCTCTCCAGAGAAGCATACCTAGACCTCTACAACCACATATCAGAAAAGTACCCACTAGAGGCATGCGGAATACTCCTCGGAAAAATAGAAAACGGTATAGCGGTAGTTACGAGGATACTCCCCCTCAGAAACATAAAGGAGTCAAGGACAGAGTTCTGGATAGACGAAAAAGAATGGATAGGAAAAATACTCGAAGCACAGAAACAGGGCCTAGAATACATCGGCCTGTACCACAGCCACCCAGACGCAGAGCCCCTGCCCTCGCCATCCGACAGGCACAGGATGCTAGAGTGCCCAGGAGAAGTATGGCTCATAGTGGGCTACTCCCCCTCGAGCCTCACTATGGCTGCATACAGGGTAGGAGATGACGGCTATTCTTTGCTTTCGATTTCTACTCAAGTAGCTCATGAGTGAAAACCTCAAATTGAATGAACAAGCTATGAAATATCCATGTAAAGAAAGAAAAAAGTTTAATAATAATTAAGGTAATAATACTTTCACAAGAACACAATGTTTACAAAACCACTAACTATTAGACATAGAGATGAATTTTTGACAAAAATAGAAGAAAGTATTTACTCGTGGCGTAAAAAGTACTATGAAGAAATACAGCTTTCACATCATCCCCGTCCTATAGCCCGTACACCTAGATATGAAGATTTCCTCGCATTAAGCCGTCCTTTCTTTTCATCAATCGATGAATCAGATACTTTCTACGTAAACCTGTACCGGTCAATCGAATTTAGTTCGTTAAAGAGTCATCTTGCATCAAAAGTAGTTGTCATGCATAAAGCGGGTTATGACTTGGGAAGTAAAATGGTCGAAAGCGGAGTAATTAAAAGTTTAGATGACGCATTACTGGCATTACCTTTATACCGCATTGGTCTCTTAGATGTCATAACTGAAAAACTGGACTACATGAAGCTTAACATTTACGAGTGCATCAGTTGCTACGGGATTCCAAACATAAATAGAACACTATGTGACTTTGAAGCGGGTGTTCTCCAAGGCATATTAACGAAGCTTTACGGATCTTGTACTATTCATGAAAAATACTGTTTTGGCACAGGATATTCTTTCTGCGGGTTTGAGGCATTCTTCGAGTAGATAAATATGCTAAAGACAATGCTGCTTTCTATCTCTAATAAATGTGCATACACTTGTCCTCTCTGCCCCTTCCAAAACACCGGTGAAGCCGAGATAAGTCAGGAACATATTCGAAACCTTCTAGAAAAAATAGAAACTATTGAAGACATGATTTTGATTTGTACTGAATGGTACAGTAAAGCCTACATAGACTCTCTCTTGTCATTGTTTTATGATAAAGCAAGAAAAATATCCTTGTTTCTCCCAATAAGTGAGACCAAAAATTTACTTAAACAAAGAAAAATCCTCCAATCCGGCTTTGTTTCCAACATTATATTTATCATGTATCCGGAAACAACAGTCCCAGAGGATGATATCCATGCTCTTTTGTCTTCGATGGACATAGACATTGGCATTTGGTTTATAGCAGAGTTAAACAATTCAAGCTATAGAACTTTTCAAAAGGTTTTTCCAGTTGTCAGAGGATTAGGACTAAAAATTTGGATAGGCGAAATACCTTACAGCTATTCAAACTCCATGGATCCCGTCGTGTTTGCATTAAAAGTGGGTGGAAAGAGTATAGGTCTTCCATTTGGTTCTAGGTATGGCTACAAGATTTCCCGAGCATATATCGATGACTACCCCGTAAGTCTTGTGATAAGACCACCAATGTTATCAAATATTCTTTACCTCTCTCCTACTGGTGAACTAGCTAAACATCCAAAAAGCCAGTTCAAGGTAAAAATCGAGGAAGCTGATACCGAAATTCTTAGAAGAATAATTTTCATGCCTGAGAATTTACCTTCGAATGAGTTTATATTTACTCCCGAAGTCTATGTAATTTTACGGGAAGAACACAAAGGAGTAGAAATAGACCCAGAAACAATACAGCTCCTAGAAGCTATACAGACTTTCAACTCTTTAAAAGTAGCTTGCAAAAGCATTGGAATTCCCTATTCATCTTGTGTTGAAAGAATAGCTCTACTCGAGAAAAAATTGAAGAAAAAACTTGTAACAACTATAAGGGGCGGAAAAATGAAGGGGAGAAGCTATTTATCGGAACTAGGCTTGCAAATCTTAGAAACCTATAGAAAAATAATTTTTAAAGTAAATGAAGACCTTGCCAAATAAGAATTACCCGAATTATACTTAATTGTTACTCGACTACAGAGGAAGATGATAAAATAGCGTACCTCGGAATTTTTATATGTTATTTTCTTATTATCATATTGACAAACATGAAAACAGAAAAGAAATTAATCATTGCCCATCCTGGACTATGCACAGGTTGTAAATCTTGCGAAATAGCCTGTGCCGTGGAACACTCTAAATCCAAAGACATTTACTTTGCTTCGCTAGAGACACCTCTTCCAATACAGCGAATAAGAGTTCTACTCAGGGACAGTTACAGCATGCCAGTACGTTGTCAACACTGTCTTGATCCTCCCTGCCTAGCCGCATGCCCAACGAAGGCTATTTTCCAAACGCCTGAAGGCTTTGTACTCATTAATGATAGCCGTTGCATAGGCTGTGGCTCGTGTGTTGGCGTATGTCCCGTCGGAGCTATACAAATACATCCCGAGTTAAAAATAGCTATCAAATGCGATTTCTGTGTAGATAGGGTGAGAGCTGGTTTACTTCCTGCTTGTGTAGAGGCCTGTCCAACTGGTGCATTACAGTTTGGAACATTAGATGAACTCAGGTCTAAAGCGCGAGCGCCAACACGGGCAAAAATGGAAGAAACTATTAGCCCTAAAATCTTAAGGGAAATGCTTCAAACTGTGAGGTGGGTATAAAATGGAAGGAGAAAAAGTTGTTTTAAAAATACAGCCTCAGAAAGTCTCTCTAAATCCTGCTGCCCAAGAGCTTATCGAAAAGGCACAAAAAGAAGGTGTCGAAACTGCTTGGGACAGATATTTAGCCCAGCAACCTCAGTGTGGATTTGGGCTGCTAGGCGTATGTTGTCGTAATTGTGTGCTCGGACCTTGCCGTATCGATCCCTTTGGAAATGGACCTAAAAAAGGAGTATGCGGTGCAGATGCGGATACTATTGTTGCAAGAAATCTTTTGCGAATGATTGCTGCTGGAACTGCAGCACATAGCGATCATGCAAGAGATATTGTCCATGTTTTGGAGCTCGTAGCTGAAGGAAAAACTAAATCCTACTCAATCAAAGATGTTGAAAAACTTTTAACGGTAGCGAAGATTCTGGGGATCCCCATTGATGGAAGAGACACCTCAGAAATTGCTAGGGATGTCGCCCATGTCCTGGCGCATGAGTTTGGTAAACACGATGAAGAGCCTTTACGTCTGCTAATGGCTTTAGCGCCCAAGAGAAGGAAAGAACTGTGGCAAAAATTCGGAGTAATGCCTAGGGCTATTGACCGAGAAGTTAATGAAAGTATGCATAGAACCACAATGGGTGTTGATGCAGATCCCGTGAATCTACTGCTTCATGGTGCGCGTACAAGCTTGGCTGATGGATGGAGCGGCTCCATGATGGCCACTTTGCTTAGTGATATCCTTTTTGGCACACCAAAACCAATAGAATATGTAATTAACCTTGGTGTCCTAAAAGATGACTACGTTAACATAGTGGTTCACGGACACAACCCGATTCTCTCTATAAAGATAGCCGAGGTAGCAATGAGCCCTGAAATGACCGAGCTAGCTAAAAAGTATGGTGCCAAAGGTGTAAACGTAGCAGGTATGTGTTGTACAGGAAATGAAGTCCTCATGAGGCTAGGCATACCAACAATAGGCAACACGTTACTACAGGAACTTGCCATATTAACAGGTGCCGTGGAAGCCATGATTGTCGACTATCAATGTATAATGCCTGCTCTTGCTACTCTTGCCGAATGCTACCACACAAAACTGGTAACTACGGAACCTAAAACAAAAATACCCGGGGCTATTCATATAGAGTTCGACCCTGCTAACGCAGACGAAATTGCAAAGAAAATTATTACCCTCGCAATTGAGAATTATCCTAATAGAAATAATGCGAGGGTCTATATTCCTAAACACAAGTCCAAGGCAATTGCTGGCTTCAGTGTGGAAGCAATACTAAGCGCACTTGGAGGAACTCTTGACCCACTAATAAATGCCTTGAAAGATGGTACGATAAAAGGCATAGTAGGAGTAGTTGGTTGCAACAATGTCAAGGTCAAACAGGATTTTGGTCTCATAACCCTAACCGAAAAACTCATTGAGAACGACATCTTGGTAGTAGGAACTGGATGCTGGGCTCACGCCGCAGCTATACATGGGCTCTTCAGTAAAGAGGCTGTCGAAAAAGCTGGACCCGGCCTGAAAAAAGTATGTCAAGCTTTAGGAATTCCTCCTGCTCTCCACATGGGTAGTTGTGTAGACTGTAGCCGTATACTCATTGTTCTGGGAGCACTAGCTGATGCTCTCGGAGTCGACATCTCTGACTTGCCTGTTGCTGGTTCAGCTCCTGAATGGTTCAGCGAAAAGGCAGTCGCAATTGGAACTTACTTCGTTGCAAGCGGTGTTTTCACTCATTTAGGTGTTGTACCTCCTGTTTTAGGAAGTAAAAAAGTCACAAAGATTCTTACAGAGGATATTGAGGGCGTTGTGGGCGGGAAATTCTATGTTGAACCTGACCCATTAAAAGCCGCAGAGACAATAATCAGTGTTATCAGAGAGAAAAGAAGAAAACTTGGTTGGCCTGTCTAAATCAAACTTTATATTTTTTTTCTAATATAGGTGCAAAGCATGCGTATAATAGTTACTGGTAAGGGTGGAACTGGAAAAACCACGATTACATCCATAATGGGTTTCCAGTTTTCAAATATGGGTTATCATGTTACCCTGATAGATGGTGATTCTTATCCAAATTTAGCTCAAAGCCTCGGTCTTCCGCTAGAATTTTCTGAGAAAATCATACCCCTAACAAAAAATGATGAACTTATTCGAGAACGAACAGGAGCCGCGCCAGGTCAGGGTTGGGGAATTTTCTTCTCACTAACGCCAAAGGTTGACGATTTGGTAGATAAACTAGGAATCAAAATCAACGAGAACTTACGATTGGTAGTTGTCGGGGGAATTGAGGAACCTAAGGAAGGATGCATGTGCCCGGCGATTGCATTGGCAAAGGTTTTTCTAAGACACGTTCTTTTAGCCCAAAAGGACATCGTCATTGTCGACTCTGAGGCCGGTCTTGAAGTATTTGGTAGAGGCCTAGCAGAGTACTTTGATAGAAATATTTGCGTCGCTGAGCCTACTATAAAGTCCTTAGACGCTTGTAAAAAAATATTTGAGTTTAGTGAGAAGCTCAACGTGAAGGAAAATATTCTTGCACTAAACAAAGTGAAGGACCTATCAGTAGTCGATAAGCTTCTTGGAAGAGTTTTTACAATAACTCCTCCGTTTTTTGTCATTCGGCATGATCCTTCCATTGAGAAAATTGAGCAGATAGGTGGGAGTGTTGAGAGCTTGCGAAACACTATTGTCTGGCAGGATGTTGAGAAACTTTGTAGGTACCTGTTGAAGAAAAGGTGAAAAGAAATGTGTGAGAGTGAAGTAACTGTAAAATATAATAATAAACAGGAAAAGTTTGAAGAGGTTATACAGATCCATATTAAAGGAAACAGCCTAACTATAGTTAGTTTAGGAGGTAAAGTGAAGACATTTACAGGTTTTAATGGGATTTCCCTCCTAGATGCTAACTTTCTTTCACATAAAATTGAGATAGAGTTATTTGGTGAGGTTAATGTTACATAATCTATATGTAGCCAGCATTTTACTTAAAGTGCGCGCTAGTTTCCTGTGTGAGGATGCAGAAGGCAAACGGAAGTTCAGAAAATAGTACTCAAGATATAGCTTTCTCTAAAATATTTATTTTTTTAGGTTATTTATTTTTCTCCTTCAGTTTATAATATTGTAAAATTCACCTATCGCTATAAATAAAAAAATTTAATTTGGACAGCATTCAGTGAGAAATAGTTGCTAAAAACATATAGGGTCTGTGGGTATATTATATGCATCGTCACAATCTTGAGACTTACAGGGAAAAAGTGCTTGAAGGGTCTGTCATAGTTACTTTGCTGAGCCTAGGGGCTGGCCCGATGGTTGCACAGCTCGTGAACGTCATGTATAGTGTCTTGAATTCTTTTTGGCTTGTTCTCTATGACCAGTTGACTGTAGCTGTTCCGAGGCAGGTTTTTCCTGTCCAGATGCTTTTCGGAGCATTGAACTCTCTTGTTTCAACTGCTGGGGCGGCTTTTGTCTCGCAGTATATGGGTGCGGGCATGTATCGTGAAGTGAAGAGGGAAGCCTCTAGGATTTTGACAGCGTCATTAATAATTGGGGTCTCAGTTGCTACGTTATTCTTGGCTTTGCGGGACTACATTTTCACTTATATCGTGGCTACCCCGCCCGAGATAAGGGATGAAGTTATGCGCTACACGCTTGTCTCAGGGTTTAACATTATTTTATCTAGCATCTCAATGTCTCTCAGCCTAATTGTAAACAGTATTGGTGAAACTAGGCTTCCCTCCCTGATTAACATCGCCTCTGTAACTGTGAACACGGTTCTGGACCCCGTTTTTATCCTTGGTATTGGCTTTGTTCCTAGATTCGGGGCAATGGGAGCCGCTCTTACTGACACTATCGGCTTATCCTTGTCGATAGCTGGCCTTTACACATTGATTAAGAGGAGGATACCCGAGGCTATGCCATCGCTTGTTCTCGATTTTCCAAGAGATTGGCTGGTAAAAGTTCTCCGTATAGGGGGGCCCGTCACGCTTTCAATGTCTACAAATAGCCTTGCATTTATCATCCAGCAGAGAATGGTGAATGAGTTCGGTGTCCTCGTAGCCACGGCATATTCTATAGGCATGATAGTTCTAGACTTGGCCGACGGGATAATGTGGGGCCTACTGGGGTCAATAGCCATAATCGTTGGACAAAGCCTTGGAGCCGGAAACATAAAACGTGCAAGGGAGGCGGCAATTAAGGGAACACTATTCGTAGCGTCTATTGTTGCCCTAGGAGTGACAGTTATCTACCCCTTCAGGCTCTCCATAATAAGTGTATTCACCTCTAACCCACAGGTACAAGCGCTCTCGATGGAGTTTCTAGACACTATACTTGTTGGGCTTCCCTTCTTCGCAATGTTTATTGCCGGGATGAATATTGGGAGGGGCTCTGGAAGCACGCTTATCCCCACAGTCCTCGGGATGTTTAGGCTGTGGGTTCTCAGAATAGCTCTTTCATATCTACTTGCATTCCTAATGGGGATGGGCCCTCAGGGCCTGTGGATAGGCATAATGCTTAGCAATGTTGTTGGTGGTCTTCTCATCCTTGTCTGGGTAAGCCTAGGAAAATGGGCAAGGCCAATAATAAAAACCCAGGGCAAAACTCCCGCAGAGCCCTAAAAAATCAGTAAACTCTTTTCATCAGTTTTTTGGCGCCAAGCTTCTTCCAGACAACATAGGACAAAAATGCTCTCCCATACATGTCCGTGTTCTGTGTGACCCATGCACCGACAGCTCCAAAATAGATGGACAGAAGCTGTGCGGGCAAAGCACGCAGGAAGATTACCGAGAAGCTACTAAGCATGAATGGTATCCACACGCTTCCCATCCCCCTGATCGCCCCAAAGTACGCCTGGCTCACCCCGAACCCTATCTCGCTTATCGCTGCGAGCACCAGATAGATAGTGGTTAGACGGGCCACGTCGGCGTCGGCCGTGAAAAAGTTTCCAGCAAAAGGCGATATAGCTATGAGGATCAATGTAGCTATTCCCATCCAAGTGGTAGCTAGCTTCACACCTTCCCGCAACACGTTGTTTGTCATGTTTTCGTCGAGCCTTCCCGTGCCTTGACCTGTTTTTATCAGAGTCGCCATGCTGACTGCAAAGCTAGGCTGAATAATTAGGTTTTCAATAGTTATCCCAATGTTGTGAGCGGCGAGGGCGTTTGTCCCACCCCGGGCTACAGCGTTTATGTATATGTTCTGGGCTAGGCTAGCGACAATCCTCTCAGATGCGATTGGTAACCCGACATATAGGACGCGCAACCCAGTAGCTGATGGGAGGCGGGACCTCAGAGAAACGTTAAGAGGGAAAAACAGGTACGCAAAGAGACCAGATAGACTTGCAACGCCGGATGCTAGACCGGCCCCATACACTCCGAGGGGCTGTAGACCAAAAAGTCCGAGAGTTAGGGAGGGTATAAGTATTGCTCCCGCAACTAGGCTTATTAACGAATAGATGCTTGGCGGCCATGGCTTGTCAAGGCTCCTATACACGGCGCCCAGAACCGAATTGATGAGTATAGCTGGCAAGCCAAGCAGTCGTGAATACGTGTATTGATAGCCGGCCTCAACAACTTCGGGGTTCCCCTGAGATACAAGGTAAAGGTAGCCCTTTAGCCAAAGAGGCAGGCTCGCGAAAACGACAAATGTAACTATGAGGGCTATTGTAAGAGTCTCTCCCACTGCCTTTTCAAGTATGTCGCGTCGACCACTCCCTATAGCCTGGGAGCATACAACCATCACTCCGCCTGTAAAGATCATCGAACCAGCATTGATTATGAAGAAGAGGTACGACGCTAGGCCAGTTGCGGCCACAGCTGTCTTGGAGAGCCTGGAGACTGCGAGTAGCGATATAAGGCTGAGGATAGAGTCTGCTATAACGCCCACAAGCATGGGGTAGGCAAGCCTGCGAACCTCGCTAGACACGCATATACAGGCAACACTATTTTTAAAAATTTTAAATTTGTTTAGCCTTGAGAAGATAAATGCCAGAAACGATACTGGTAACTGGAGGCGCCGGCTTCATCGGGAGCCACCTCGTAAAAGAACTCGTCAAGTCCGGGTTCAGCGTACGGGTACTTGACAACCTGTCAAACGGATCCCTAGAAAATATCAGAGACGTCCTCGGCTCTATAGAGTTCATTAAGGGAGACATAAGAGACAAAAATGTCGTGGAGGGGGCTCTCAAAGGGGTAGATGCTTTGGTTCACCTAGCCGCCCTAATAGACGTGGCAGAATCTGTAGAAAAGCCTGAGCTATACCTCGACGTCAATGTAAACGGGACATTTAACGTGACAAGAGCCTCTAGAAAAGTCTCGGCATTCATATTTGCATCCACGTGCGCAGTATATGGTGAACCTGTCAGGATCCCCATTGGGGAAGACCACCCCTTAAGCCCCAAGTCTCCCTACGCCGCCACAAAGATAGCTGGCGAGGCATTTGTACAGGCATATGGAAACCTCTACGGCTACAGGCCAGTCATCCTTAGGTTATTCAACGTGTATGGGCCACGGCAGTCTAAGGCTTATGCTGGAGTAATCACAGAATTCGTCAAGAGGGCTACAAGGGGCAAGCCGCCCATAATATTTGGGGACGGGGAACAGACAAGAGACTTTGTCCACGTAAAAGACGTCGCAAAAGCCATAATCAAGGCGCTCGACTCAGACAATGCATCTGGGATATACAATATTGGGAGCGGCGTAGCTATAACCATAAACGATCTTGCACACTTGATTCTAAAACTCGCAGGAAAGGAAAACGTCGAGCCAGTACATGAACCTCCCCGGCCAGGGGACATAAAGCACTCACAGGCAAACATAAACCGCGCAAAAAAGGAACTGGGCTATAATCCTTCAGTAAGCCTAGAGGAGGGAATCAGAGAAATATTAAACCTAGACAAAAAATAGACACGTTTCACTTTCTATCCTGTTCTCCCGCGCGCTGCCCATACCGTTGATACCCTTACGTTAAGCGGAGTTTTATTGGCAAATAACTGGTTCAACGCAAGAATAGTCCTTGTCGAGTGGCTTGGAGAAGAAGTCCCAGAAAAAATTTTACTGGGGAAAATGTGAGAGTCCACGCAAACGGCTGGGCAGAAGTTCAATAAAACATGTTTGTTTTAAGCGCGTAGCTTTTCCAATAAAGGATGTAATACTGGCAGAGATGTTGCTCATGGCCAGTGACCTTATTTTAGAGTAGGTTTAAATTCCCAGCCTTGATCATTATTTATATGGAACAATCTTTAGATACGCTGAAAAGTTTCAACTGGAAGGACTTTGGAGTTGCTTTCGCGGTTCTCTTTGGCTCTAGAGTGAGTGGCAACGTTTTCAGAGGCGACTGGGACATCGCTGTGTGGCTGGAGGAGTTAAAAGGCTTTGACGAGCTGTTTGCCAGAGTCGCCGACCTCCAGTACTCGCTGTCCAAGCAGCTCGGCGTGCCCGAGGAAGCCGTTGACATCGTCGTGTTAAACCGGTACGAGAAGTTGCCATGCACGCTACTCATCGAGATACTCGGGAAGGGTAAACCTATCTACGTCAAAGACTTCGAGAGCTTTCTGGATGTACAGATGAGGATTTTGTTTCCCTGTTTCGACTTTATGATAGACGCCAAAAAACTGAGACTTTTAGAGGTACAGATCAAAGCGGTGACCAAGCGTTGGGAGTCCTAAAGCGCTTGCTCGATAATTTGCTATACTACACAAGCTTGCTCGACGGGCTCAAGCCTGAAGACCTAGAAGACGAGTATAAGTATTATGCGGCTCTACACTTGCTACAGACCCAGGCCCAAGTTTTGATGGATATATTTGCTAGAGCCTCCTCTACTCTTGGACTTGGAGTGGACGGATATATCGATGCTGGACATAAGTTGAGGGCTAAAGACATAATTACTGACAAGGATCTGGATCTCTATCGCCGAATAGTAGGTTTCCGGAACGTGGTTGTACACGAATATAGTGATGTTGACTCTAGCATTGTTTGGGACATCATAACCAATAAGAAATATAGGGAAGTTGCGCGCCTCGCAACCAAGGTTGTTGAAGAACTAGAGAAGAGGGGGATCGATTGCTGAAGGCTTGACAAAAGACAACAATGTATGTTATGCGAAATTGTATGCTTCCTTTAATGTTGCAGATCCGCTTTATATCTAGTTGCTATATTTTCCTAGAAAAATCGCAATTATATAGTAGCTTAAGGAGGTGCCTAAATTTTGTGTAAACTCATAAAAAATGTTTCCCTTAGAGCGAATATTTTTCTCCAGGCTTCAAGACAACAACTCTTGTGCTGGTGGTTTTCTCGACCAACTGCTTGAATTCTTCTGGATCCGCCCTTATAACTGGGAAAGTATTGTAGTGCATCGGGATAGCTATACTGGGCTTTATCAGCTGGACGGCCTTCGCTGCCTCGTTGATGCCCATAGTGAAGTGCCCGCCTATTGGTAGAAGGGCTACGTCTGGCTTGTAGAGCTCCCCTATGAGAGCCATGTCCCCGAAGAGACCCGTGTCGCCGGCATGATATATCGTTGCATCTTTACCAGAAACTACGACCCCTGTCGGGGTGCCTTTAGAGGAGCTGTGCACCGCAGGCGTAAATATAATCTTAAGGTCTGGCACGCTGAGGGGGCCGCCAATGTTGGCGCCTATAGCCTCTATGCCCTGGCTGGATGCTTCCTCTGCCAGCTCATATACGGTTACAAACTTAGCGCCCGTCATTTTTGCAATCTCGAAGCTGTTCCCCAGGTGGTCCCCATGGTCATGTGTAACGATGATATAGTCGACTCTCGTCCCCCTATATGCGGAGGGCTTTACGGGGCTCAGCGGGTTTTCGAGCCAGGGGTCTACGAGAACCCTCTTTTCTTGTCCGTCTAGTCCTTTAAGCACCAGTTCGAAGGCCGCGTGGCCCAAAAAAGTTATAATGGCCATAGGAATTATTTGTGACTCATGGATAAATAATTTTTTGCCTCTCCTATGCTATGTTAGCGTTTCTTGCCGTAAATTTCTTTTGATACCATTTCTCAAGGCCCACATGTAGATTGCCGTAGCAAAGATGCTCACAGCTAAAATGTCTAGGGGAGTTACGCGCGCTAGCAAATTGACAATAAGATATAGGCTAAAAAACCATTGTAAAAGAGTTTTAGCAAATAGAAAGGAAAAATAGGGCCGTTCACATATTCATTAAGATCTCAAGAGCCTTGTCGACATGTTCTTCTGCTTTCTTGAGTCCTTTTATTACGGCTTTTATCACGCCGTTCTCGTCTATGATAAAGGTAACCCTTGATGCGCTTTTGCCGGACTCGCTGAGGACGCCGTAAGCACGAATTATGTTTAGCTCTGGGTCGGCCACGAGTGGAAAACTCACGTTGTACTTTTGGGCGAATTTTTCCTGTGTGGGGAGCTTGTCGGCGCTTACCCCTATCACCTCTGCTTTTAGCTCTCTGAATTTTTCATACATTTCCGAGAATCTCTGTGTCTCTCTGGAGCATCCCGGTGTGAAGGCCTTGGGATAGAAGTATAAGACGACTCTTTTTCCTCTCAGACTTGTTAGCCTTATCTTGCCCTTTGTGCTTTCTGCCTCAAAGTCTGGAGCTGGAAAACCTGTCTCTACTGGCATGTGCTAGTCTAGACTCTAGTAGCTATTAAGCTTTGCTGTCCTCAGGGTCACTATTTGTTTTATGAGAAAAAAGAAGAGTTATCTCCTAATGTTTTTGTAGATGCCCAGAACTATTATTAGCAATGTGAGTATAGCAACAATTATCATGGGTAGATGTACTGCGAGGAGGCCTATGAAGAAGAGTGCAGCTCCCCCGATTAT
>Ga0272449_1003340_pt1 | contig 13901 bp, 13 predicted proteins | sample YNPCB0241_FD_198679 | JGI IMG/M metagenome (GOLD analysis project Ga0272449, IMG submission 198679) | Hot spring sediment microbial communities from Yellowstone National Park, WY, United States - YNP-CB-024-1 | ecosystem: Environmental > Aquatic > Thermal springs > Hot (42-90C) > Sediment...
GATCTCGCTCTCGAGGTCTCCCCGCCATATCGCCTTGAGCCTGAAGGGCTGGGCCTCCAAGGGGCTGGGCAGGTGATGGACAACCATCTCCAGGATCGCCTCATGGAGGGGGAGGAGCTTCTGGAGTTCCTCCACCTTGCCCTCCCTGTAGAACTCAACTATATCGTTGAACTTCAACCCCTTCCGCTTGAGCATGGGGAGGGTGAACCCCCATCTATCGAGGGCGGAGCCGAATGCGACCGTCCCGTTGGCCGCGTTTACAGTCCACTTGTCCTTTATCTCGTCTATTCCATAGGTCTGGACGATGGTGTTGAACTGGTTTATTATCCTAAGGAGCTTCTTCATCACGGCGTCCGCGTCCATCTTGAGCTCCTTTATGAGCCGGTCAAACTTGTTGATGTAGAGGACCGGCTTAACCCTCTCCTCCAGGGCCGCCCTGAGCCTGACCTCGGTCATTATCTGGAACTCCTCCACCGCGTCGACCAGGAGGATGCACCCGTCTAGGGCCCTCAAGGCCCTGGTGACCTTCCCCGAGAAGTCGACGTGTCCGGGAGTATCTATGAGGTTTATGACGTACTCCTTTCCGTCCTCCTCATACAGTAGGCTAATGTTCGCCGTCTTTATCGTGATGCCCCTCCTCTGCTCCTCCTCCAGGTAGTCCAGCGCCCTCGCCTCCCCAGCCCTGCTCGGGGCCAGTAGCCCCGCCATCGCCAGGAGGCTGTCGCTCATCGTCGTCTTACCATGGTCTATATGTGCTATTATCCCGATGTTCCTGATGCGCTCCTTATTATGCATCAGTTTCAATATCTCCTCAGTCTGTCTGAACCTAGGCATGGCTGATCTTAACCCTTCCCGACTCGGTATAGGAACGAACAGTTGCCTCTTTTAAACTATTCGTATCATCTGGCCCAGAGTAAGGGCCGAGGCCCATGTCTGGGGTTGCCACATGGGATTTGAAACAGCTTTCAACCCCGTGGAGAACATCGATATACAGCCTCCAAGGTCCTCAAGGGGACCGGAGCATAGGGCTCGAATGCTGAAGGTGAGAGGAAAGATATTATAATCGATTAAAGGGTTTTCGAGCTTTAACATATCAGCCCTAAAACCTCAAGGGAGTCCCTCCAAAAAAATGGGAGATTATCTTCTCGAAGGGGCCATTATCGTCGTCATTTCTCTTCATGGGTGAAGGCGTAGGCTACGGGAGCCCCTGACTGAACCGCCTGGAGGCTTCCGGATGTCCCCAGGGATTGGCCGCAGGGATAAGCCCAGGTGTAGCCGTCAACGGGCATCTCTATGACCTCCAGGATATCGCCGTAGAGATCGTAGACCTCCGCCAGGGTTTCCCCCTTCCTTATGAACTCCCCCGGCCTCTTGAAGAACCTTATGAGGCCCCCTCTGCTGCATCTGATCATTCCGTAGAACCTGTTGACCCCGGGGACTATTGGGATGCCCTCCTGGGGCTCGAGCCCACCTTCGATCATGTTGAAGGACTTCATTATGTTCAGGACCCCCCTCACGCCCACGCTCGTGGAGGGCTCGGAGATCCACCTGCCATCTATGAGCTCCACGAGGATCACCGGGATCCCCCTCCTCGCGGCGAGGTTTCCGAGGGTTGGAGGCGAGTCCTCCCTGACGGGCTCGTCCGAATATATCGTTGTGACGCCGAAGGCCTCGGCCATCCTGACAAGCTTATCCCTGGTCTTCGGGTTCCCAACATTTATCCACTGGTAGATGAGGGAGTCAGGCCTCGTGTTACAGTGGATGTTCACGATCAGGTCTGACCTGCTCCAAGCCTCGCTCCACAAAGCGTATGCGAGCCTCTCCGTGGTATTGCCATCGGGATTGTCAGCCCTCACCCCCCCAACGTCTAGGTTATCTATCCATGAGAGGTATTGGTGGTGCATGAAGGCCAGGGGGTTCCCGACGGGTATCCCTATAATCGCCCCCCTCAGCCCCCTCGGATCGATCTCCTCCCTCATCACCCTCCTTATGACCTCGATCCCCTGTATCTCTATGCCGTGCTGGGTCGACATAAGGAGGAGAGTGGGCCCATCCTCTAAGCCGTTCATCACCAAAACCGGTATATCTATGCTCACCGTGTTCACAAGCTCCACTCCCTTTATAACCCCCCTCTTCAGCTCCCCCCTCCTAGCCTTCACATCTCCGATCTCTATGACCTCGGGCATGCCGATACCTCCAATTGGGATTCCGCTACTTGGTATAAGAGCCTTTGCGGAATCCGTTGTCGAATCATAGCCTTAAGGAGCCTATATTGGTCCTTTAATCAATTAAAAACCTGGAATAAGGCCTCTCCATCGCCTGATAAATTTCAATATGGGAGTTCATAAATTCTTCCATGTTCTTTTTCTCCACTTAGGAGGCGCTCCCTAGTCTCTCTGGCCATTCTATTTGCAGTCGGTGTTGGATATTCCCCGGTGACGCATCCTAGGCATAGTTCATCCATCCCCATCCCAGTCGCCTCTACAAAGTCTTCTATTGGCTGATAGTTGACGCTGTCTGCTCCAAGCTCCTCCGCTATCTCCTCGGGGGTGAGCCTAGCCCCTATCAGCTCGCCAAATGTGGCCATGTCCACGCCGTAGAAGCATGGCCCTATTATCCTCGGGAAGGTTATGAAGAGGTGGATCTCCTTGGCACCGGCCGCCCTGAGGCGCTTAACGGCGGAGCGGGTGGTATCCCCCCTCACTATGCTGTCGTCGACGACGGCGATCCTCTTTCCCGCTATCTTTGGCTTCAGGATGTTCACCTTCCTATAGACGATGTTCTTCCTCTCCTCAGGTCCCATTATGAAGGCTCTCTGGGTTACATACCTGTGCCTCCTAGTGGCCATCTCCCAGGGTAGGCCCGACTCCTCATGGAATCCGTAGGCCGCGTCGTTGGCTGTCTCTGGCAGAGATATGACGATATCGCATCTAGAGGCGGTCTCCGAGTACCTCGATGCGAGGTTAACCCCAAAGTCTCTCCTAACCTCATAGACATATCTCTCTCCGAATATCGAGTCTGGGCGGGCGAAGTAGGCGAACTCGAAGGCGCAGAATGCCCTCCTCCTACATTGGAGGACCTGCTCCCTCGATGGGGATGCCCCATCCACCACGATAAGCTCGCCGGGCTCGACCTCGCCCATCCTCTCTATCCCGTTGATGTCCAGCCCCACGCTCTCTGAGCTGAAGGCGAAAACTCCATCGCCGCCGCCGTAGCATAGGGGCTTAAAGCCGTGGGGATCCTTGAAGGCGAAGAGGACACCCTCCCCCGTCAGGCCGGTGATGGAGAAGGACCCCTCCAGCCTCTCCATGCACCTCTTGACCCCCTCCTCCAGGGAGCCCGCCTCCAGGATTCCATCCAGGAGCAGCCTGCATACGATATGGGCGTCGGACCCCCCCTCTCCGAACTCCCCCCGCAGATCCCTTATGTTGACTATATTCCCGTTTAGGGATATGGCGACGGATCTCCCCCCGGCTGACATGGATATCGGCATCGCGTCCCTCCTGAGGGAGGCCTCATCACACGCTCCGGAGGTGGCGTATCTTACGTTCCCAATCCCAACCCTTCCCGACAGCTCCCCTATCCCGGGTCTAGAGGTTATGTCAGATATAGGGGGGATGAGGCCCAGCTCCCTGAAAACCCTTATGCCGCCATTGTGGACGGCGAATCCATGGCTTTGATGGCCTCTATGGTTCTGGGCCAGGAGACCCCAGTACAGGTAGGGGAGGGCCTCCCCCCTCTCGAGATGAACCCCATATACCCCGCACCCCTCCCGCATCCTCTCACATCCTGAGAACCTCTTCCAAGCCCTTCAGCTCGAAGTCCTTGAGGCTTCTCCTCCCCGATAGGACCTCGAAGGAGGCGACGCACCTCTTTGAGACCTCGCAGACCACCGGCCATGGTATCTCGGGCGGTGGCCCCTCCCCAAGGTATCCCACCCTTCGGCAGTACTCCCTTAGGAACTCCTTGTCGAGGCTGTGGCTTTCCTGGGGGGCTCCCGCCCTATAGAACCTCTCATCCCAGAAACGCGCCGAGTCGTGTGTGGGGGGCTCATCTATCTGGATGAGCTGATCCCCCAACCTTCCATACTCAAGCTTGAAGTCAGGGATTATGATACCCCTCCTCTTGGCCTCCGCCCTGTAAAACTCGTAGAGCCTGTATGTGGCCTCCTCCAGCTCGTCCCATTCATCCCCTTCCACCAGACCAGCCTCCAGCGCCTCCCGTTTCGACAATTCCCTGTCGTGGCCCACCTCACTCTTCGTGGTTGGGGTGAGTATTGCCTCGGGGAGCTCCTCCCCCATAATCAGCCCATCTGGCAGCCTGACACCGCTGATGGTCCTCGCGCCCTCCCTATACGCCCTCCAGGCCGAGCCATAGAGGTACCCCCTGCATATCCACTCTATATCTATCCGCTCCGCCTTTACCACCCTCATCGTCCTATCATCCAGCGACTCTATGAAATGGTTTGGAAAGATCCCCTTAGTCCTCTCGAACCAGTACACCGATAGGGCGTGGATGCTCCTCCCCTTATGAGGTATGAGCGTCGGAAATACAACATCGAAGGCGGATATCCTATCCGTCGTCACTATTAGAAGCTCCCCTCCCATGTCATAGACATCTCTGACCTTCCCTCTCCTCGGAGGCCTCTCCGCCCCGAAGAGGTCTGAGGCCCCCAAAACCTCCACATACCCGTCTCCAATGGGGTCCGGAACCAGCCTTTTTATCATCACCGACTCCCCAAGAGCTTAACATCCTTTAAACACTCCGTCCATATATTAACTTAGACGGCTAAAAGCTCCTCCCATTGGAGCTTTATATGGAGGCCTGGAAAGATGGGGAAGGTTATCATCGTGGGAGCTGGCCCCGCGGGCCTATTCGCAGCCCATGAGCTCGCAGACTTCTGCGATGTCACCATCCTCGAGGAGAGGGAACACGTGGGGGGCTCGGGGCTATTCTCCGATGGTAAGCTCAACTTTCACCCAAGGGTGGGAGGAGACATCACCCAATTCATGTCGGAGGACGAGGCCTGGATGCTGATCTCCTACATCAAGGAGATATTCGCGAAGCTCGGGGTTGAGCTGCATCCCCCCGACGAGGCTGGGGTGAGAAATCTCGAGGCGAGGGCCGTTAAGGCCGGGATGAGGTTCGTGAGGATAGACCAGAGCCACATCGGCTCCGACCGTCTCCCCACGGTCATCGGCAGGATGAGGTCGATGCTTGAGGAGAAGGGTGTAGAGTTCAGGCTTGGCGTGAGGGTTAGGGATCTATCCCTTGAATCGGGGAGAATAAGGAGCGTGGAGACCACTCATGGGTCTTACCCCGCCGACGTCTTCCTCCTAGCCCCAGGGCGCATCGGGTCCAATTGGCTCGCCGGCCTCATGAATAGGCTTGGGGTGGGGATGAGCTACAATCCCCTGGACATCGGGGTGAGGGTTGAGGTCCCGAACGAGGTCTTCGAGGAGATAATACAGGGATATAGGTGCTGGGACCCGAAGTTCCATATAAATACGCCAAGCTATGACGACTTCTCAAGGACCTTCTGCGTCTGCCCAAGGGGATACGTCTTCAAGGAGGCCTATGACGATGAGGTCTTCGGGGTGAATGGCCACTCCATGAGGGAGAGGGGAAGCCCAAACACGAACTTCGCCCTATTGGTCAGGATCAGCCTCACAGAGCCCCTCGAGAACACCTCCGAGTATGGGCGGAGGATCGCCCAGTTGGCAAACACGCTCGGCGGAAGGAGGCCTATCCTCCAGAGGCTTGGGGACCTGAGGGGGCACAGGCGGTCGACTTGGGAGAGGATTGAGAGGAGCTATGTCGAGCCAACCCTGAGGGATGTGACCCCCGGCGACATATCCATGGCATATCCGAGCAGGATCGTGAGAGACCTCCTCGAGGCCCTAGAGATCCTGGATAGGGTGGCTCCGGGGGTGAACGCCGACTCGACGCTCATCTACGCCCCTGAGATCAAGTTCTACGCCATGCGCATAGAGACCGATAAGGAGCTCAGGACCGCGGTTCCAAACCTATATGTCGCCGGGGACGGCGCGGGGGTATCCAGAGGAATAGTGGGAGCGGCGGCGACGGGGATCATAGCCGCGAGGGGGATAATGGCCAACCTATCCAGGGCCTAAGGTCTCCATCCGGGATCATGCTTTAATGGAGAGACCTGAGAGTTTACCAGTGGCTTGGTCTCGGGAGGCCTTAAGGAAAGGTTCGAGAGGTGGATCGGCCCAAGGCTCGGCGTCCTCACAGCCGTCGGGGTCACTCCCAATCTCCTCACCCTCATGGGGTTGTTGCTCTCGGCAGCCTCGGCCTGGTTCTACATCAACTGGAGTTCCAATGGGCATATGCTCCTCCTCGCCTCCATCACACTGTTGCTCTCGGGGTTCCTCGACTCCGTTGACGGGGTCTTGGCGCGGGTAACCGGCAGGTCCTCGACCCTCGGCGGATTCTTGGACTCCATTTCTGATAGGTACTCCGACGCCGTGGTCCTGGGAGCCATAACCGCATCTGGTCTATGTGGCCTTTCCTGGGGCCTATCAGCCATTGTGGGCTCTATGATGGTCAGCTATGCCAGGGCCCGTGCCGAGGCCTTAGGGGTGGAGATGAGGGCCGTAGGCCTCGCGGAGAGGGCTGAGAGGATTCTGCTCATCTCCTCTGCCACCCTACTGTCGTATCTGAATGGCGGGGCGATAGGCTGGGGGGTCATCCTACTCGCTCTGCTCTCCCACGTGACCGTCCTTCAGAGGGTTCTACACTTCTACAAGGAAGCCAGAACAAGATAGAAAGTTGGAAAGCAGAAGTTGCTACCTTCTATGGGTGGCTCTGCTCATCCTCTCCTCCTTTCCCCTGACCTTCACGACCCCCCGGTGGACGGCACAGCTTATGCAGAGGTACTTGGTGGTCCTCTCCCGCGATATGCGAACGCCCTTTTGTTCAAGCTCCTTCATGAGCCTCGGGTCGACTATCGAGGTCCACCTAGTGATCTTCTTAGCCTTATCCCTGGGGACGAGAGCGTTACAGTAGCTGCATTGAACCATGGACTCCCGTCCCTTATCTCCCTTAGACCTGCCCCTACTGACCCTCTTCTTCGGCATCTGATACTCCTAAGATGGGAGACCTCCCTATAATATAAAGCATGCCAGTTACCTCCGTATCGATTGGCTCTACATCCCTCCTCTAAGGCCTCCTCAACCCGTTCGAGCCCGTTGATAGAGGTGCGACTCAAAAACCTCAATAATCCTATCTCGCTCTCCCCTTTCCATATTCTTCGAGGATCTTCTCGAGAGCCTCGTAGTAGATGGTGTTCGCCACCTTCATGTAGCCGGCCTGGGAGAGGTGAACCCCATCGCTTGAGAATGCCTCCCTGAGCCTTCCAGCGTCGTCAGCCGTGGCTGAGAAGAGGTCCGCGATCGGGATCCCCTCCCCCACACAGTAATCCTTCAATAGGTTGTTGAGCCTGATGATCCTTGGTATGAGGTCGTCGTATCCGAGGACCGATGTTAGGGTGCAGGCTATTGGCTTAACATCGCTCTCCTCAGCCATCTCATAAATCCCTATAAGGTTCGAGTATGCTTCCTCGGGCTCCACCATGGAGAATAGGTCGTTTATTCCTCCCCAGACGATCACATAGTCGGGCCTTAATGGAGCAACCTGGGAGGAGAACCTCTGAAGCATTCGTCGGGTGGTATCGCCGAGGACGCCCAGATTAACGAAGGAGACCTCGAGATGAGCTAGGCCCTTTCTGGGAAGCTCCCTATAGAGTATGGCCTCTAAGAAGGAGGTGTAGGGGAACTCCTCTCTACCTGGCAGATATAACCCCGGAGGTTGGAACCCCGCAGTCAAGCTATCTCCAAGGGCGACGAACCTGAGCCAGGTCCTCTTTGCCATAGGCCATCCAGGATAGTGAGGAAGAACCCTATTTGACCTTTATCGGCCCCTCCAGCCATTTCTCCATCGACGCCAAATGAGGTTCGATAATATCGGGAAATTTGTATCCTCGCGATGTGTCTTTATGGTTATGTTCAAGTGATGTAGGCTTAAACAATCTTGCCTAGGTAGGCCTCAGGGTAAATGAGAATTGTTAGTGGCCGGATTTCATATGTCTCAGGAGGTCGAGGGCCGCAGCTTTCGCTCCGATCTCCGCCGACAGAGGCGTATCTCCAGCTCCTACTATGATCACATCTCCATCCTCCACATCCAATCCCTCTAGAAGCCTCACCCGTATCTCTTCTGGGACTTCCATATCCACTCCAGGCATCTGGAAGCGTCCGCCTCTATATACAAGCGTCGTTGCTCCTCGTGCGCCCACCTTTATGGCCGCATCCCTCTGCTCTATTCCGCTCCTTATCAGTTCCATCGCCCCCTTCACGAGTACTGCGTGGCTGCATGGGCCCACGGCTATCTCAGTCTCAGAGAGCTCCATCGAGGACATGATACTCCTGATACTCATCAACACCTGCGAACCCCTACAAGAAAGCCTCATACCCCTCCTCGAAACCTCCAGGAGCCCCTCGGACCTCAAGTGCCTAACAAGAGTTCTAACCACCCCTTCTCCAAGCCCCATTAGCCTCGCTAGCTCCTGTCTGCCAACCCCCTCCGAGGACCCTATGATCTCTAAGGCCTTCAGGACATGGACCGTGGTGTAGATCGGAGCCCTACCAGGAGATATCCTAGAGGCGACCCTCTCCAAAACCCCTAAGCCCAAACCCACGATTACCTAAATCGTCTTAATTTAATAATTTGAGCCTCTAGAACGAGGTGTAGACCCAGGCGACTATCGAGCCGTTGCTCAGCCTCCACCTATCACATGCAACTGGGCCGAGGGTCCAGTCATTCCTCCCGGTGTCAAAGTAGTACCAGAGCCAGAAGCGGTTCGGCTCCCCGCCAACCCCATTTATCCTAGTTACGAAGGCTCCATAATCCCCCATCACATAATCCACCTCGGCCACCTTCCTCGTAGCGTTCAGCAGGTTGGAATCCAATGGAAGCCGTGTGTTATTATACCAGAACACGCTTCCATTTCCATAGTCTATCTTTATGTTGACGATGATGGAGAGCTCCTCAAGGTCCCTAAGGAGGGCCTCGTAGCTCCTCCTACAGGCATAGGCCTGTTGGTAATAGTTGAAGGCGATCATCGAGGCTGCTAGAGTTGTGCAAAGCAGGACTCCGGCAGCCAACATCCATCTATCTTTAACATTCATCCTTTATCCCTCCACCAGTTCAGGCCGCTCCACCCCTCCCAAGGGCAGGCGTCTGAGGGCTAGTAGTAGGGGGGAGGCCCCCACGAAGAAGAAGACCGTGTTCGAGAGCTCGTGGACGAGGGCGAAGGGGACCCCAGCCAACAATACCAGATTCAAGGGCAGCCCGACGACCAGTCCCGTGACGACGTTGGTGAAGAGGTCGTAGATGAAGGTTAATGTGAAGCCTACGAAGGCAAAGCGGGCGTTAATAAACCAGAGTCGGCCTCTCCCACCCTCTGGAAACCCAGAACCCCCGAGGAGACCCCCGACAACCCCGTACAAACTCTCCCCGATGGATGTGGCCAACAGTATGGGGAATGAGAATCCGTAGGGGTTTATTGTTCCATATACCAGCCATGTGAGGAGACCGACAAGACCACCTATTCGATAACCAAACCTGAAGCCCGATGCGAAGACTATTAGATCCATGAGCTTCACGTTGACAAGGCCTATCATGAGGTAATTGGTCGCGACGCATGTGGCCGAGAGAATTGCTATAAGGCCCGCGGCCCTCGCCCTACCCCGGAGAGGCCTCATCTGGATGGATTGTCCATCCACTGAGATATATTAAACTTTTGTTGTTCACCCAGCCCCGCCTCATCAACAAATCAATGGTCCCGGAGGCCTACGCCACTAACCCCCCTATGTATACTTCAACCTAACTGAGGGGCCCACCAAGAGATATTCATAAACGGGGATCCCCAACTTCGGTTTTCGAACCTGCGGCCTGTAACGCTCAGTCAAATTTGGATCGAATGTCCTGAATTGTTTCCCCCTGAAACAGTTCGGTGGAGTTAAGGAGTTATTTTTGGTCCCGCCCCCCGGAGTCGAACCGGGAACCCTCCGGTGTCTGCTCAATGGCTGGGTGCCTTCGCCCCTTGGGCGAAAACTACAGCCGGACGCTCTACCATTGAGCTAGGGCGGGCCGTCCTAATAGAGGAGTCGGATTATTATAAATTTTAGGTTTATTTTTAAATCCCTCGGTCCTCGCTACCGCTTTGATTGGCTTGGGAAGTACTCCTTGTTTCCTGGGATGTAGAGGGCGTTTGAGTACTCCTCGATAAACTCCACGTCCACGAGCAGGTCTACGTAGACCATCTTCTCAGCTATCTCCCTGGCCTTCTCCCTCATCTCCGTCGAGATGAGCGCGGCGTAGGCTCCAGCGAGGGATCCGTTCCCTATGGGGTGTACCTTCGCGTTCGGGAACTCGGGGAAGATCCCTATCCTCGTCGCGTTTTCTATGTCCGCGTAGTTTCCGAATGCGCCGGCAAGGTAGAGGTGCTTCACGTCGTATATGCTCAGCTTAAGCTTCCTCATGAGGACGGTTATCGCCCCGCATGCGGCCGCCTTGGAGTCCATTATGTAGTCGAGGTCCTGCTGGGTTATGACTATGTCCCTGCCTATGGCGGTCTCCTCGGCGGGGACAACGACGTACTCTAGGCCGTAGGGCCCCTCCCTTATCAGGTCTGTCTTGCCTGGTATTAGTTTCCCCACGAAGTCTAGGAGGCCCACGTCGTAGAGGGAGGCTACGAGGTCTATTACCCCTGAGCCGCATATCCCCTTCGGCCTCGTCCCCCCTATCACGGAGACCTCGGCCCTGAAGGTGTCGGGGTCTATTCTCACCCTCTCTATTCCCCCCTCACTCCCCCTCATTCCATATCTTATTCCTCCACCCTCGAAGGCTGGCCCTGAGGCACAGCTGCTGGAGAAGAGCCAGCTCCTGTTTCCGAATATGATCTCGCCGTTTGTCCCGAGGTCGACTAGGAGGGAGATCTCGTCGGAGTCGTACATGCCTGAAGCCAGTACGTCGCCCACAGCGTCTCCTCCCAGGAATCTGCTGACGTTTGGGAGGCAGTAGATGTAGGCTTCCGGGTTCACCCTTAGGCCTATCGCCTTGGCCTTCCTTATTATCGGTTTTCTGGAGACCTCCACGTTCGCCTCTTCGAGGTATGTGGGATCCAGCCCGTTTAGGAGGTGGTTCATCACGGTGTTGCCCCCGGCGCATACATCATTTATCTCGGATGGCTCTATCCCTGCCTCCAGGCCGAGCCTTTCTATGATGATGTTTATCGTCTCGACGATCGCCCCCTGCAGCTTTTTGAGGCCCTCCCTCTCCCCGGCGACCGCTATCCTGGTGACGAGCTCCTCCCCATATGTTATCTGCCTGTTCATCTCCGAGGCCCTGGCAACGATCTTCCCGGAGTTCAACTCCACCAGTTCCCCCACCACGGTGGTGGTTCCGACGTCGAGGGCAAGGCCGTAGTTGGAAGCCGTATCGTCTCCGGGCCTCAGGCTCACCACCTCCGGGAATCCCCCCGTCCACGTTATGGTCGCGGTTATCTTCTCCGTGTTCGCGAGCTCCTGGAGCCTGCCGTATATCTCATCCGTGATCCTGGGCTGGGGCCCTCTGTAGCCATCAAGCTGAAGCCGATAGTGTTCGATGGGTATGAGCATACTCCTCAATCTCTGAACCTTTGCGAGGTATTTTCTGGAGCTCGGATTCAGCTCACGGATCCTGAGCTCCGCCTCCTGTAGGATCTTGGGCTTCTCTATCCTACTCTCCAAGGGGATCGTGAAGGTGGAGTCGCCGAGGATCCTGGTCATGCAGGCCAGGTGGTATCCCTGTCTCAGCTCCCTCTCCGTGAGGAGCTTCATCTCGGGCCCCTCGGAGACCTTACCTATGCTCCCCCTCTCCAGGATGACTTTACACTTACCGCACTTTCCCTTTCCACCGCATATGCTCTCTATCCCTATTCCCGCGTCTCTCAGCAGCTCAAGTAGTATGGCCCCCTCCTCGGCCTCGAGCACCCTGTTCAGCGGCTTCACGAGAACTCTGTACTTCAAGCCCTCAACTCAAGGAGGAGAAGGGTTTAAAAAGGTTAATGGGCTTCGCTTTAGCCCCTTAACCCGAGGAATTTAGGTATCGTCTCCGTGTATGGGGGCCTCAATACGCCATTCTCGGTTATGAAACCCGTCACGTAATCTCCGGGGGTTATGTCGAAGGCTGGATTTCTGACGGGGGTATCCTCCCCCATGATGAGGACCCTCGACATCTCTCCCCTCTCGTTCAGCCCATATACGTACCTGACCTCCTCTCCGCCCCTCTCCTCCACCACTATATCCCCTCCGCTCAGGGAGTTTGGGTCGAAGGTCATCTTCGGAGCCGCAACGTAGAACGGGATCCCATTCTCTGCGGCGAGGACCGCCTTCTCATATGTCCCGATCTTGTTCGCGAAGTCCCCGTTTAGGGCCACACGGTCGGCTCCCACTATGACCATGTCCACCTCACCCCGTTTCATATAGTATCCGGCCGCGTTGTCCACTATCACGACATGGGGTATGCCCTCTTGTTCCAGTTCCCAGGCCGTTAGCATCGCCCCCTGGAGCCTCGGCCTCGTCTCATCGATCAGGACGAGGATCCTCTTCCCCTCCCTGTGGGCGAGCCTTATGGGGCTTAGGGCGGTCCCGTAGTCTATGAAGGCCAGGGCCCCCGCGTTGCAGTGGGTCAGGATCCTCGCCCCATCCGGGATGAGGATCTTCCCGAACTCCCCAATCCTCCGCGATGCCTCGAGGTCCTCCTCGGCTATGGCGTCAGCCTCCGACACCACGCTCATAACGGGATCCCCCATCGGCCCCTCAGCCGCCCTGAGGCACCTATCCACGGCGTGGAATAGGTTTACGGCCGTAGGCCTTGTACTCCTAAGTAGGTCGGCCGCAGACTCCAGATAGGCCTTGAAATCCCCCTTGGGGAGCCCCCCCGCCTCTAGGGCCGCTTGGGCCATGCCGTAGGCCGCGGCCACACCGATAGCTCCGGCCCCCCTGACGACCATGCCCCTAATGGCCTCAGCGGTCTCCTCATGTCTCCGTGTCGAGAATATCTCGAACCTGTGGGGGAGCTTCCTCTGATCGATCATGTGGATAATCCTCCCCTCCCTCCAGACGGTTCGAAACTCCTTGACCTCCTCTCCCACCCTGACCCTCATCCTACCCTCCCCCCATCCACCGGGCCTAACCTAGTTAGTCTCAGAGGCTGAGAGGATAAATCTATAGAGGACCTCGTCCCTCTCCTATATCGGGAAGTCTTGAGGCCGTCCCTCGATGATATCTGCTTCGCCTACGAGAACATGACCGTGAGGCTTATAGCCACTAGGGATATCCCTAGGATCGAGACGGCGGGCCTGGTGATAGAGGAGACCGGGGCAAATAAGGAGTTGAAGGTCAACCTATGGGTGGCCTGGGAGCTCATCGAGGCCGGTCTCGCCCGCCTCGCGGATGGGAGCCTCAAATCGGATGAGCTGGTCCAGGCCCATTATCGTGAGCGCCTCCAGCCCCTCGGGCAGCTCTCCCCCCTCCCCGACAGGTTCTACGCCCAGGCCTATATCTCCTTCAACCAGCTGGCCAGGGAGGCTAGGGGTGAGGAGGCCCGCCTCTCGCACCTGAACAGGCTGAGGGGGATGTTCAGGGATATCCTCGAAAGCAGGATAAACAAGATCGTCAGGCTGGCCTCCTCAGAGGCCGCCTCACCCCCGAGGGAGCTACAGCCCGAGGAGTCTAGGCTCTACAGGGAGCTGAACGAGAGGATCTCGGCTTGGAGGAGAATGCTGAGGAGGGTGGGGGAGAGGTGAGGACGGAGGCATTATACGCCCAGCCCGAGGA
>Ga0272449_1003341_pt1 | contig 13901 bp, 12 predicted proteins | sample YNPCB0241_FD_198679 | JGI IMG/M metagenome (GOLD analysis project Ga0272449, IMG submission 198679) | Hot spring sediment microbial communities from Yellowstone National Park, WY, United States - YNP-CB-024-1 | ecosystem: Environmental > Aquatic > Thermal springs > Hot (42-90C) > Sediment...
AACTCTTTATATTTTCCACCAATCCAAGCCTCACCTTAAGACTCAAAAGCTTCATAAAGGTATCCTGAACGATGTCCTCTGCAACTGATATATCCCTGCAATATGACATAACGAACCTCAAAAGACCTGAATAATAACGATTATAAAACTCATCAAAAGCCCTTCTGTCATCATCAATGAATAACCTGATGAGCTCCACATCCTTGAGGCTTTTGTAATCTCTGTTCTTATGTTCATCTCTCGCATCCTTCACACCCATTAGACCCCTCGAGGTGAAAAAAGGTTAAAAATTAAAGTTGAAATTTACAAATAAATCACCTATAGTCCATACACACCCTATCCCGAAGGAGGATATTATGTTTACCTCAATTTCGCAATTGAATTCAATGATCAAGGATTACTGTACAGTAGAAAATGGGAAGATCATATCCATAAATGATATAGGCAGGCTGAGGGAGAAGTTCCTGACAGAGCTTGTTGAGACCTCTACCCTTTCCGAACATCCTGAGGTAAAAGACTATGCAATATATACAATATACCAGATAGCCAGATTATTCGGGGCAAAGCTTGCATCCATCCATAATTTATATATGGCTATGGGGAAGGGCAAGGTCTCGGGCTTTACAGTTCCGGCAGTAAATATACGCGGATTTACATTTGACACAGCCAGAGCCCTCTTCAGATCTGTAAAAAAGATCAATGCAGGGGCATTTATATTTGAGATAGCCAAGTCGGAGATGGGATACACCAACCAGAGGCCAGCAGAATATTGCTCCACAGTACTTGCCGCCGCCATTGCTGAGAATTATAAGGGACCCATATTCGTTCAGGGGGACCACTTTCAGATAAATGCAAAGAAGTTCAAGGAATCACCCGAACAGGAGGTAGCGGCACTAAAAAAACTCATAGACGAGGCAATTGCAGGCGGTTTTTTGAATATTGACATTGATTCGTCTACCCTCGTAGACCTCTCAAAAGAGACCCTGGATGAACAACAGAGACTCAATTATGAGATATGCGCTGAGATGACAGTTTACATAAGAGAGAGGGAGCAATCGGGGGTAACCATATCGGTTGGTGGAGAGATAGGCGAGGTTGGAACCAAGAACTCTACACCCGAGGAATTTCATGCCTTTATGAAGGGTTATCTAAGACATCTCGTATCCAAAGGCAAGGACTATGCCGGAATATCAAAGATATCGGTTCAGACTGGCACATCTCACGGCGGGGTTGTCCTCCCCGATGGTAGTATTGCAAAGGTAAACCTGGACTTCTCTGTACTCAATACCATCTCCAAAATCGCCAGGGAACAGTACGGGATTGCGGGTACGGTTCAGCACGGTGCCTCCACACTCCCTGAGGATGCATTCGACAAATTCCCGGAGAATAATACAGCCGAGGTCCATCTGGCGACCGGGTTCCAGAATATACTCCTCGACTCCAAACACTTCCCAAAGGAGTTGAGGGAGGAGATGTACAGATGGCTCGACAAAAACGCCCAGGACGAGAAGAAACCAGGGCAGACAGATGAACAGTTTTACTACAAGACCCGAAAAAAGGTATTCGGACCATTTAAAAAGGAGATATGGAACCTCCCGGAAAGCACAAAGAGGGCAATTGCCCAGGAACTTGAGGCAAAATTCGACCTCATCTTCGGGAAACTCAATATAAAGGATACCTATGATCTGGTATTGGAATATGTAAAACCCGTAGACTTTGAATATAGACCTGTGGTGGCAAAACTTGAGTCTATAGATACAGAGGGCGGAGAATAAAGCAGGACTTCGGTCAGACATCGCAAATAAGCCTGTATACAAACTCTGAATCTAATACATTGATATTATTGCATTATTTTTTATATTCCCGAATTAGGTGCCAGTTAAAAAGGGTGGTGGTCTATTAGCACTATTCTTTCTTTCTTTTCATGGACTAGGACTGGAAATATGCTCATACAGAGAGAGAGTCCAAAAGAGATTTCTAAGAGATTCCTAACTGACACCTACATTTTTCCTCATAAGATAAGATTTGGGGTAGTACTTCTATTTTTGTAGTTAGTTCAGGTAATGTATATGGAACTGGATATTTTTCAAGTAATGAAATTGATTTTGGAGTTTGTCCAATGTCGAGTGCAGGAGAGAGGGATATCTTCCTTATAAAATACAAACCATAAAGAAGACAGAATACAGACAACAGACGAACAGACAAACAGACGAACAGATAACAGACATACAGAACACAGACTAACAGAGGACAGACAAACAGACAAACAGACAACAGACTTTAATTTCAATATTCTTTGCACTATAGATTTGAGTTGAGAGAAACGAAAATGAGGGGTTTGTTTTTTACACGATTATTTGGAGCTTCAAATTTTTCTAACTTATTTATTTCTGACTTTGTTCAGGAGCTCGAGTCGGGATTCTGCCTTCTTTAGTCTATTCTCCCATCTTGAATATTCGGGGTTGAACTGGTCAAGAGCTGCCAATTTGGATAGCGCCTCTTCTCTCAATCTCTTCGCCCTCTCCTCATCTATCTCATCGGGCCACTCTGACGCATCAACTATAACTTCTACTACATCCTCGTGAACGCTCGCATAACCCTCTGCCAGAAACAACTCCCTTTCACCACTTCCATCTTTTATTATCGCTATACCTGGCACAATCTGAGTCAAAAACGGAGTATGTCCGCTCAGTACCTCAAAATACCCGTTCTTCCCTGGTAAAACAACGCTTATGACATCGCTATGAACAACAGACTCTTCAGGGGTGACAATAGTCAGTTTTATAAGACCACTTTTATTTTCCATTATAACAGACCCTTCTTCATCTTCTCGGCGTTCTCAAGAACCTCCTCTATGCCACCAACCATATAGAATGCCTGCTCGGGGATATCGTCGAGTTCACCCTCTACTATCATCTTGAATCCCTTTACGGTATCCTCCATCTTCACATACTTCCCGGGCCTTCCAGTGAACTGCTCTGCTACATGGAATGGCTGGCTCAAAAACTTCTGAATCTTTCTCGCCCTCATAACAATGAGTTTATCCTCATCACTCAGTTCATCAATTCCGAGGATTGCGATTATATCCTGAAGATCCTTGTATCTCTGTAAGATCTGCTGAACCTGTCGGGCAACAGTATAGTGTTCGAGCCCCACCACATCCGGCGTTAGTATTCGGGATGTAGAATCGAGTGGGTCAACCGCTGGATATATTCCCATCTCGGCAATCTGTCTCGACAACACAGTAGTTGCATCGAGGTGAGAGAATGTGGTCGCCGGTGCCGGGTCGGTGAGGTCATCTGCAGGAACATATATTGCCTGTACTGATGTAATAGAACCCTTCTTGGTTGATGTAATCCTCTCCTGTAACTCTCCAAGGTCTGTGGCGAGAGTTGGCTGATAACCGACGGCACTGGGGATTCTACCCAGAAGCGCTGAGACCTCTGAGTTTGCCTGCGTAAACCTGAATATATTATCTATGAACAGAAGGACATCCTGGTTCTCCTCGTCTCTAAAATACTCAGCAGCAGTAAGTGCAGAAAGTCCAACCCTTGCCCTTGCCCCAGGTGGTTCGTTCATCTGTCCATATATGAGGCAGGTCTTATTCAAGACGCCTGACTGTTTCATCTCGAGCCAGAGGTCGTTACCCTCTCTCGTCCTCTCTCCAACTCCACCAAAGACTGAAAATCCGCCGTGCTTCAGAGCCACATTGTGTATCAACTCCATAATGATGACTGTCTTACCGACACCCGCACCACCGAATAGACCAATCTTACCACCCCTCATATAGGGCTCCAGAAGATCAATGACCTTTATACCCGTCTCAAATGCCGATATAGACACATCCTGTTCAAGAAATGAAGGTGGGTGTCTGTGAATTGGGTAGAACTTCTTTGCATTAACCTCTCCCGCCTCATCCACAGGCTCACCTACCACATTCAAAATCCTGCCCAGAATCTCCCTCCCAACGGGCATCATTATAGGATTACCTGTATCTATCACCTCCATATTCCTGACAAGCCCATCGGTTGTATCCATTGCGATAGTCCTGACCGTATTCTCCCCAATATGCTGCGCCACCTCAAGAACGAGATTGTAAGGCTTATTGGAGATAGCGGGATTGGTAACTTTTAAGGCCGTATAAATCTTCGGGAGCTCCCCTGGCGGGAACTCCACATCCACCACTGCACCTATTACCTGTTTTATCCTTCCTTTTCTCAATGTCTCTGCCATATCCTCTACTCCTTATTATTTCTTAATTGCCTCTGCACCAGTTATAATCTCGGATAACTCTTTTGTTATTGCCGCCTGTCTCGCCCTGTTATACTTCAATATCAGGGAATCAATTATATCCGATGCAGAATTTGTAGCATTCTCCATCGCTGTCATTCTCGCCCCGAATTCAGATGCCGCTGACTCAAGTAATGCCCTGTATACTTCAATGGCAAGGCATCTCGGTATCAGGTCATTCAGGACTGTCTCTTTATCGGGCTCATAGATATAGTCTACAAGATTCGAAATATCCTCTCTCTTTGGAGGTATTATGGGCAGCAATGTAAATGTGGTAACTCGCTGCTGTATAACAGACTTGAACTCGTTATAAATGAGAATCACCTCATCCAGATTTGCCGAAAGAAAGTTGTCTATCAAATCGTTTGATATATCAAGGGCTATATCGAAACTCACATTGTCAAATACATGTACAAACTCCCTTCTCAATTGATAATTCCTCTTTTTGAAATAGTCTCTACCCTTCCGCCCTATACAACTGAATGTAATACTCTCATATTTACTGGCATTTTCCTTAATAAACTTCTCTGCATACCTGATGATGTTTGAATTGAAGGCCCCGCAGAATCCCCTATCGGATGTCATAATCACCAGTTCAATCCTCTTTACCTCCCTTCGAGAAAGAAGGGGATGGGCTGTGATGTCAATTCTAGCAGACAGATCCTCAAGGATATTATAGGTACTTATCGCATAGGGCCTGATCCGGATAAGATTCTCCTGAGCCCTCTTGAATTTGGCGGCAGCCACCATCTTCATAGCACGGGTAATCTGTCTTGTATTCGTAATTGACGCTATCTGCCTCTTTATGGCTCTCAGGGATGGCATAAATTAAACCTTCTACTATGGTCTGAAAATATCCTTAAACTCCTTGAGTGCCCTTACAATCCGGGCTTTTAAATCGTCATCAAGGGCTTTCTTTTCGGCTATCATTTTCAGGACTTCGGGATGCTTTGTATCCATAAAACTGAGTAATTCCTGAACATACCTTCTAATGGACTCTACAGGATAGTCTCTGATAAAACTCTTCCCATTCTCATCCTTCTCTGTTGCAGCAAATATTATTACTACCTGCTTTTCAAGAGGATATGGCTTGTAGATATCCTGTTTCAAAAGTTCTACTATCCTCTTCCCGTTCTCAAGCTGCTCCTGCGTAATCTTATCCAGATCGGAACCAAACTGGGCGAATGCAGCCAGTGCCCTATACTGCATCAAATCAAGCCTCAGCTTCCCTGCCACCTGTTTCATTGCCTTGGTCTGGGCATTACCACCAACACGGGAGACTGATATTCCAGGGTTAATAGCAGGTCTCACACCTGCATAAAAGAGGTCTGTCTCAAGATATATCTGCCCATCTGTAATAGAAATCACATTCGTAGGAATATATGCAGAGACATCTCCCGCCTGTGTCTCAATAATCGGGAGGGCCGTCAGAGATCCCCCACCATACTTATCAGCCATCTTGGCTGCCCTTTCAAGAAGCCTTGAATGGAGATAGAATACATCCCCTGGATATGCCTCTCTCCCCGGAGGTCTCCTCAGAAGGAGTGAGAGCTGTCTATATGCTACGGCGTGCTTTGAGAGATCATCATATACAATAAGGGCGTGCATACCATTATCTCTGAAGTACTCTCCCATAGTACAACCAGAATAGGGAGCAATAAACTGAAGAGGTGCCGGGTCAGATGCATTGGCACAGATAACTGTTGTATACTCCATCGCCCCGAATTGTGTGAGTTTGTCCACCACCTGAGCAACGGTAGACTGTTTTTGCCCTATGGCTACATAGAAGCAGTAGACTCCCTGCCCCTTCTGATTAATTATAGTATCAATTGCAATCGCCGTTTTACCGGTCTGTCTATCACCAATAATGAGCTCTCTTTGTCCCCTCCCAATTGGAATCATCGAATCGATCGCCAGAATACCCGTCTGAAGTGGTTCCTTCACGGGTTGTCTATATACAATACCCGGTGCCTTGACCTCAATATTCCTCCTCTCCTTTGCCACCACAGGTCCCTTACCATCAAGAGGTCTCCCGAGGGCATCCAGTACCCTCCCTATCACCCCTTCACCCACAGGGACATCTGCTATCCTCCCCGTCCTCTTTACCCTGTGTCCCTCCTTGATCTCCTTGTCATCACCCATTATGGCAATACCGACCGTATCCTCTTCGAGATTAAGAACCATCCCCATTATACCGCCCTCAAACTCCACCAGCTCTCCTGCCATAACATTCTCGAGTCCATAGACCCTGGCAATACCATCTCCAGAGGAAATCACCGTTCCCATCTCCTTCAGGTCTATACTCCTGTCAGCCTCTGATATATAACTCTTTATAATTTCGCTAATTTCTTGAGAAGAAATCTTCATAATTTTAACACCTCTCCCTAAAAAATATTTATGTTTTCAATAGATTTTATTCTTCTCGCAACCGATCCATCTATCTCAATAGATCCAATCCTGACGATCGCACCGCCAATTATATTCTTATCTATAGTATTCTTCAGTACAACTTTCCTGTTCAAAAGCCTCGAAAGCCCCTCCTCTGCCCTCCTCAGTATCAGTTCATCCACAGAATTTGCTGTAACAAACTCACCTCTTATTATACCTTCCTTCCTGTCTATCTCCTCCTTTAAGATATCAATAATATGGCTTAGATAGTTGATCCTATACCCGCTAACCAGAAGATTCAAAAGATTGGTTGCTATCTTGCCAGTCTTGAGTTTGCTTATGATTTTATTAAGTAACTCCTTTCTCTTTTCTACCGAGATTATGGGCTTTGACAACAGTTCGAACAACTCCCTGCTGGAAGATACAAATTCAAATACCTCCTCCAGCTGGTTCTTAATCTCAATCAGTTCCTGGTCACTCTTTACGCTCTTAATGATAGCCCTTGCGTATGCCCTTGCTATACTCTTCCTTATCATATCAAATAACCAAAACTCTTTCTATCCACCTTATCGAGAGATTCGACAAACTCCTCTATAATCTCCCTATCTCTCTGAGGTGAATACTTAGAAAGGATGATATTAAGAGATTTCTCAACCGCGCTCTTCAATATCTGCCTGGTAATCTCCTTCTTGAGTTCCATTGTCTCAAACAGTATTGTCTGTTCTGCAGAGTTCAGAAGTGACTTTGCCGTCCTCCTCGCGTGCCCTATAATTTCCTCTCTCTCTTTATTTGCCATATCCCTGTATTCTTCCTTTATCGCATTAACATAGTAATCAACTTTAGCGAGTTTATCCTCAATCTCCTTCAACTTAGCAATAGCCTCATCCCTGAGCCTGCTGGACTCCTCCATCTGTCTCTTAAGGCTCTCGTACCTATTTCTGAAGAACGACTCAACAGGTCTCTTCATAAGGTATATAAGGCCCAGTACGAATATTATGAAATTCAGGATATACCACGCAACCGGTGGGCTTTCTATATCTCTCCCGAACCAGTTTATATGAACATCTCCGCTATGAGGATCGTGTGCAGCCATCAGTGTTGCAGGGAGTAAAATGAAAATCGATATTATAATTACCTTTTTCATACAGGATTAATTCCCTTTCGTACTCTTCAAAATCCGTTCTGTAATCTGATTACTGATCTCGTCAATGTGTCTGGAGGCATCCTTCAGAATATTCTCCTTCTCCCTCACCAATTCCTCCCTCCCCTTCTCTATCATCTCCGCCATCTTCTGCCGCGCCTCTGAGAGTATCCGCTCCCTCTCAGTATTTGCCTCATTCTTTATATCCTCGTATTCCTTTCTGGCATCCTCTCTTGCCATCCTCACAGTCTCATCAAACCTCTTTGACAGTTCATCAACCTTCTGCTTTATCTCCTCAGCCTCTTTCATGTAACCTGTGATTACCTCATCCCTCTTCTTAAGATTCTTGATATAAGGGTCAAAGAGAATAAACTTCAAAGAGATAGCAAGTATGATAAAAAGTCCGAGTTGTATAAAAAAGGTATAATCTAAATCAATCATAAATCTGTTTTATCAGGTTTGTCTAAGTGTATCTCCCACAACATCGCCCATCAGTTAACATACTATGATGCAGTGTGTCAATAAAAATTAAAAGACCAAAAAATTTTTACTTGATTAAAATTTCGTTTATCCTATATTGCAAAAATATCTAAGGAGGTCGATTATGAGGAAGTATCTTCTGTCTCTACCACTTCTGGCTCTAATTTTCCTATTTTATTGCTCTGAGGAGGGTTCTGAGAAGAACTCTAATGACACATCGCCTCTGGACATTTCTATTACTGACATTCAGAGCATAATCGATATATCCGACGCTTCAACCGATTCCACAATAGCAGATGTATCAGCAGGCACTGATTCTGGGATTGAGGATATCAATGATATATCTGTTCCAGATGTTCAGGATATCAGCAGTCAGGATATATCAGATGTAATTTCCGAAGACATTGCAGAAGACTCTACCCAGTATGATATTCAATCCGATTCTTCATCAGATATACCTACAGACACAGAATTGAACGATATTCAGGACTCAGGCTATTCAGATATCGGTTATCCACCAGTAAGACTGAACGAGGTGATGATTATTCCCAAATTTTCGGATACCGAACTCGGGCAGTATATAGAGATTTATAACCCAAATGACATACCTGTGGATCTTAACGGATACAAAATCAAGACTGAGAATAGAGAATTCATTATATCAAACTCACAATGCGATTCGACCATTGCTCCGAAGAAATTCAAGGTAATTGGAGCCACTACAGATCCATCGAAGAATTCATACGCCAAGGTTACCTGCGAATGGAAGGATGTTTTCTCTCTTACTGGTGCAAAAGCAATCTCGCTATACGCACCCGATAACACATTAATAGATAAATTTGACCTCTCAGGATACAGTATCAGGGCCGGCTCATCCATAGAGAGGGCTCAGAACGGTTATCAAGACTCCCCTTCACTCATTACTTTCCTCGAAGACACAGGGCTATATTCCGGGGACAGAGGTTCACCGAACAGGACAAATTACAGACTGATTATGAGAAGCAGGCTAAATGAAGGCATTCCATATAAAGACAGGATAGAAAATGAGAATGATGTTCATAGATATCCTGTAAACCTGCTAAAAGGTGACATAATAGCCTTTTATGCGGATGTGGATAGGATAAATGGGGATCTCAAACTTTTTGGTTCTCTATTGAATGCAAACGGAGACTTCATAACACCCGCAAGATTCGTCTCGGATATAACATACGATTACTTCATCTATCACATATTCGATTCTTCGGGTACATACTACTTCCAGATACAGAGCGACTTCTTCTATCAATTTGTTCCAGCCAATATTGAGGCCACATATTTTCGTGCAGACGAACTCATAACAAATAAGTCCTTTATAGAGCTCAAGGTTGGAGACAGTTTCAAGATTCAGACCTATGCCACATTCAGTCAAAACAAGGACCTCGAAAAAATGCTCCTGCCAGAGGATATGTTAGAATATTCATCCAACGATAGCAATATAGCCAGCATATCAAATAATGGTCTGATAACCGCGATTCAACCTGGTTCAACTACAATTTATATTTCATACAATTACATCGACAACCATTCGCTCGATACCAATATTACTGTTAATGTTTATAATAACCCCGATAATGAGACCTGCGACAGAGCAATAGATGCCACAAATGGTTTGAAGACTTATGCCTCTACAATCGGTGCAAAGGATGATTACAATCCCCAAAAATGCGTATTTTCAATGTTTTCAGGGGGAGACATAGTCTACTATGTAGACGCACCCGCCGGTGTAGAGTATGAGGTCATTGTCACTCCATTCGGGGATTTCGACCCGATGATCTATGTGCTCGAGGACTGCAGTAACCCTGAGTGTATCTATGGAACTGTATTCAACGGTCCGGGCGAGGTAGAGACCCTGAAATTCAAGAACGAGACATTCTCATTGAAGAGATACTACATAATCATAGACGGCGAAGCAGGAGACGACGGCACATTTTCCCTCGAAATAAACAGGAAATAGGAAGGCAAGATTCAAATGGGAGCTCTCATTCCCCGTAAATCTGTACTACTACCCTCCTCTGCCTCGGCCTGTGGTCGAATTCGGCGAGTACTATCTGCTGCCAGGTACCAATAATCAACTCCCCATTTTCGATAGGGGCTGAGAAGGACTGCCCAAAGATGGAGGCTCTCAAATGAGAATGGCCATTATCATCACCCCAGGTTTGATTGTGGGCATAGTTCTCATCATAGGGGGCGAGTCTTTCAAATAATTCTTTGATATCCCTGATCAACCCAGGTTCATACTCCATAGTTATAATCGAGGCTGTAGAGCCAATTACAAATATAAGGGCAAAACCATCCCTTACCTTACTCTCTCTTACAAGCCTTCTGACCTCTTCTGTAATATCGATAAGGTCGTTCTCTCCCTTTGTATTTTTATTTAGCTCACTCTTTATCAACTTCATATATCTTCCCGAATATCTCTGGGTATGTCATAAACAGGTAGTCCGTCAAGACCTCGTACATCTCCATATTCTTTGGTGAATCCGGAACCGAAAAGTCCATAAGCATAGACTTCTCTGCAAGCCTCCTCATCTTCGCATCTAAATTCTGAATTGGCGGGATTATTTTATCTTCGATATTTCTCGGCAGCGCCTTATAGGGAGTAAAATCGGGGGTATTGGTGAACACATCGAGCATCGGCGCTGCCCTCAGGTCAGTCTGGTATAAAGAGGAGATACCGAGTATCAATTCAAATGTCTTGAAGAAAGATGGGAAGCTGTACTGAATCGACGATACATAACCCCTCTTGATATATGGACCTATGGCAAGACATACAGTCCTGTGCGAATCTATGTGGTCTGCGCCGCTCTGCGGGTCATCCTCCACTACGAAGACAACCGTATCCTTCCAGAAGACCGAATTGCTCAGATACTCTATAACCAGCCCGAGCCCGTAGTCGTTATCGGAGACCATAGAATCAGGTGCGAGCTTTCCGGGGCTCACTCCATATGTATGATTATTGGGCAGGAGCATATATATGAATGTCGGCATCTTATCTGGCTCCTTCTCCCACTCCGCAAGTCTATCCCTGAAATACTTTGCCCTCTCCTCATCCTTATATGCAATATTCCATATAACTCCTCCTGGCCAATTTCTATCCACATATTTAGAGAATACTGGTTTTTTCCCATAAAGACCTTCGAGGTCTGCCATAGTACCCACAGCCTCTCCATAGACCAAAAAATTTATCCTGTTTCTCATCAGATGGTGAAAGAAGAACTCAGAGGCGGGATGACTGGCGGGTTCAATACCTGGTAAAAAAATCCTGCTTTCATCCCCAACCAGCCAATTTCGCTCTGTATAATCATTTGTGACAGAGGATGTGAGCCACATATGCCCCTGCACAGAGACCTCTGACTCAGCATAACAATTGTCGAATACCGCAAACTCCTTCGCAAGTTTATGTGTATTCGGAGTAAAGAGCTCCCCAAATCGGATTAGTGAAGAATCCCCCTCCACCCCATCGAGGTCACTTAGCACCTGATCAAAGGTCTTATTTTCCTTAACGATAAAGATGATATGCTTTATCGGGGATTTGTACTTTTTGCTAACTGGCACAGGGGATTTTATGTTTTCACAGGGTATATCATAATAGCGAGAGGGACGGGAATTATTATTATAAACGGTCTCTGAATACTTCTTCAAATTATTCAGAATCTCCTCGATACCAATGATCGAAATACTCCCGAATAAAATCTCATCTGCGCTCTCTCCCTTCACATTCGGCGAACTCCCATTACCTTTGGCATTGATTACATATATCTTGGAATTGTCCTTAGAGACAACCACTCTCACTGGATAAAACCCAACAGGGATCCTCCCCATAACTTTATTCTCGACTGTATCGATTACCGAAACCGAATTCAAAAGAGCCTCAGCCACAAAGATATACCTTCCATCTTTGGATATATCCATAGTAGTAGGAGATGTGCCGTAGGGGATTCCGTCGTTGTTGAGTTTTATAGTCGAGACGACCTCATTTTTAGTAGTGTCGATTACCGAGATGTCATCTGTATCACTATTGGCTACATAGAGATATCTCCCATCCTGAGAGAGTACTACCCCCTCTGGATTCTTTCCAACCTTGATATTCTTGACAAGTTGCTCGTTATTAAGATCTACTACAGAGACCGTACCATCACCCCAGTTGGAGACATATAAGAGCCTCTCATCCTTACTCAAAGCCATCCAGAATGGATAGGCGTAAGGGAGCTCATCGGTGTGAATACCCACCTTCACCGAATTTCTAACCTTGAGCGTCTCCCCATTCTCAACTATTGCAACCCTGTCTGAGGTATGCTGTGCTACATAAATCCTATCCTCATTATTATTCAGGACAAGATGTCCAATAAATCCTGTTAGACCGAGAGAATTGACCTTCTCGATAGTTCCATCCTCTTTTAGCCTCAATACGAGGATATTATTATTTGCACCACCTGAGGCATAGATAGTCCTATTATCCTTCGAAAGATATAATCCTAAAAAATTCCCGTAATCGCCTTCAAGGGGATAATTATTGATTACCTCCCCTTTTTCTACATCCACTACCTGCAGATATTTATTCCCATCGAGCGTCCTTCCGCCAATCGAGACAACGAGCCAGTTCTTATCGGCTACCTCGACAGCATTCATCGGGAATGTATTTATTACAATCTGCCGGCCGGCAGGAGTAATAAGTCTGCCATCGATCAGAAGAGTCCCGTCCTTTGTATTCCCCGGTTTTTCATATGCTATCGAGTTGATATTGAAATCACACTCCACATTGCTCTGGGTATCTCCATTGTTCGAGACATCGATAGCGTTCGATATATCAACACCCGAATCGCCCAGCTCCGAGGCAACCCTCTCACCGCAGTTGAAAAGGAAGATAGAAAATAGCAGTAATAACAACAAGTCTCTTCTAAGAATCTCCATCGCATACCTCCTGATGAGAATAATAATACCCCACCACCCATAAAATTACAACAGGATTAAAAATACATAAATGAGCAGTAAAAATACAATAAATTCGACATACTCCTCTTATCCATTTATTTTATGCCCTATGTTAATCATTGCCTTAGACGGCTGATAGAGGCAGATGAGATGTATGATTCCCCTCTCATAGAGGGGTGTCCGCCAAAGACAGAAGGGGTATTTGTCGTTTAATTTTGTAATCTAAATTTCTATTTGTATTTGGCAATATTTAGTTTTGATAGTAAAACACAACTCCTCTACTCGCCTCTGAATATCTAAACGGTGCCATCATTACGAGTATTACTATACCAATTAATACAATTTTTTCAACTATTCCCGCCTTACCCCTGTATACCCTCACAACCCCCAATATTTTCACAATCTCAAAAAGCTAACTAACCTGGCAGAATAAAAATTCTCTTTTATCTTTCTAAACCCACATTAACTATAGTAATTTTTTTATTTCTAATCACACCCCATTTCATATAACCACAGGAAAGCAGACTATTCAACAATTCAAGACCTACATTGTAAGATATCTCCTTACCATCTAATGATATAATTATATCATCCTTCTCTAATTCGGCCAATCGCTCATCTTCTGGCTTCC
>Ga0272449_1003342_pt1 | contig 13898 bp, 17 predicted proteins | sample YNPCB0241_FD_198679 | JGI IMG/M metagenome (GOLD analysis project Ga0272449, IMG submission 198679) | Hot spring sediment microbial communities from Yellowstone National Park, WY, United States - YNP-CB-024-1 | ecosystem: Environmental > Aquatic > Thermal springs > Hot (42-90C) > Sediment...
GGAAGGATCCCGCCGTACCTTTTATGGCGAGCTTCCTTTTGTACCCAAATTCAAACATTTAAGCCTAAAAGCAATGTTATGGGTCAGGTAAGATTTCTAAATACCTTTTGTATTCTCTGAGGACCGCATTAGAGAATGTGGTCCTAAAGTCGCTATTCGATTGCTCGAGAAGTTTTTTATGACCCATATTATAGGCGCTCAATGCTCGATGTATATCGTAGAACTCCTCGATGAGACTGGAAAGAATGTGAGTTCCTATAAGTATGTTTTTTTCAAAATCATGGAGACTCTTCTTGTTGTTCAACCTTATGCCCAAATCTTTCGCAATGCTTTCTGCAACGGACGGTTTAATCTGTAATAATCCTCTCGCTCCCTTTGGTGAAATCGCATCATTCCTGAAGTTACTTTCCACTTTTGCAAGGGCCAAAACGATCCTATAGTCGATCCCTTTTCTCTTTGAAGCCCTATAAATAGTGGTTACTACCTCTTCAAGAGTCTGCCTGTCAGTATTTGCTGCCTCCTTCTCTATTTTTTCTGCAGCGAGAGAGACGATTAGCCTCTCCCTTCCTTCCTCTTTTTTTTCCTTCACAATAGCCGCATTCTTGGTGAAGAGGAAAATAGATATAAAAGTCAAAACTAAACCGACGACAATTACTTTAGTCCGTCTTGGCCCTTCCATTGGATGGTTACTTTACAATATGTGGAAAGACTTTGTCAAACCCGTTGACCAATAGTACCTTTTGTGATACAAATAGTCCAAATCTAGGAGTTCTTGCCGATGTAGCTCAGCGGAAGAGCAGCTCACTCGTAATGAGCAGGTCGTGGGTTCGAATCCCACCATCGGCTCATTTGCCCTGTCTACTCCCGTCTCATACAGTCTACACCACTTCCCGCAGATGCCTGTCACACAACGGTTTTCGCTCACTTTCCTGTCTACCACTGTCTACTACCGTCTACCTGAATCAACAGATTTTTTTGGGGTATCTGGAGGGGTTAATACCCCACAGGGGGAGTCAGATACCCCAAAATTCTCTGTGGAGGCGCGTCATGTCTTTATCTGAGCTAACTGTCAGGAAAGCTCATCCGGGAGAGAAACCCTATAAACTCTACGACGAAAAGGGTCTCTACCTCATTGTCACTCCGAAGGCTCAGAAGTGGTGGAGGTTGAAGTACAGGTTCCAGGGTAAGTCGAAGACCATCGGACTTGGAGTTTACCCGGATGTCAGTCTCAGGGAGGCAAGGCTCAGAAGGGACGAGGCAAGAGCGATGATTGCAAGGGGGATTGACCCTGCAGGGAAGAAAAAGAAGGAAGACCGTCCTGAGAAAAAAAGCATCCTCCTTTCAGAGCTTGCAGATGAGTGGTTTGAGAACATGAAGCGATCCTGGAGGGAGAGTTATGCAAGAAGCATCCATTACAGGGTAAGTTGTTACATACTCCCGGAATTTGGAAACAGGGACATCAGGGAAATACAGACCTCCCAGATTTACGACCTCCTCAAGAAGGTGGAAAAGATGGGAAAGGTCGAGACAGCCCACAGATTGAAGCAGATAATGGATATGATGTACAGATATGCCCTCACAAGAAATCTCTGTTCCTCTAACCCGGCAGCGGGAATAGGTCCGAAGATGATAGCGCCCTCAAGACCCGTACACTATCCCGCGATCCTTGATCCTGAGAAGGTAGGTGCCCTCATGAGGGCGATAGATGGATATGAGGGAATGATCGTGAGATGTGCACTCAAACTCCTTGCCCTGACATTTGTGAGACCTGGAGAACTGAGACATGCAGAGTGGACAGAGATAAATGAGAAAGAGGCCCTGTGGGAGATCCCGGCAGAAAAGATGAAGATGAAGGAACCCCACCTGGTTCCACTGTCGAGACAGGCTCTTGAGCTTGTAAAAGGACTGAAGGATATAACTGGCTCATATCGCTATCTATTCCCCGGAAGGGACTTTAAAAGGCCGATATCGGATAATACGCTCAATTCAGCGTTAAGGAGGATGGGTTATTCAACAACGACTGATATCACTGCCCACGGCTTCAGGGCAATGGCAAGAACACTCCTTCATGAAAAGCTGAATTTCCCTCCTGAAGTCATAGAGAGACAGCTTGCACACGGGAATCAGGATCCATACGGTGGTGCATATAACAGGGCACAGTTCATGAATAAGAGGAGGGAGATGATGCAGGCCTGGGCTGACTACCTCGACGAACTTAAGGAAAAGTAACGGTTATTTTCTATCGTTTTCACGAGTTCCCTTATTCTCTCTTTCGGTTCCATTCTGTGGATGGCCTCAATCAGGCTATCCACCTCAGTATTCAGCCATACTGACATTGTCCCGTTCAATGCCTTAACCGGCCTTGGAAAAAGCCCTTCCTTTATGAGTTTGTAAAGGTAGGCCCTGCTTATCTTCATTTTCTCTGCTACATCCTTCGGCCTTAAAAGTTCCATCCGTTTTTTTATTACCTTTTCGATCACGAAGTAACACATTCAGGGAGAAGAAATGAAAGGAATTGTTGTTGAGAAGAGGAAAACAAAAAAGGGTGAACTTCTCCGTCTGAGAACGAGATCATATGTCTTTATCCCGGAGGGGAAGGAGAATCCCTCCATAGTTCCCTCAAGGGAGGCTGCCATTGACGGAAAAAGAAGCGGAAGGATATATATCGCTCACCGTGCATCTGTCTCGAGGGCTGATATAAATGGAGCGTTTGAGAAGCCAATTTCGTTTGTGAGAAAGAATGGATTTATTCCTGAGGAAGAACCGACATCCCTTTTAAAGGATGTCATTTCCATACTCTTCCTCCTTGGAAGGAAAAGTCTCCTTTTAAAATTCCTTAAGTGGCCCTTTCTGAAGAGGGTAGAATATCTAAACAATCCTCTTCTCTTCTACACGAGAGGACATCTTGATTTTCTGGTAATGTCCTAAAATACCTGTAAAAACGGGAAGACCTCCTGTGTAATGTCTTGGAAGTAGTTAGCAGCTAAAACCAAGAAAGGAGGTTTCCCGATGGCTGGTATAAAGATACCACCGAGCGAGAAAATACGCAAGGAAATAAGGGAAATGGTAAGAGGGATGAGAGAGGCAGGCAAGTTTGCGGGGAATCCGATAGAGAAGTTGATGGAGAAGGCGAAGTTGTTGATAGTAGAGGAGTTGCTGGAGAAGGAAGTTGAAGACAGCAGAGGGAGTATTAACCGTGGAGGTTCCGCAGGTACGTGACAGCCAGGAACCGTTTCGTTCGGAAATCCAGAAGTTTTTCAAGAATAATACGGAGGTACTGGAAAAACTATCCACGGAGATGTATGTCAGAGGGTTAAGCACTCGGGACATAGAGGAAGCGTTATATACAGCCACAGGGGACCGGCTGCTGTCCAAAAGCAGCGTATCCAGGGTAAGTGAGATACTGTGGAAAGAATATGAGTGGTTTATCAGCCGGGACTTGAGCGAATTTGACATCGTGTATCCGGCCGTACATCCGAACTAACGAGGCTATACTCGTAGCATATGGTATAGATTCAGAGGGCAGGAAGGTACTTTTGCATATGGATGTAGGGAACAAGGAAAGTTACGATTTCTGCCGTGACTTTTTAAGGAATATGACAAAGCGGGGGTTAAAGACACCTTTGACAGTTACCAGCGACGGAGCGCCGGGATTGATAAAGGCGATAGAGGAGATATTCCCGCGCTGTCTTCGTATCCGCTGTTGGGTGCACCGGATGCGGAATCTCTCCAACAAACTTCCGCCGGAGTTATGGCAGATGATAAAGCCGGAGGTTGTAGCCATCCGGGATGCACTTACCTATGAGGAAGGAAAAGAGAGACTAAGCAACGTAGTGAAGAAGTATCAGGATGAATATCCGTCTTTCATACGGTGTCTGGTGGATGATAAGGAGGCGTTGTTAAACGTGTTGAAACTACCCTACCGGCATAGGAAGGCCATCCGCAATACCAACCTGGTGGAACGGATGTTCGTGGAGGAGAGGAGAAGAACCAGAGTTATTCCGCAGTTCCTTACTGAAAAGAGTTGTCTGAAGTTGGTACTCAGTGTTCTTTATCGGGCAAGTTACCGGTGGAGAAGGATACCGATGAGCCAGAAAGAGCAGAAACAGATAGAACAACTCAGGACACAGTTGAATCAAAAAGAGGAAAGGTTTTCTGCTATTAAAAAGGGCTTGAGAAAGGAGGTGGTTAATGCGTGAGAGGTTTTTTTGTTTTTACAGGCATTTTGGGACTTGACCATAAAAAACTCCTTGAATATCGCAAGATTCCAAAAAAGATAGCTCTCTTCCCCATTATGATTCTCGATGTAATGGTGAATATACTCGATGTGTTCTTCCCTAAAAAAGATGGACACTATGTCCTAACCGAGTACCAGCATTCTTCTCGATGGGGAAGGAAGGGGGAAATCTGCACGCCTATCGGTCTTCTCAACCACATGCTTGAGCTTTCTTCGAAACAGGGCATTCGATCTCGATGTGGAGGCGAAGGGTGATGTAGAAGTGGATCTCCACCATAGGGTTGAGGACGTGGGCATCACCCTTGGAAGGGCCTTAAGTGAGGCGATAAAGGAGAAGACAGGGATAAGAAGGTTCGGCTTTTCCTCCATCCCTATGGATGAGCCTCTTCTCCATAGATGTGAGCGGCAGGCCCTATCTCGTCTTCAACGTACAAACGAAAGGAAGGGCAGGCGGACTCGGGGCAGAGGTTGTGAAAGAGTTTTCCAAGTGATCTCAAACGAGGCAAGATGCGCCGTCCATGTAAACGTCCTTTATGGCGAGAATACACACCACATAATCGAGGCAATCTTCAAAGCCTTTGGCGTCGCACTGAGGGAGGCAGTGAAAGAAGAGGAAAAAAGGGGCTTTCCCTCGACGAAAGGGGTCCTTTAAGGCAGGTTCATTTAATGAGATTGGGCAAGAATAACGCAACCTGAGGAAAGGCAATCACAGTAGCGAGGCACAGTAGCATGGGAAAGAGGAAGGGAAAGATGCCCCGGAAGATAACCTGCATGGGCACATCCTTCACTATGCCGCTCAAGGCCCAGACGTTGATCCCGACAGGAGGGGTGATGAGGGCCATCTCGACGCAGATGCAGAATATTACGCCGAACCAGACCAAATCGATACCCAACACCTTGAATATAGGGGTAAGGATAGGTATGGTAATGAGGGTGATGGCGAGGGAATCCATTATGCAGCCGAGGAATAGATAGACGAGGCAGATCGCTGCGATTAGCAGGACAGGGGGCATGGAGAAGGTAAGGACGAAATTCGTTAGAAGAGTGGGAATGTTGGTGAGGGCCATGAACTTATTGAATATGGAGGCCCCAATAATGAGCGCATATATCATGCCTATCGTTTTTAGGGCAGAGAGGAAAGCCGCAAGACAAATATCCCTGGTCAATGACCTGCGGGCAAGCCCAATAATAAGGGCGGCCGTGGCGCCTACCCCTGCCGCCTCGTTTGGGGTAAAAAACCCCGCGTAGAGCCCGCCAAGGATAAGGAAAATAAGTGCCAGCATGTCAACGACCCCCGCGAGGGCAGATAGCTTTTCCCTCATGCGAGTTTTGCGCCCCTTTTTTGCAAGGCGGGGGTTCAGCTTTACCAGAGCAAGGACTGTCAGGATGAACAGGAATGCAAGGAGGAGGCCGGGTAGAAGCCCGGCTATGAACAGCTTTGCTATTGATTCGCCTGTGAGGGCCCCATATACGATGAAGACAGAACTGGGCGGTATGAGAATGCCAAGTGTTCCCCCTGCTGCGACCGTACCCGTGGAGAGCTTGGGATCATACTCGTACCGATTCATCTCCGGGATCGCGACCCTCCCCATTGTGAGGGCTGTGGCTGTGCTCGATCCGGATACGGCAGCAAACCCTGCACAACCTGCGATCGTAGCCATGGCAAGACCACCGGGAAGATGGCCAAGCCAGGCAAAAGCAGTTTTAAAGAATCTTTCGCTTATCTTCCCATAAGAGGCAAATTCGCCCATGAGAATGAAAAGGGCGAGCACACTATACGTATAGGAACTCGCGTTCAAAAAGACCTCTTGCCCAACTGTGTAGAGGGCACCCTGCAGGGAACCAAGAAGACCGAAACCGATGGAACCCACAAGGGCCATGGCAAAGGCTATAGGCATGCCAAGGAACATGAGGAAAAAGAGCGTGCACAGACCCAAACTACCCACGATCCAAGGATCCATCTCCTCCCCCTATGGACCTAAGAAAATCTACCAGAAACACAATCGCAGCGAGCATGCACCCAAAGGCCAGTATGTATCTGAACGGAAAAAGTGGTAAGGTAAGAACAAAGGATCTAAGCCCCCTTGCTTGCGTTTCTAAGCCCAGGAGTATACCTTGCCAGGCCATAACCACTATTGATAATGAGCTTAGAAGCAAAATGACAGAAACTGTGACCCTTTTGAGTCTGGCCGGAAGGCGAGAAAGAAGAAGATCTGTTGTTACATGGCCCCCGTGGAGGGCAGTGTAAAAGATCGCGCAGGAAACGACAATGGCCATCCCATAACATACCAATTCGTCCATTCCTGTTACAGGTCGCCATAGAATGCGGGTGGCAACATCTGCTGCCTGTGTGAACATTATTAAGAGAAAGATAACCGCAGAAAAGGTCGCATAGAGATGTGCAAGAAGAGAAAGACCCTTCAGAGGCACCATCTTTTTTGCAAAGACCCGTGAAACTTTCATTGGTATTTCTTTAGCATTGTCCTCACGTCGTTAAGGATAGCCTTTCCAGGAAGCCCCTTCTTTTCCATCCTCTCAGCCCAACCGTCATTCAGGGGTCTGATTCTGCCGTATATCTCCTCCAGGGAAGCACGAGATAAATTCAGGATTTCATTGCCCTTTTTTTTTGCAAAATCGAGGGCATCGTTTCTGAGATCGTCGTTGGCCTTTGTTAACTCGTTCGTGAGATCGTAGGAAAGTTCATCTATGATCTTTCTTGCATCAGGAGGAAGAGCTTCCCAGCTTTTGACGTTCATCCCAAATATGAAGATCCCGGAGGTGAGGTTCAATATGGTGACATACTTCACTACCTCTGCAAACTTCCAGGCCTTGAGCACCTCCGATGAAGTGAAGATGCCATCTATTATGCCTTTTTGAAGGGCGACGTAACTGTCTTCGAGACTCATGCTCACAGGAGCGGCACCGAGCTGCTTGAGCAGAGAGACGAAAGCGGGACTCGACCTCAAGCGGAGGCCAAGAAAATCCCTTAGGCCCCTAACAGGCTTTTTTGTTAACACGTCAAAACCTGCCATGGTGCTGAAGCCCATTATATACAGGTCCTTGTATTCGTTTCTCACCTCGGGATATTTTTTGAAAAGTTCCCTCCATATTTCGGTCGCGGCACTCGCAGAGGGGAAACCTATCATGCTCTGGTTTATACCAACTGTCAGAGGGAATTTCTCTTCCACATGAATTGTCATAAAACCGGCTTCGGCCACATTTTTTACAACAGCCTCGTATATCTCAAGGGGATGACATAGAACGCCAGGGGCAAATATGGTGAACTTCACCGCACCCCTTGTTCGTTCCTCTACCGTTTTTGCCCACTTCGTAAGCACAGCATGAGCCGGGTGTGCAGGAGGGTTGTAACTGGCAATCTTCAGTTCTGAAGCGAGGAGAGAATTTTGGTGAAAGAGGAACAGTCCTAAGAGGAGACACGAACTCAGAAGTCCGAGAGAAAAAGTTCTTTTCATTTTTACACCTCCATTATAGAATTGGGTGAGATCATATCCCACCTTTTTTAGAACCTTCCCCCCAAATCGAAATAAGTCTTTCCCAGCACCTGCGAATATCTACATTTTCCATGACTTGAGGAGGGACCGACCACATGAATCTTTCGTGCTCTTTCGCTATTCTCTCGATCCTTTCCTTTGGCCAACTTTTGTCCCAACCAAGCCCCAGATCTTCTTCTACAACAACCACGTGCATGTGAGTGAGGAGAGGCTTATGTTCTATGATGGTCGTAATAGCACAGACCCTTTTCGACCCCTTGCAGTCCTGGCACCTGCCTGTCTTTGTACAGGGAGGGGTACCACCGCGTCGTCTTATGTGCTCGGGGGCAATCACATTCCTGACCCTTTCAAAAGCCTCATTGAGGTCTTTTACGATCTTGTTTTTCCCGACCACGACAATAGAGAGAGGATGGCCCCAGAACATGCCTGCAACTCTGTTACCGGCTCCATCCACATTGAGGAGTCTACCATCCTCGGTGATGGCATTTGTGCCTGTAAGAAAGACATCGCCTGTGGAGGCCTCGATGGAGGGAAGGAAAAGGTAGTTGAAGAAAGTCTCTTCATCCTTGATTTGAATTTCCGGGTCGAAGGGGTTTATGACGGTTGTGCCGCGCTCCTTGAGCGCCTCTATAACTCTGAGCTGTCTCACGGAGGAAGAATCGCCGATACAGACTCTCGCACTTTGAGGCACAAGTTTCAGAATGACACCACGTGCTGCTGACCGATCCTCTACAAGATGCGGCTCGAACCCCCTTTGCCTCAAGGATCTGATAAGCCTGAGCATCTTAGTTCGTTCATCTCCCGTTCTTCTCATAATACCTCCATACATCCCACAACTAAAGTTCAGGACCCATTTCCCTACCGAAGATTTCCCGCGCTATGATGAGCTTCATAATCTCTTCAGTCCCATCGCCTATAAGCGTGCTTATCGCATCCCTCAACCTTTCCTCAAGCCTCATTGCATCTGTGTAGGCTTCGAAACCAAGGACTGCCAGGAGCTCGTGAATCACGCTCACCGCCTGCGTGGAAGCAAACCATTTTGCCATTGCAGCCTCTTCATGGTGCGGTTCAGCCCTGTCTCTGAGGGTCAGTGCATGAAAGCATAAAAGGCGGGAGGCAGTGAGCAAGGTTTTGACTTCAGCGATCTTGAAAGAGACGGTCTCGTATTTAGCCAAGGGTTTGCCGAATAGGGTTTTTCCTTTCGCGCACTGTATAGCGTCTTCGAGACAGGCCTCAGCCATGCCCATGGCGGAAAGCGCCACAAGCACCCTGCTCAGATTGAACATGTGCATAACGTTTTTGAACCCTTCACCCTCTTGCCCTATACGATATTTGTGTAGCACCTTGACTCCGTCAAAGTATATAGATGCCCTGCCAATTGGCAGATTACCCATATCCTCGATAACCTCCCTGGAGATGCCATGGAGATCCAAAGGAACCATAAAAAGGGTAATGCCTTTTGGGCCTGCCTTCAGATCCGTTTTTGCTGTCAGCACCGCCACGTGTGCTTGCATCCCAAGACTTATAGAGGTCTTCTCGCCCGTTATTATATAAAAAGCTCCCTTTCTTTCTGCCCTCGTCCGTATAGCAGTTGCATCGGAACCGCAATCGGGCTCTGTGTTGGCGAAGCAGACGAGACTTTGACCAGTGAGGAATCTTGGCAGCCACTCCTTCCTTATACAATCTTCCACGTGCCTTATCATTTCGTTTATGAGTATGTGGTTAAGGATGAGGATAGAGGCGGAAAAATCGACCTTCGAGATCTCCTCGAAGACGAGGCCCATAGAGACATGATCGATACAAATGCCGCCCAGCTCCGGTTTGAGACCGATTCTGAGAAAGCCGTCCCTTGCAAGGCCCTCAACGATTTCCCTCTTCAGATAGGTGAGCCTGCTTCTTTCCTTTGACCCTTGCGCAAGATGTTTAGAAGCATAATCCCTGAGAGCATCCCTCAGTGTTGCATACACATCTTTTGAGGATTTTGCCTTCTCAACACATGCTTCGAGATATGTCATCGGGCATGACCTCTCTTCCGATAAGCTCAAGGCCGAGCTGTCTCTTTAAGGCCTCCTCAGAACCGAGAAGGAACTCGAAGGCCATCACATCCCTGAGCATCTGCTGGAGTCGGAGCTCCCTGCTATAACCGTAATGGCCATGTATGAGGAGCGCTTCCTCGATTACCTTCCATGCGATCTTCGGGTAGAGCCAAGCGCACACTATAGCCTCCCTTTTAACGGACCCTCCCCTATCCATTATGGAAAGTGCCCTGTAAGAGAAAAGCCTCGCTTGCTCTAAAAGGGCATAGCCCTCGCATATCCTGCCCAGTATCGCACCGAAGCTACAAATGCTTTTCCCAAAAGCCTTTCTGGCCTTTGCATAATTCGTGGCGAATCTCAGGGCCTCTTCCGCGGCACCGATGCAAATAAGGCCAGAAAGTATGCGGTAGAGAGGAGAATAGAGGCCGCTCTCGATGCAGGCTGGGCTACCATGCTGCTCTTGTCCTATCAGATGGGTTCTGGGCACATGTACGTGACAGAAACGAACCGAGGAAAGCTGAGAGGGGAAAAGACCTGTTGTATTGAGCAGCACGATCTCTATGCCAGAAAGAGACAGCGGAACGAAGAGAAAGGTGTGTGCTTCACCGAAAAGAAGCACAGTTTCTGCTTGCACCCCGAAGGTCGCTACATATCCTTCACCGTCGACTATGTAACCAGATCCAACCTCCCTTATGCGAAATCCAGCCTCTCCCGCCTCTGAGAAAGCAAGAGAGGCCATGCTTTTGCCTGCTACCATCTTCGGCAAAAATTCTTCTTTTATCTGCTTGCTTCCAAACCGGTCTATCGTCAACATCACTTCGTATTGGTTCACTATCAAATGGGAGAGACCTATACTGAATTTCGCAATTTCCTCTATCATAATGCCAATCATCACCCAGGAGCCGGGACTACCTCCGTAGGCCTCCGATATGTTCAAACTGAGATACCCCAGCCGCCCCATCTCTTTAAAAAGCTCACTGGGAACGGAGGGAAGCTGATCCAGGTTTCTCTCCTTTACTGCCCTCATCGCAAAATCCCTTATCGCTTCCCTGAACAACCTTTCTTCTTGTGAAAGATCCAAATCCACTTTCCTCACATCCTTTTTGGCAAGAATAGCGCGAGTTGCGGAAACAGAAAGAGCAAGGCGATCACGAAAAGAATTGCGGTAAGGAAGGGAAAGATACCTTTAAAGATTGCTTCCATGGGCACATCCGGTTCGAGGCCTGATATCACATACACGTTCATGCCTACAGGGGGGGTGAGGACTGCCATTTCGAAGAGAAGTACTATTACTACGCCGAACCATACGGGATCGAAGCCAAGCCGTTTCACAAGCGGAAAGAGTATTGGTAGAGTGAGAAGCAACATGCTCATCGAGTCGATCACGCACCCGAGGATCACATAGGTAATTGCTATTATGACCATGACCACAAAAGGGGAAAGTCCTAAATGGGCGACGTAATTTGCTAGCTCCATAGGAACTGTCGAGAGTGTCAGAAAAATGTTAAGCACGAGGGCACCGATGATCATGGTGAACACCATGCCCGTAGACCTCAGTGTATCTATTACTGCATCCTTCATCTTGGAAAGACTTAGGGACCTTCTCACAAGCGAAAGGATCATGGCAGCAAAGGCGCCTACCCCGCCGGCCTCAGTGGGGGTAAACCAACCAAAGGCAATACCTACAATTAGAAAGACTATGAGTAACAGCATCTCCCCGCAATCGCTGAAAGCCCTGAACCTTTCAGAGAAAGGAGCCGCAGGACCTGCAGTAGGTGCTATCGATGGACTCAGCGTTGCCCATATATGGATCACAATGCAGAAAGCGGTTGCAAGAATAATGCCCGGGATTATTCCCGCCATAAAAAGCTTTGCAATGGACTCGCCTGTGATTATGCCATATATGATCATGACCCCGCTCGGAGGGATAAGGACGCCCAGAACGCCTCCCACTGCAGAGGAGGCACAGGCAAGAACGCCACTGTATTTGTATCTCTTCATCTCAGGTATCGCCACCTTCCCTATCGTAACGGCCGTTGCTATTGTAGAAGCGCTTGCAGCTGCAAAAAGCGCACATGCTCCAATGGTTGCCATGGAAAGACCGCCTCTTTTATGACCAAGGAGTTTGTGCGTCAACCTGAAAAGTCTTTCCCCGAAGCCAGCAAAGAAGCATAGGGAAGACATAAACATAAAAAGAGGGAGAACTGCCCAGTCGAAGTTTGAAATGATCCCATAGGTGACTTCGGATATGGCGTGCAGACTGGCTGTGGAACCGACGAGAAGAAAAGTTCCACAAGCCCCTACGAGCAGCATGGCAAATCCTATGGGAACTCCCATAAGCAGGAGAAGGAAAAGTACTGAGAGGCCAACCAGGCCTTTACCCACCGGTCCCATGGCATTTTCTCCGAAGATCACAAAGGTCCCTCAGGATGAAAAGAAGAGTAAGCAGCAGGGCAAAGGCGAAGAAAAATCTGAACGGATATATGCGCACACCGCTAATAACCTGGGAGGCTTCACCTTTCTTGAAAGACTCGATAAATCTCGCCTCGTTTGCATAGAAGAGTAGGGAAAGAGCGCAAATGGCAGAAAAAATCCCGATCAGATCGCAGACCTTCTTTCCCCTTCGGAGTCGCATGTAGAGAAAGTCGACTCTGATATTTCTGCGCTCAGCCACTGAAAACACAAGGGCTGCTGAGAGGAATATGGCGCTGCAAAAGCCCACAATTTCAACCGTCCCGGTAACGCTAAAACTAAAGAAAGCTCTGGCTATTACGTTTGTCGCTATGGTGCCTATCATGAAAAAAAGGCTTCCATGGGCGAACCACTCGACAAGCTTCATGACGGGGGCTAAGCGCGCTTTCATCTTTACCGGGAATAAAGTCTTGTCTTCTCTTCAATGAACTGGAGAATCTTTGTACCGGGGTAACCTTTCCCATCGAGTTCGGATACAAGCCTCCGGTGCGTTTGTCTTACGGTTGTATAGAACCTTTCCCTTTCGGCAGTTGAAAAATAGACGAGATTCACACCGCTTTCCTTCAAATGGGTGAAGACTCTTTCATTTTCCCTTGCCCAAAGCTCCACCTGTTTTTTCCTTCCCCAGTCGCAGCTATCGTCTATTACCTTTTTGAGATCTGGTGTCAGCCTATTATAGGAATTCAGGTTCATGATAAGCCAGTTGGGAGTTGTAAAGGCGAAATGGTGCATGAGAACGCTCTTGATGCTTTTTTCGAGCTTGAAGTCCGTAACAACTGTGATCGCCCCGTATCCGCCGTCTATCGTGCCCTTTTCCAGAGCTACAGGAAAGTCCGCCGTGGACATGAAGACAGGTGATATACCAAGGTCTTTCAAAACAGTTGCGCTGGGCCTCTCCGGTGCCCTTATCTGCATCCCCTTGAGATCATCGAGCTTTTTGAATTCCTTTCTCGTAAATATATTGACTGAGACGCTTCCTGTGAGCCATAAAGGCTTCACATCTTTCCACTCATTCCTTATCTCCGGGAACTGGTTCCAAAGCTCCTCATAGATGCGCGTCGCTATTTCCACTGACGGAGCTTGCATGATGGTGGGAATCAGAATGCCCACTTCATAACCCTCTGGTCTGTATCTCCATCCGGCAGACATATCCGCCACTCCCTTTACTACTCCATCATACAGGTCAGGGGGCTGCAGCAGTGTCCCACTTGGAAATATCCTTATGGTAATCCGTCCTTTGCTCTCCACATTTATTTTTTTGGCCCATTCGCTCAGAAGTTCATGCATGGGAGCCCCCACAGGATATTGGGAAGCGAGTTTAAACTCTACGGGGGTCTGGGAGAGGCAAACCCCACCGTTGAACAAAACAGAAACAAAGGCAACGGCAAAAAATAGAGAAAAAAAAATGAACGCTTTCATCTTCCCCTCCCATAATATTAATTATATGCATAGCAATTTGATTTACTTTTATTTACAATGGAATTTGAAAACCTCAGGGTGTCTGGCAAACCTTCATCTTGAATGTGCCTTGAGCACGAAAAGAGGATGGTTCCCCACACTCTGGCGGTGAGATTTGATTGCATGATGTGCTACGAGCACTCAATCCGGGAGGATAATTCCCGTCAGAGCATGGGGGGAGGA
>Ga0272449_1003344_pt1 | contig 13895 bp, 8 predicted proteins | sample YNPCB0241_FD_198679 | JGI IMG/M metagenome (GOLD analysis project Ga0272449, IMG submission 198679) | Hot spring sediment microbial communities from Yellowstone National Park, WY, United States - YNP-CB-024-1 | ecosystem: Environmental > Aquatic > Thermal springs > Hot (42-90C) > Sediment...
AGCCCTAACTGAAAGAAGACCGTAATCAAGAGCAGTGCTTAGACTTTTCAGACCCGTACTCCTTTCATGCCACAGGAAAAGTCTGCCCTTTGATTTTAGTGCCTATCAAACACCTATAACCTCCCAAAAGCCCCATGACCTCGTCACCCGTCAGCTGTTTACAAAACTCTGCACCAGCACAAAACACAGCATCAAAGCACAGGCTGATACCTGTGCGAAAAAGTCGTCAAAAAATTGTCATCTGTCCAGGTCTCAATAAAGTTCTTGCCTCTCCCAAAAATCCATCTTCCCTTTATCTGGCGTGGGTACGAGCCACACGAAAAAAATACTTGACAAACCCTAGGAAATCCCTCCGACCAACCTGCCTCGTCCCTTGACCACTGGGCACACTCCCACACGCCTCGCTTCTTGCGGGGTTTCAGTGACCTACAGCACTCCCTATTGGGAGTGCTGTCGAGGCTATCGCCACAAGCCGCTCATGACGACTGGAACCCGGGTCAGCCCGGATTCCAATCTTTTCTGTTGCAAGACCCGTGCCAAATCTGCGAAAGCCGGAACTTCGCAATTTTCTTGGCTTTTCTGAAATCGCCGATTTTGGACATTTTGGACAAGTTTTGGACAATGTCCAAAATGTCCAAAATGTCGAAAACAAAAACTTGACTGCCTTCACCGCCTTCGGCATACTTGACTAGGAGGCATTTCGTGGATGCACTTTCTAACAGGCAGTTTGCCCTGAAAGTAGAGACCCGCTGCAATAACAGATGTGCATTCTGTGACGAAGAGTGTGGCAACAAGCCCCCTCCCACCATGGAAGAGATAATGGACTTTATGGGCAGGGCGAAGGGGGCGACCATGCATCTATCCGGTGGCGAGCCAACCCTCAGGGACGACCTTGTTAGAGTGGTGCGCCTCGCTACAAAGATGGGGCATCGTGTCGTTCTGCATACAAACGGCAGGCGGCTTGCGTATCTACCTTACGCCAAAGCGCTCTCAGGAGAAGGCGTGAGGGAGCTATTTGTGTCGCTCCACTCCGCAGATGCACAAATACACGACGAGATTGTCGGAGCTGAGGCATTTGCCCAAACATTGCAGGGGATTGTAAATGCACGGCATCTTTGCCTACCTGTTACCATTGTTTGCGTGGTTACAACGCGCAACCTCAATGCACTTGACGGGCTTGTAGGGCTTGCCCATAAGCTAGGCACAGGGCTCCATTTTGTTCCTGTGCGGGCAACAACTAGCAATGCAAGGGCTTTGACTCCTGACCTTGCCACCTCGGCACAGGCGATAACTAAGGCTACAAAACTGGCTCTCGAACTTGGACTTTCCCGGGACAAACTCTCATTTCAGGAACTGCCGTGCTGTCTCACCGAGCCTTTGAAAGGGATGGAAAGGACTGCCTGCTCCCGTTTGCCCCACCTTCCCGAAAAGCCCATCCCGCCCGTTCCAATGCCATTGCCTTGCCTTGCTTGTGCGCTAAAGGAATCTTGCTCTGTTGCACCTCCAGGTGTTATTCCATTACATGGAAGTAAGTGCCTGAAACCGGTCGCCACTGTCTTTTGCGAAGACATGGAGATGACTTTGGATGGATCAATCCCCCGGTTCGATGCGGCGGTTTGTCGGGCAAGCGACAGTGTTCCTGTTGCTGATGTGTTCAAAGCTATCGTAGACCATGGAGGGCAAACTTTTGAAGTATGGCAAGGGAACGGCTGGGAACGGGTGGAGGCACTTGCCGCCAAGAATGCCCGTGGGCTCGTGGTTCAACAAGATTTTAGCCAGCCCGATGGCATCCGTGTGCTTCCGATTCACGATGAGTGCCGTAAGTGTCTAAAGTTGCACCGTTGCGCTGGCTTATTTTTGGAGCATCCACCCACATCTACCGCAGTCCTTGCTAAGCCTCAAGAGGAAGTAAAACAGGGCAGTCTAAAGACCGTGGACCACGACTTTGTGTCATTATCATCACCTGAACTAGAGCGGGTCGAAAATCTTGCGGTATGGTTTGAAAAGCAGGTTGCAGGGTGTCCTCCAGGGGGATTTTTTGAGGTCATTGGGCGCTTCCCGCTGGCATGGTTAGGTCCTCGTAAGGAAGCTGCTTCTATTCCCACAGTGCCGTGGAGACTCGTTGACCTTTGCAAGGGGAAAAAGGCACGACTCGTTTCATACGATATAGACGCAGTCCCTAACAAAGGGCGCTTCAGGTTGAGGTTCGAGGCGACGCAAGACATTCCTCCAGATTGGTATTATGAGCGTCTTGGAACGGTATTCATACTTTCGGACTGCCCAAGCCGTTGCATCATGTGCAGTGTGCGAAACTTTTACAACAAGGCAAGTACCCCACTTGGAACAGTGTATCGTGTTTTGGAGGAATTCAGGCTTTGTGGTTACACGCGCGTTGACTACTTCGGGGGGGAGCCTACCCTCCGAGATGACCTGCCCGACATCATCTTTTATGCGACTTGCCTCGATTGTTACTCGGATATCATCACCAATGGAATCCCACTTACGAAAGCGCTTGCCGAAAGGCTTGCAAAGGCAGGACTCTCTTTGGTGATGGTGTCGTTAGATGCGCCTGACCCCGAACTCCATGACCGTATTCGGGGCTTCAAAGGCGCTTATGCTAAGGCACTGGAAGGACTGAAAGCAGCACTCGAGCAACCTGGACTTGAGGTAAACATAGATACGATAGTCCTGCCCGATAACTATCGGACCATGGCAAGGCAAGCAGAGCTTGCTGCCCAGGTTGGAGCCACGCATGTAAACTTCTTCTTTTGCGTGAATGGACCTCTTTCCGCGCCGCGCCCTATGTGGCTTTCTAAGGAACAACTGACCGAGTTCTACAGAGAAATCCTGCCAGAGGTAAGGCGTGTGACAGCGGAACACGGGATTACCTTTTCGCTTTCGCCAGACATTCCAGAGGAGGGAGCGGAGGCTCACATCGAGAGGATTTCAACCGGCAAGTACAATCCATTTTTCGATACCGAGGAACTGTGCGCCGCGCCTCTCGATGAGATCTACATTACCCTCAATGGTGATGTATTCCCCTGTACTTCTCCAACGATCCTCGAGACAGAGCATGTAATGGGCAATATTTTTCAAAAGCCTCTAATTGAGATTTTGAACGACGAACCCATGTCCCAGTTCCGCAAGGTTGCTGGCCATGTCGAGGCATGTAAGATGTGTTTTCGATGCCATGTCCAGCCCAGAATAGAGCGCAGATTCGAGGATGCCAGGCAGAATCTCAAAGAGCGGTTGCAAAAGGAAAGGAGCGCAAAAATCCGTCCTTTGCGCAACGGGACATCAGGAGAAACTCAAAAGGAAAAGGCGTAAGTTAGTTCCATGCTGTTGACTGCGACCTTCGTCTGTTAGCCTGAAACGCTTTTACCCTGACACACCATGTAGAGGCTAGCCTTCCTCTAGCAGATACTGCCACTGCCTTCGGATGCCTTCCTCTAGGGACATCTTCGGGGCAAACCCTAGTTCCTTTGACGCAAGGGTTATATCTGCGAAAGTCCTTTCCACATCGCCTTTTTGTTTGGGTGCGAACCTGACCTTCACTTCACGCATTGTTACCCGTCTTATGACCTCGACAAGTTCAAGCAATGTGACTGGATTGCTACCGCCAAGATTGTAGATGCGAAAACCTCTTGGTTTCTCGAGCGATGCAACCACCCCATCAACTATATCGTCAATGTAGGTATAATCCCTTGACATGGTTCCATCGCCAAAGAGCGTTATAGTCTCGTCTTTGAGAACAGCGCCCAAAAACTTTTGGATGGCAAGGTCTGGTCTTTGCCTTGGTCCAAAAACCGTGAAAAACCTCAAAACGGTGCAAGCAAAGCCATAAAGCGAATGAAAGGTGTAACAAAGAAGTTCCCCTGACCTTTTTGTTGCAGCGTAAGGGCTTATCGGGGTTTCGACCCTGTCGTGCTCTGAAAATGGCACCTTGTCATTGTTCCCATAGACCGAGGAGCTCGACCCGAAAACAAAGTGTTCGACCCCATGCTTCGAGGAGGCATCCAAAAGGACTGTTGTGCCCCTGACATTTACATCAACATAGAGCTCTGGATTCTCGATGCTAGGTCTAACCCCAGGCATCGCAGCAAGATGGATGACAACCTTAGGCGCAAACTCTGCGAATACTGCCTCGATCTTCTTTCTATCCCTAATGTCTGCTTCTACAAGGGTGAACAAGGGTTTTGAAAGCAGGGCATTCAGATTTTTTCTTTTGATTCTTGGGTCATAAAAGTCGCAAAAGTTGTCAATTCCAACTACCTCAATGCCCTCTGCAACGAGTCGCTCGCAAAGGTGGGACCCAATAAACCCAGCACAGCCTGAAACCAAGACACGACCTGAAGGCATTGGGCTTCAACCTTCCTCAAAATACCCGTAATATTCCGTCCCCAGGTGGGTGATAAGTTCCTCGCCCATCAGGTAGCGCAAGGTGTTCTTTAGTTTTGCGAGCTGAATGAACAGATCGTGTTCGGGATACAGTCCCTTTGCAACCATCGGAGATTTAAAGTAGAAAGAGAGCCACTCTTGTATCCCACCCATCTTAGCCCTTTGTGCCAGATCCATGAATAGGATCAAATCAAGTGCCACTGGGGCAGCAAGGATAGAGTCCCTGCAAAGGAAGTCTATCTTTATCTGCATCGGGTATTCAAGCCAGCCGAATATGTCCAGGTTATCCCAGCCTTCTTTGTTGTCACCCCTTGGCGGGTAGTAGTTTATGCGCACCACATGGCAAAAGTCTCCATAGAGTTCTGGATAAAGTTCTGGTCTAAGAATGGTTGAAAGAACCCCAAGTTTGCTTTCTTCCTTCGTCTTGAAAGATGCAGGGTCGTCCAACACCTCTCCGTCCCTGTTCCCAAGGATGTTCGTAGAAAACCACCCCCTTAGCCCCAGAAGCCTTGCCCTAAGCCCTGGCGCTATGATTGTCTTCATAAGTGTCTGCCCTGTCTTGAAGTCCTTTCCTGCAATGGGGATCTTGTTTTGTTTCGCATAGTCAATGAAGGCAGGCACATCCACAGTAAGGTTAGGCGCTCCATTGATAAACGGAGTCTTCGTCTTCATCGCTGCCCATGCATAGACCATGCTTGGCGCAACCCTTGGGTCATTTGCCCTCATTGCGCTTTCTAGTTTTTCGAAGTCCTGATGGCATTCTGCCTCCTCCATGAAGACCTCTGTGCTTGCACACCAGATCATCACAAGACGGTCACACCTGTTTTCGCTTCTGAAGCGCTCGATGTCGTCAACCAACATCAGTCCTAAGTCATACCAGTTTTTCCCCTTTTTCACATTCGGACCATCGAGCCTTCGCACATATTCCTTGCTGAAGACGGCAGGCATCGGACGAAGCGCTTGCAACTCGTCTTTGACCTGGGCGATATGCTCTCTTCGTAAGACCTGCGCCTTCAGTGCTGCTTCGTATGCAGTATCTGGGAAGATGTCCCATCCACCAAAGACGATGTCGTCAAGTCTTGCCAAGGGCACGAAGTCCTTTATCTTGGGGAAACGAGCCTCTGTGCGCTTTCCCAACCTTATCGTCCCCATCTGTGTCAAAGAGCCAATGGGCTTTCCAAGACCCTTGCGGACAAGAAAAGTCCCTGCCATCAAAGTCGTGGAAACTGCGCCAAAGCCAACCGTCAAAACCCCAAGTTTTCCTTCCGCTGGACGAATATCAATCTTTGCAGGCATCTAAGACCTCCAACACAAAAGTTCGCTCGCTTTTAGCACATCAAGCGCCTGATTGCAATCTTTTATTTTGCAAGCGTGAACTTCCCATCCCCATCTGCATCCACATAGACAGGGTTGGTATAGGCAAAAGGCGCCCCTCTTCCCACAGGCTCCAGGCTTCCTTCACCTTTTACCACGAACACATAGTAGGTGTCGGTCTTGGGATAAAGGTGGATAAATGTGTGTGCCCGCTCAACCGACCCGCTTACATCTCCAAAGGGCAATGGCACATAAAAAGGCGCTGGATTTTCTGGGTTTTCAAACTCGAACACATCGTTTGCAACGACCTGCAGGTGAAGTGGTCTTCCGTTTGCATAGATCTCGAGCCTGCTTACATCCATCCACGACGCTGCAAGCACCCATATTTCAACGAGAACCTCGCCCCCTTCTGCCTTCACAATCTCTGTGTGCCCCAAAGGCTCCTTCTTTTCCCCTATCTTGAACCTTATCATCGGTCCGTTAGAAACTATCACCTTCTGGGCTAGAATGGCATAGAGCACCTCATCAACAGTAACTTCAAAAGGCTTGTCTGTGCCAAGTTTTATGAAGTTTCTTTGATACCCAACGCCGTCGTTCTTGCCATGCGCATCAGAAACCCCAACTGCTGTGATTGTCTTTCCCATGTTCAAAAACCCGAAAAAGTCCCTCAGGACAGGGATGTCAGGGGAACCAGACCGCGCCATCTGGCTTATCCTCGCATCTGACTCTGGCACAAAATCTTCAGGTTCACCAAGAGAATCCTTTACCTCGATGGTATCGAAGTCGTCTGTGAACAACTCTTCTGTGCCATACGCGATGCCAGTGACAGGGTCAAACCTTGAAAAGATTAGATAGGCATCGAACCCATCCCTTGGATGATTCATCTGGACTACACGCACCCCAGGCACATTCTCTCTGATGAAAGCGACAAGTTCCTTGATCGTCCTGAACGCGAAAAGCTGTGCGCCCCTGAATGGGTCAAGCTCTTCTTTTGTCCCACGAGGTGCAAAGATGTTGAAGTGCCCCCTCCCACTTGCGCTCACCTCATCTCCATTTATGCCCTTTATAAAACCTTCTAGCCCCAAAGCTTCTATCGCCTGGTCATAAGAGGTCATATTGTCATGGTCTGTGACCGCTGCAAGTTCCACCCCTTCTGCCACATTCTCTACGACCTTTTCTTTGTGGGACAAGGGTCCATCAATGCTACCAAATGTATGCTGGTGCAAATCGCAGGACAAAAACCCAGATGTATCGAGCACACGCTCAAGATTTGCCGAAATGGTAGTTGTTTGCCCCCCCTTTACCTCGAGGTCTTCGACTACAACCGTCTCATATTCAATGCCCCTTGAAATGACAGCCTTATAATGCCCTGGCTTCACTGGAACTTCCTCGAGTTTCCCTGCGCTGAAAATCACATCGCACAAGCCTCTTCCCGCATATTCACCAATCTCTTTGTTCGGTTCTTCCGCATCGCTCAGGCAATAAAGGGAAACCTTGGCAGGTATTGGGTCGCCAAGACCTCCATCACCTCTTTTCTCTCTGATCTCCAGCAAAACCATGCCTTTTGGTCCAAATGTGAAATCCGCACGGAACTTTTCGATGTCCACAGCATTCTTTATGACCCTTTTTCGCCCTTCAGCGCTTGCAACCACATCATATTTACCTTTTGGAAGCATGGCCTCGTAAGTGCCATCTTCCTTTGTAATCGCCTGTGTCAATGCACGCCCAGAAAGAGCCTCGCCCTCTCTGAATGCCGTGATGACTGCACCTTGAATAGGTGCCCCTGTCTCATCCACAACCTTTCCTTCTAGCAAAACCACATCTTCTCCTCTAATCCTATAAACCCATGCCATTGCAGATGCGATGTCCCCATCTCCAATAATGAAATATCTTTCGTATGAAACCACACCTTTTGGTTCGATATTCAGACTCGGTTGCAACATGGTCAATGTCGTATTGGATTCGGAGTACGGGATAATGAAGCCCCCTCTCTGAACTGTGTATGCGTACGATGCCCCCCTGCCTGTCGAGGCGATTGCAGTCACTTGAGGGCTTGACCCACCAAATCCACCTTCAGGTGTGAAAAACCTCGATGCACCGCCAAAAGACACAAAATCGCCAACAGGGATGTTTTGAAGGGGTTGGTCACTCTGGTTTTCGACCTCTGTCCTGATGATTAGATAAGGCACATCAGGCTTCAAGATGTAATCAGTCCTTATCTTTGCCTGCAAAGGCTGAGCAAGGTTATCCAGCATTGAGGTGATGTGGGTTGGTGCATCCATGCCTTCGACCCTTATTACTGCCTCGACCCCGTCAGAACCATCCCTTAGCACAGTCACACTTTGCACATCAGTGACCCTGAAACCAACAGCGGGGAAGAGTTCTCGGAACTGGTCATTCCCTTTTTCTGAAGGCATACGCCTTTTGTCTGCATCGATGAGGTTGCCACCATAAACGCAAAGGTGCACCGCTGTGCCTTTATCCTGAATCAAGAAGCGGACAAGGTTGTTTTCCAGTATATAAGAATGCGACACTATGCCCCATGCATTGTCTCCTTTGACCATATCTTCTTCTGTCGCTGTTTTGCGGGCGCTCACATAAGGGATTTGCGTTTCGTGCGCATCCTCGGCATTTAGGGCATCTTGCGCATCTTCCAAATCCCTCGTTTGCTCTTCTATGACATCACCTGCCTCGGCTGAAGAATCAAAGCCATCTTCAAAAACAAAAGCATCGTCGGGCTTGCCCGTCTCTTTTGTGCCTTCTGAACATGCCAAAAACAGGATTGGAAGCAAAAAAAGAAACACAAGATGACGCATCATCGAACCTCGAAAAAACCTAACATCATCATATAGCAAAAAAACAACATTTTGGCGATTGCATGAACTGTGAAGATAGCCTTATTATTGCGTCCTCGAGGAGGTCATTATGATAGGGCGAGCAATCGTTCCGTTTCTTGGGCTGGTTCCAAAGGGTGTAGTTCGAAGCATTGCGAAAAGATATGTGGCAGGAGAGACTTTAGAGTCTGCGTTGTCTGTGGTTCAAAGGCTAAATGAGTCTCGGATATGGGCAACACTTGATGTACTGGGAGAGAATACTCGCTCCGAGGAGGAGGCAAACGAAACTCTGAAGGCGTATATGGAATGCCTCGAAGCGATTTCGAGACTCGGATTGAAATCAAACATAAGCATAAAACTTACACACTTTGGACTAAGGCTTGACGAGGAGAAGACCCGAAATAGGGTTTTGAGGCTTGTTGAAAAAGCACACGAACTAAACAACTTTGTTCGAATAGATATGGAGGATTCGTCTGTTACGCAGGTCACTTTGGACATTTATCGCTATATCCGGGAGAGATTTGCGAATGTGGGGTGTGTCTTGCAGGCGTATCTCAAAAGGACTGTAGAGGATGCGAAAATCCTTGCAAGCGAAGGCGCGAATGTGAGGATATGTAAAGGGATCTACAATGAACCAAAAGAGATTGCTTACAAGAAGAGGGACGAGATAAGAAAAAAGTTTCTTGAGATTGCAGAAATACTCGTTGAAGGTTCCAATACCTATGTCGCATTTGCAACGCACGACCTCTATTTGATCGAACGATGTGTAGAACTTGTGAAGAAAAAACAGATTTCATCGGACAGATTCGAGTTTCAGGCGCTTTTGGGGGTTCCTGTGGATGAAACTTTGAAAAAACTTGTGGAGGATGGTTATAAGGTGAGGATTTATGTGCCTTTTGGGAAAGAATGGTACCCCTATTCTGTAAGAAGACTAAAAGAAAACCCTCGGATCGCCTCTTATGTGATAAAACATCTATTTGGCTTTGGGGTGTAAGGATAAGAATATGAAGACAGACTTTCTTGTGCTAGGAAGCGGGATTGGAGGGCTTTCTTTTGCCCTGGAGGCAAGTGATATAGGCGAGGTCGTTATATGCACAAAGAGAGACGCGATGGAGTCCAACACTAGGTACGCTCAGGGTGGGATTGCAACAGTGCTGGATAAAGAGGACAGTTTTGAACTGCATGTTCAGGACACGCTGAACGCTGGCGCAGGACTTTGTAAGAAAGAGATCGTGGAGATGTGCGTGCGCTCTGGTCCAGACCGGATCAAGTGGCTTTTGAAACAGGGCGTGCGGTTTTCCAGTATGTCGAAAGACAAAGAGATAGAGTTCGATCTGGGGAGGGAAGGTGGGCATTCAAGAAGGCGCATCCTTCATGTGAAGGACTTGACAGGATTTGAGGTCGAAAAGGTGCTTCTGGAAAGGGTGAGGGCGAGACCGAACTGCGTGATTTTAGAAAACCACATGGGACTTGATTTGTTGTGGAGCGAGGACGCAATGGGAAGGAGGGTTGTGCGAGGGGCAATGGTGATCGAAAGAAAGACAGGTTCGATAAAAAGGATAAATGCAAGGGCAACGATACTTGCAACTGGTGGGGCTGGAAAGGTTTATCTTTACACATCGAACCCAGATGTGGCGACAGGCGATGGGGTGGCAATGGCTTACAGGGCTGGGGCAAGGGTCGCGAATCTTGAGTTCTTCCAGTTCCATCCGACATGCCTTTACCACCCAAAGGCAAAGTCTTTCCTTATATCCGAGGCAGTTAGGGGGGAAGGGGCGGTTTTGAGGCGCATAGACGGCACGCCTTTCATGGCTAAGTATCACAAGGATGCGGAGCTTGCACCAAGGGACATTGTGGCTCTGGCGATAGACAGGGAGATGAAGGAAAGCGGGGATGACCATGTCCTGCTTGATGCCACGAATATGCCTGCGAGCTTTATAGAAGAGCGCTTCCCTCACATACTTGAAACATGCTTGAAGTTCGGGATTGACATGAGGAGAGAACCTATCCCTGTTGTCCCTGCTGCGCATTACATGTGCGGGGGGGTAGTAACGGATGAATGGGGGGCTACGAACCTTGTTTCCCTTTACGCAGTTGGCGAGACCGCCTGCACGGGGCTTCATGGTGCAAATAGACTTGCCTCTAACTCTTTGCTCGAGGCGCTTGTGTTTGCGCACAGGGCTGCAGAGCACATCAAACAAAATCTGGATGTCCTGCCAAGCGCAGAGGAAGGAGGGCAGGAAGAGGTTTTCTTTGGCAAATCCCAGCATGGAGCGGATGTTGATACTGTGATGATAAGTCAAGATTGGGATGAAGTCCGAAGGTTGATGTGGAACTATGTTGGGATTGTTCGCTCGGTCAGAAGGCTATTGTGTGCAAGAAGACGGCTTGACCTTTTGAAGAACGAGGTCAAGGAGTTCATGATGCAGTATCCCATGACATCTGACCTCGCTGAACTAAGAAATATCGTGACTTTGGCATCTTTGATAGTCGAATGTGCCTTGTGGAGACAGGAAAGCAGGGGGCTGCACTTCAATGTTGACTATCCAAAGCGTGACGATGAAAGATTTTTGAGGGATACTTTGCTTTGGGCAGGGAAAAGCCACCATGTGGTATAAGTTTCCCAGTGGTGACACACCCGCTTTTTGCATGTTTGGACTGCGACCGTAGCCGCTTCCTGAAACCCATAAGATAAGCCGAAACTCCTGACAAAAAATCGTTCCTTGTCGCTCGCCACATCCTCTCCCGTCCCCTTCCTGGTTCCTTGTCCCGAGTACATAGGGCTTTTTTCGCCCTCGAGATGAGTGGAGCACACGCAGCCGTCACTTTATCGCAACCCTTACAAACCAACGAAAAATCAAGCGTTCAAGTTCATTCTTGCCGTTTGTCGCGTGTTTCTTCCTTTCATTTAGGTTCTTCTTTGTCGGATTTAGCCTCCTATTTCCGACAAGCATTGAAGATTTCATGGTTTTTTCTCAATGAGAGCTTGTCCAGGTGCGTCAATTCGATTTTTTGGACATTTTGGACATTGTCCAAACTTGTCTAAAATGTCCAAAGGGGGGGGGATTTCAGAAAATCTAAGAAAATTGCGGAGTTGTGCACTTCGTAAATGTGGCACGCATCTTGCAGGCAGAAGAATTGGAATCCGAGCTGACCCGGATTCCAGTCGTCATGACCTGGGTGTGGCGATAGCCTCGGTCGCACTCCCAATAGGGAGTGTGGGAGGTCACTGAAACCCCGCAAGAGGCGAGGCGTGAGGGAGTGTAACCAGTGGTCAAAGGGACGAGGCAGGCTGGTCGGCGGGCGGGAGGGCGTCCCAGCGAAGCTGGGGAGTGTGCTCGTAGCGAATCCCCAGACACCATCACGCGAAGAAGGTGAAGAACTTCTCGAGATTCGGGGTGTCTCAGGGACGGATGCCAAGGCATCATATGGCAATAGGAGGGGCGTCCCAGCGAAGCTAGGGGTGCCTGCTGTATTCCCTGTTAGAAACCCCCTTTTGTTTTAAGACGAGTTTCTTGCCAAGACCAAGCCACCACCGAACATCGAATGAGACCATCTTCTTCCCATTCTGGGAGAAGTCCTGCCGAAAAACTAGACCCCTTTGTTGTCTTGATAGGTTTTCTGTGCCAGCAACTCTTTGGGTGCCTATGGCATTATGACCATATCCCCATCCCTCACGACCCATTTCGTCCTACTCTCGACCCTGCCTCTCCTTATCACGAGCTTTCCGCCGCCTTCCATCACCACATTTACATCCGCCAGGACCTCCACGCCATCCTCGATGACCACTTCTGGCGCACTTTCAGCCTTGCAAGCCCTGCTTTGCATATCAACCAAAACAGAGCCAAAAGGTCGCAGTGCCTTCATGACAAACGAAGAGCCACTCGCAAGCCTAAACCCCCCAAGAAACCTTGTCTTTGGCACCCCAAGCCCAAAGTTTGCCCCATTTTCTATGACAAATCCTTCCGAAATCCCCATCCTGGCAATATCTTCATCGCCCACAAACGGCGCAATCTCGACCATCGCTTTTTCTTCCACCCTAGCGCCAGACCTCGCCACTCTCTTACGAGATGTCTCGAGGATAAGTTCTTGGGTTTCCTCTAAAGAACTCTCGCCCCTTCTGTTCTTTGTTGGCCAGAAGAACTCGCCCCTTTCTACCTCCACTATTCCAACCCTTTCTTTCGGCAAAATCCTGCACAAATCCTGATTCAGATACTCTATCGTGCTTGTCTGGACGATTCTTTCACCAACCTTGAAAGGTTTGCCTGTGTAAACTGTTGGCTTTATCTCGGCAGACACTGCCGAAAGTTCCACCAGATTGGTGTTGATATGACCATAAGCGAACAATGGCTCCCCGTCTTCAGTCACTGCTTCTTGCAACTCCTTTGGGCACATGGAATATTCGATGACTTTTATCCTGTTCTGTGCCCTGTCCAACACTACAACCCCAACCTTTTCGTATGTGCCCCTCCTTCTGCATACGCTCATGGTGAAAAGGTTTAGATAGTGCCTGTGAAAGCCAAGCCGTGCGGGTTCAAGAGGTCTTGCCTGAAGGTTGTCAACATTATGCATCACAAGGCTTTTTATTCCGAACCTCAAAAGGGCATCACGCACAGACGACCCATCCCCATCCCATGGCTTCAAAAGCGCCTTATAAACCCCTCCGTGTCCATCGCCTGTAAATGCAATCCTGCCATCGGGCATGGCAACTATATCGCCGTCCTCATCAAGCCTCGGATTTTCGCCCTGAGGAAGCACGATTATATACTGCTTTGGAAAACCAAAAACATCCCCTTCACGAACCCACTTAGAAATTGCATCCCTCGTAACCCTGCTAACAAGAAGTATCAGGAAAGGTATGGTCCCAACCTGTAAGCCTACCTTCAGGCAATGTGCTACAAAAGCATCAAGAAATGAGAACCCACCTATGGGATAGACAGGATAAAGCCCTTTGGGGGGGGTGTTACCTACCACACCTTCATAGAACCTTGTTGATTGACCTCCAGCAAAGACAACTACCCCCCACTCCCCAGACCTTAGACTTTCAAGCCCGACACCTTCAAGTAACCCCAAGTCCTCGTTTTTTAGCATCCTTACCTCTGCTGGCACAAGTCCTTTTGTTTCTTCGAATATTCCATCTTTCAAAAGCGCCCTATGTCTTTGCACTTCCTCGAAATCCACACTTCTCAAGTCACAAAAGAATCTTTCGAGCGCTTCGTGGCTTGCCTCTGCTAGATATTTCGAGAAGACCCTTTCCATCCCCAAAGACACGAGTCGCTCATAAAGCCTTATTTCCTCGTCGCTTGCAGACTTTAAATACCTTTGGACATTCTCCATATCGCACCCTAC